>JAANMU010002447.1_pt1 | contig 13914 bp, 13 predicted proteins | sample 7279701 | NCBI WGS metagenome assembly JAANMU01 (sample SAMN14094539, study PRJNA606508) | bioreactor metagenome | isolation source: A lab-scale SPAN reactor treating ammonium-rich wastewater day 57 | place: Ireland: Galway | collected 2017-03-13 | reverse complement strand
CTTGAAGTACGGCCCGCCGCCGATCGTGCAGGCGCCCATCCCAATCACGTACTTCGGCTCGGGCATCTGATTATACAAACGTCGAACACGGCTGGCCATCTTGAACGTCACTGTGCCGGCCACGATCATCAGGTCCGCCTGCCGCGGCGTCGCGCGAAAGGCCCCCGCACCGAACCGGTCGATGTCGAACCGGCTCGCGCCGACCGCCATCATTTCGATCGCGCAGCACGCCAGGCCGAACGTCATCGGCCACACGCTGCTGCTGCGGCCCCAGTTGATCGCCCAATCCAGCGACGTGACGATCATGCCCTCTTCGAATCGATTCTCGATCCAGCTCATGAATTCACCTGCTTAGCTCCACTGCCGTGCCGCACGGTACAGCTCGTCACGCGGTGCGGTTCGCGGCCGCTCTTTCATCCCCGTCGCCCGTACCCAGTCGAGATAGCCGAACCGCCACAGGTACAAGAAGCCCACCACAATCACGCCAAAGAAGAAGAGCATGTCCCACAAGGCCGCGATGCCCGCTTCCTTGTAGACCACGGCCCATGGGTAAAACAACGCGATCTCAATGTCGAAAATCAGAAACACGAGCGCGACGACATAGAACCGCAGGTCGAACTGCACCCAACTGCTGCCGATGGCCGGCTCGCCGCATTCGTACGGCGCGCCCTTTTCCGGGTGCGGCAGGCTCGTGCGCACCAGGCGACCGATCGTCAGCCCGCCCAGCGAGATCGCCAGCCCACCCACCGCGAACAGCAGCAGGCCGATCACAACGTCAATACCGTCTGACATCGAATCCATCTCCACTCAAACAGCCGATCGCACGAGTCGAAGCCTCGCCGTTGCAAGCGATCGAGACACCTATTGCCGAGTCCGATCTCGACCCTCCCGCGTCCGTCTCATCCTCCGGGCGCCACCCGGCGCTCCCTGACGGTCGCGGTTCCGAAAAACCGGGTGGCATGGCCGCGGCCTTTGGCGGCCATGTCGATCCCGCAGCTCGGATTATTCCTTCTTCGGCGCGCTCGACGGCTGCAACGCTTTGAGCATCTCCTCGCGCACGGGCCGCGCCCGCTCTTCCCAGCGCGCCTTTTTCGCCGCCGCCCACTCGGGCATGTTATCCTTTTGCATCCAGTACGGTTCGGGCGTTTGCCTGCCAGTCTTGGCCAGCTCGGTGAACTCGACGCACATGTCTTCGCGCGTGTAGGCGCTTAAATCGTGATTGTCGCCCATGTGGATGCAATCCGTCGGGCAGGGGTCGCAGCACAAGGCGCAGAACATGCACTTGCTGTAATCAATCGCGTACCGCTCCAGCGCCCCGCCGACGGCCACCCCCGTCGCCTTATCGATCTTGCGCGGCCCGCTCTTCTCAATATAAATGCAATCTACCGGGCAGGCCTTCGCGCACTGGTCGCAGGCGATGCACTTCTCGGCCTCGAACCAGTGGAACCCGCGATAGCGCGGTTGCAGGGCCGGGGCCATGTCGGGGTATTGCAGCGTGATGGTCCGCGCGAAGTTGTACTTCAGCGTGATGCGCATGCCGATGGCGATCGTCCGAACCGTGTCGAAAATGTTCCGGAAGTACTCCCGCGCCGTCGCCATGCCTGTCCCTCGATCGCGCCGTTCGAACCTCGCGGCGCGCCATGCGATCGGCTATCCCATGCCGATCTTCGTGCCGAACGGAGTATAGCCGAGCCGGTCAGGTGCTCCAACTGGCAGGAGCAGCGATGCCCGGCAGGCCGCACGATTGAGACGCCTCGGAGCATTTGTCGTATAATGGTCGCTCCCCGGGGCGCTGCACTGATGCTGATCGACTCGCCACATCCTGTCATGTACGGGGCGCTGCCATGCGCGCGGCGCTGGGCGATCGTGCTTGGCGCGTGGCTCGCCAGCGCGACCGTTCTGCAGGCCGGGCAGCCCGCGCCGCCGACGCGCGAAGATTCCACGGCACAGGAAGCAGGGGTTTACTCGCATTTTGTATTGCCGACGCTCGACGGCAGGGATCGCATCGCCCTGTCGGACTTTCGCGGGCGACCGGTGCTGGTGGTTCACTTTGCGGCAGGCCATGCCGCCTCGCGCGAGGCCCTGCTTGAGTTGCACAAGCAGACTGCTGCGCTGGTAAAGGCCCACAAACTCTGGCTGCTGCCCGTGGCGCACGACCACTACGCCGATCGGGTGCGGGTCTTCGCGAGCGCTCACGGAATCGCCGAGCCGATCGCGCACGATCTGCTGAATCTCACCGAGTCCGGCCGTCTGCCGCGCCGGGTGTACGTCCCCCGCAAGGGCGCGCCGCGCGAATTGAACGGCGACGAAGATGTTGACAAACTGCTTAAGACGCTGGGGCGGGGCAAGCCGGTCGAACCCGCACCCATCGCCGAGGAAGACCGCGAGCAGCTCCCCGAAACGCGCGTGACGCGCCGGGCCGCGCGCGATGCTCCCGGCCCCGAGCAGCTCCTCGCCCATGCCGACGCGCTCGTGCTCGCCGGCAAGCCGCCGCAGATTGACGAAGCCATCGAGTACTATCGACAAGTCACGACCCAGAAGCCGGACTGCGCCGAGGCGCAGCTGCGCCTGGGCATCGCTTATCGCATTCGCTTCGACCGCCCGCAGCGTCAGCCCGGCGATCTCGCCGCCGCGATGGACGCATGGGCCGCCGCCGCCAGGCGCGACAAGGAGTGCGACGCGCTGCGGCTGCGGCTCGCGCCGTTTCTGCCCACGAGCAAAGGCCCCGCGCCCTACGAATGGCTTCACAAAGCCATCGCGGCCGACAGCCATTTGCGGCTGGACATCGAGCCGTTGCCGATCGAAACGGGTGACAAGATCGTGGCAAAGAGGGTCGCCGCGACCGATGCCGAAGAGGCCGCGCCGGAAGATCGCACGGCTGTTCGCATCGAGACGGCGCAGCACACGCGGCGCGTGAGCAAGGCCGATCATGTGACGGTGATCGTGGCGCTTATTCCCGATGCGGCGGACGGCTTCGGCTGGGCGACGGAGCAGGGTCCGACCGTGCGGCTGGAGAAGCCGGCGACCGGCGAATTGGACGCCGTCGAGCAGGCGTATGCTGCCAAATACATGGCATGGCATCCTGCGGGCGAGTCGGCGACGCCGGGCGACGATTCAGGCACAGCCGAAGAAGCGGTCGAAGCCGATGCGCAGGGAGGCCGCTCACGTGACGGTGCACGTGACGGTGCGGAGGAGAATGGCGCGGACGCGAGCGCCCGGAACCCCGGCGAGCGCTTGTCGGATTCCAACGTCTATGACGAATCGCCGGCCGCGCGCCCGCGGCTGGTGCGATTCCAGCTTACGCTGCCCGTAGGCAAACGTGCCAAAGGGATGACGCTCAAGGGCGCGGCGACGTACTCGGTGATCCGCGGCGACGGCCCGGCGCAGGAGTTCCGCCAGCCGTTTGAGATCGCGCTGCGCTAATTGAGTGTGGTGGGCTACGGCCCCGCCGGCCTCGTCGTCGTGTCTGGTTCCGCCAGGCGGTTGCGCAGCGGCGGGTCGAGAAGGACCCAGCCCCAGTCGGTCGGCCGCTTCTTGGGGTCGGGGTCCAGCCGGCGCACATCGCCGCCGTTGTCCACGAAGTCCTCGCCGATGGACCAGACCTTGATGCCTCCCGGAATGCGCGCAAATCGGATGGGCTTCTCGTCAAACGTATCGAGCGGCACGGCGTCGAAGTAATCCGGTACGAGTGCGTCCAGTTTCTCCGGCCATGTGCCGTGTTTCAGGCGGTAACGCTCGCAGGCGATGGTGGTGACGAGAGCACGTTGTTGACCAACGACTCTCACCCAAGATACGACCGCACTTCTTTGACTTGGTATGATGACCTTCGCCACGACGCTATACCACGGCAGTTGCTGCAAGCGAATCACAATTGCATCAATCTTGCGCAATGTCTCCCCGGTTGGAGCAACTGCCGCATCGATTAGTTCTCCATAGGCGCTCATACCGTCTGCGCTGCTTAGTGCAGCCAGTCCCGGCAAGTGGCGCGTTACTCCTGTCGGCAGATTGACACCAGCCACGCCTCCCGGTGCAGTTTTTAGCCACGCAATGGTATCAATGTATGCTACGCGTTCCGCGATGAAAGTATCTCGAAGTAGTTCGTTCAAGTTTATCGATTCGACCGAATGCATGATTCGGCGAAGCGACTCATCGCTGAATGTGCCCGTATTGATGGCGCGTTCGATTTGGTCATGAGTCAGCGCTACGACACCAAGTTTTACGAGTGCCGAAATGAGTGTTCGTTTGCCGTCCAGCATTTGACAAAGCTGAACCATCCGATGCAGAAGTTCAGCCGCACGGTCGCGATGACCTTTGGCAGCAGCATCTATCGCTCCTACTGCTAATACTTTGGAGACACCACGAAATTGCCCCAACTCCGGCAGCGACGTCTTATGCGTTGGCGTCGCGAGCATAGGTCGGTAATCTCCTCGTCCGCTGGCTAGAGCCGTTTCTAATTTCGCTAGAGGTTCTTGGATGCTCGCAAGGTAGCTACTTATTGCGGCCAATTGATCGTTTGTGAGTTTCGTGCCGGTGCGGCTGTGTTTACCGACGCCTATCACCGGAAGGATGCCATTCTGCTCATCTGTCAGCTTGACGGCTTCGATTTCCCGCCATGCATCGAGCACGCGAAGCAGCGCGTTCTCCTCATCCGGCAATCCCGGCGTGGCGGCGATGAGCTCATCCACCGTCGTCGGCTCGCCCCGCGCGCGAATCTCGCGAAGCATGCGCTGATAGCGATTCTCCGCGTTGCGGCCGAACGCGAACACGCCCATCGCCAGCACGAGCAGCAACCCCATGACGGCCAGAATCACCGGATGCCGCGACATCCAGCCGATCACGCCGCCGCGTGACCGCGCGCCGGGCTTACGGATCGAATCAAACTCCGTTGCCGGACCGGAATCTTTGGGTTCGACTTCGCTCATGGCTTCTTCGGCTCCGGCGGCATCGGGCGATTGCGATTGGACGGGTCAAACAGCTCGATTCCCAAGTCCTTCGACCGCACGTTGCGTACTTTCGGGTCCCGATGAATCGCCCCGCCGTCGTCCGTGAAATCACTCCCCACTGTCCAGAGCTTGATCCCGTCCGGGATCGGCGCGAGACGGATTGGCCGGCCGTCAAACGGGTCGATCGGCGTGCGTTCGAGAAACTCCGGCGTCATGTCCTCCAGCCGCGCGGGCCATCGGGCGTGTCGGAGGCGAAACATCTCGCACGCAATCGCGGCGACGATCGATTGGCGGCTTGCTTCATCGTTGGCGGCAAATTCGGCGGTGTAGGCCAGCGCCTGCGCCGCGTGGAAGGAAATCTTCGGTTCTCCACCCTGTCGAAAGACAAGGTTGCGCGCGGTTTCGATCGAGGCCCGGCCCGGTGCCTTGACGGCCGCGTCGATCATCTCCGTGTAGAGGCCGATGAGCTTCGCCTCGAACAAGTCGGGATTCTGCCCGGCGAGCGGATCGGCGGGCGCCGCGGTGCCGGGGGGCGGCGCCGGCGCTCGACGGATGTAGCGATTCTGGTGCTCGATGCGCGCCAGGACGCGCTCGGCGATAAGGGCGTCGTGCAGGGTGAACGTTGGTGTGAAGTTCACCGCGAGGTTGTGCAGTGCTTCCAGTGACTGCGGCGACCATTCCCGCGCGTTGAGGGCGCGCACGACTTGTTCAATCATTGTTGCGCGAATTGCATGCTGGGTGAGCCAGCTCGCCAGCGGGGAATTGCGGTCGAACGCATCGCACAGTCGCGCGCAACGCTCGAACCATGCAATTGCTTCCGCTTCATCGCCGCGAAGGGTCGCATTGAGCGAGGCGAGAAGGAGTAGCTTGCTCGAGCTTCGCGCTTGCAAGTGGTGCCAGTAATCGGGCTGGCCCTCGGCATTCTTCCAGTCGAACGAGAAACTGCCGCGCGGGCGATCAAAGGCGCGCCTCATGGCCGCGAAATCGTTTTCATGCTCTTGGAGGAATGTTGCAAGATCTTCCAACTGTTCGGGCGGATAGGCTTCGCCAATTTCGGGATTCCTTCGCGTTACTCCAAGCAGGGGCAGATTCCGCAATTGGTCACTCGGCACTTCCCGACCGGCGAGCCGATCCGCAATCTCAAAAAGCGGTACGCAGAAGTTCTGCTCATCCGGCAAGCGCACGACGCGCTGCGCCATGTCTTCCGCCGTCGTCGGCTCATTCTTCGCGCGGATATCTCCGACGACGCGATTCAGGACGCCGGCGGTGTAGACGTCCCAGCCGAGAAAACCGAGTACCACCGCCGCGATCACGCCCCCTAAGGCAACGGGGACCAGCTTCCGGGGCGCTCGCGGGCACTCCAAATCGTGCGACGGTTCGTCGGTCGGTGGCGTCGTCGTGTGCGGCATGTACAGACCTTTGCAGAACCAGTTGCGCCGGGCGGGATGCGAGCGCGTTGATTGAGCGCGTCGAGGACGCACCCTGCATTCTACATTCCCTGTCCGCCCGGTTTTTCGCTTCGCACGCGCTGCACCACGTTCATGAATCGCGCGTCGCCCAGCAGCCGCTGGACCATCGCCTCGGCCAGCGCCTCCGATCCCTTGTCAAAGAAATGCACGTTGTCGCGGATGTGCTCCAGGTCGTGGGGTACGGCGCGGTAGCCGTCGAAGAATATGCAATTATATTTATCCGCCACCTCTGCCCCGATCGCGCTCATTTTCTCATATGAGTCCACGATCAACTCCAGCGTCATGCCGCAGCGATCCGGTGAATAAGCCAGGGCCTCGCGGATCTCGGGGCGCGTGATGTTCTCCTTCGTGCCGAGGTACGACTGCGAACACAACACACACAGGACGCCATCGCTCGCGGAGAGCATCGCGAAGTCTTCCAGATTCTTCCGATACCACGCGAAGGCGCTGGGATGCACCGGCTTGGCGATCGCGGGCTCCTTTTGCTCGTCCGTCAGGACGTACGCGCCTTCCATCGAGCGCTTCGTCATCGTGAAGTAGATCACGCGCCCGCGGCGGCCGATCTGCGTCTTGCGCGCCAGTTGCATCCACATCGGCCGGTTCCCGCCTGCGCCCATGGGGATGAACGGTATGGACTCCAGCGTTCGAAAGCGGCGCTGGCCCATGTCGTTGAACGCTTCGTACTGAATTATGACATCCGGCTTGAAGGCACGGCCATTACAAAGATAATTTATTTTTCCAGCGAAGTTGTCCAGGCCGGGCAGGGCGAGGTTGATGACCTCTACGGGCATGTTCAGCCGCTCGCGGAGTTTCTTTTCCACGGCGCCGGGCCAGGTCTTGTCGTCGCTGCTGGAGAAATACTCGAACGCGCTGGACCCGCCGAACACCTCGATCCGAAGCGTGCCGGGAGCCTTCTCATAGGCGTAGTCCGGCCCGCGGAAGCCGTATTTGTTGATGCGAACCTGGTTCCCGCGTGCGTTGTCCACCACCTGGAATGGGGCCATGCGATAGGAAATGTTCCCGTCGGGGATCATTTCCAGCCATTCATGAAAGCCCAACGGCGCAAAAATCCACAACCCCAGCTCAACCATTCCAAGGGCTACGCACAACGCCAACCCGCCGGCGACCCCGGCGAACATCATTCGCCGCCCTCTCCGTCGAGGCGTTGGGGATAGCGGGCGTGATTCAGGAGGGTGTGCATCGGATTGGGCTTGGGACATCGTGTTCCTTCCATTACTGGCGAGCGGTCCCATAACGTCCTGCCGGTCAGGGTACGTATGGTCTTTCAACGCAGGGAAGCATAGAATGACGCAATTAGAGTGGAAAGTCAGCCGATCCCTCGCGCAGATCGGTCGGCTTTGCGAGGGGCATCATGCGCACGACTCACCGCGTTCTGTTCCTAAGCGTTCTGGCTATTGCCGTCGGTTGCAATTTGTTTCCGACGCCAATCCTGCCTCCCGCGGGCTTGAACATCGTGCCCGGCGGGCCGGCTAATACAAACCCCTATTTCGGCAAGCTGCGCACGACCCAGGGCACGCCGATCGGCGAATTCATGCTCGCGTCGTGCGGCTGCGGCGACTGGCGCGTGCTGATCGAGCCGTCCAATGGGCTGGCCCGCTCGTCGTTCCCGGTGCAGTTTTATACGCAGGGCGATTACACGACTGACAAAATGGTGACGGTGTTTGGCGAAGACGAGGAGAGCGGCGAGGCGATGTCGGCCGCGCTGAACCAGCTTGAAGGTTTGACGACCGGCGTCTATCAGCCGGTCGGCGAGATGCAATCGCGCTTCGACGCCACCCGCGGCGATTCGCACAACCAGCCGGTCGAAGCCTGTGGCAAGTGCCACATTGGTGACGACACGGTCTATCCGCTGCCGCCCTGGCATCCCCAGAAATACAAAACCAATCCCAACGTCTGCTTCGAGTGTCACACCGTCAACGGCGGGTGATGCGCGGCCGCGAAGCGACCGTGGATTTGAAATTCCAAATTCGAAATTGCCTGAACAAAAAAACCGGCGGACGGCGATTCCGTCGGCTTCTTTTCTTTCGACGCTTGATCGTGTTGTCGGTTATTCGTTACGGATTCAGCAACAACTGCCCGGCCGCGGTCGCCCTGACGATGTCGTTTGCGTTGTCATCGACGATGGCGAAAACGTTGTACGTTCCGTCGGGCACGCCGTTGCCGTTCTCATCGAGAAATGCAAAGGTAAAGAGGCCGGTGTTGCCGCCCTCGCTAAGCAACTGATCGCGTACGAGGATGATCTCGTTGCCGTTGTCGCGGTCGTCGTCCGGGTCCAGGCCGAGCGTGAGCAGGGCGTCGGCGTTGGCATTGCCGTTGTCGTTCCAGGTGATGTCGGTGGTGTTGCCCGTCGTGACGGTGGTGTCAGCAGCCGGCGAGGTGAAGGAGAAGGTCGGCACCGGAAGAGCCGTCGTAATCGTGAAGCTGCCGTTCGTGCCTCGATCCGGATCGAGCGACAGGACGGTCTTCGTTGTTCCGTCCGGCGCCTCGATGGTCGCAGTAATGACATAATTCCCGACGCGCACGCCGACGATGTCCCAGACAAACTTGTCGTTCTCGCCGTCGCCGATCGCATCACGACCGCTGCCGGGGGTCCCGTCGCCGACGAGTTGAATCGGATCGCCGATGGGTTCGCTCAGGTTGTTCTGGCGCTCCGCGCTGACGCGCACAACCGTGCCTGGAATGGTCGCGACGTCGGCCCATTGCACGATCGTCTGAACGCCAACGGTCGTTTGCGTCGGGGTCGCGGGATTGACGATAGCGATGCCGAGGTCCAGATCCGTGATCTGTTCCTGCGGGAACAGCTCCGGCCCGAAGAACCAGTTCAGACCGGTGCAGCCGAATCCGGACAAGGTCACGATCATGACGAACGATTTCGAAGCGATTCGGCGCGGAAACCGCGCGGCCGGTTTGCGGGTCGGATTCACGCGTAGCACCCCTCTACGAATTGGCGAGGATCGGGCAGCCGAATGCAGGGCCGCCCATTGCATTCTTGCATGGTAAGAGTGTCCATTTCCACTGGATCCCTGCTGGTTCTTCCACTCTTCTTTCGCCCGATGGTCCGCTTCGGATTAGCGCAAACCGGTCGGGAAGCCTGGAAAGACGGGCGGCCTATCCGCCGACCGATAATCTTTGAGAGGAGGGCGGCTTGCAGCCGTTGGAGAAAACGGACCGGGGAAGGTTTGCGTTGACCGGCGCATAAGGGGCCCCGTATACTTTGGGCAGAAGTTGGCGTTCCCGCCTGTCGGAAAGGGCGTGCCATCACCCTCGCCCAGCATCGAATCGTGGAGTCACAAATGGGTAGCGCGCATTCCAGGATCAGCAGAGGTTTTTCTCGTCGCCGGCCCGCGTCGGTCTATTTTCTGGCAGTCGTCGCGGCAGGGGCTTTCCTGGCGACTGGCGGCATGATGGGAGGAACCTGCAACGTCCCCCAGCCCCCCGGCAACAACAACGGAAACAACAACGGCAACAACAACTCCAGCGGCGGTCCGCAAATCACCGCATCGGACCACGTTCTGGGAAATCCAAACGCATCGGTGACGGTCGTGGAGTACAGTGATCTCGAGTGTCCGTTCTGCGGGCGATTTTCCCGACAGGAGTTTCCAACTTTTAAGGCTAATTACATTGACACGGGCAAGGTGCGCTTCGTCTATCGCCACTTCCCGCTGACCAACATCCATCCGCGCGCCCAACCGGCCGCCGAGGCGACCGAGTGCGCGGCGGACCAGGTGGATTTCTACGAATACCTGGAACTGGTTTTCTCGAATTCAAACGACACAAGCACGCTTTCGGATGAGTCGTTGCGGACGTACGCGGTCGGACTCGGCGCCAGCGGCGCGACGTTTGATACCTGCTTCGACAGGAACGCCAAGGCCGGGCGAGTTCAGCAAGACCTCAATTCAGGTGGCGCCCTGGGTGTGTCGTCGACGCCTACCTTTTTTGTCAATTCACGACGGATCGCAGGCTTTCAGACCGCGGCTCAACTCGGTGCGGCCGTGGATCAGGAGCTGGGGGGATGATCCCTCGGCCCATGTGTTGTCCAACCGGATCGGCAAGCCTTGCGCGGTCTGACGCGGATTCTGCGCGGAAGAAGCCCCGTCTCGTTGGTATTCGGGCCGGTCTGGAGGTTGTCCTCGCCTTTGACTGATGGCGCCCGTGCTTGCTGACCGATGGAATTCGCGCCGGTTGCGCCGTCGCGCGCCGGGAGCATCCTCGCAAGAAGAGCTGGCTGGCCATGTTGAGAAGGCATTCCCAAGGATCTCTGCTGCTGTTTATCGCCGGGCTGTGGGCGTGCGGCTCGTGTACGACGACAGCTGTCGTGAATCTACCCGCAGCACAAAGCGATTTCGTCGGGCCGTTCGGCCAGGTGGCGACGCGCGCCGTGCAAGTCGGCTTTATCAACAACACGCCGTTCCGGGCCATCTTTACGTTCGGCAGTTACAACCCGCTCGATCAGGACGGCCTGCCGACGAACTTCGGCCAGCGTCGAATAGAAGGGAACACCGCGACGGACGTCGTGGCGGCGCCGTGCCGCAAGACGTTTTCCATCGGCGGCGAGGAACTGATTCGGCTCATTGACCAGAATCGCAACAACCCGGCGATTACCATCACGGACGAACGCGCGCTCGTCGAGGGCGTCTTTTTCTCCTCGGCACCACTGGGCGACCCGCTGGAGGCCGAGCCGACCGAGGGCACGGCGCAAGCAATCAACCTGCTCAACGGCGTCGACTTTACTTGTGTGAGAAAAGACATTTTCGATACCACGGGCGCGGGCTTGTTGACGTTTACCTTTGAGGAAGATCCGGCTGCTCCCGGTGGTTTCCGTATTGATTACTCCTTCCTGCCGCCCTGATCCCGTCTCGTTAGGCCCGCGCCGTTCACGCGACGGCTGGAAGCCGGCCGCCTATACTCCCTTTCATCATGGCATTCACCGGTCCGGCTCCGGGCGATTCTTCATCCATCCGCATCTTCGGCGCGGTCGCCCGCCGCGCGCAGATCATCCGCCGTACCGGCCTGCCGTTCCGAATTATCCCATCATCTGTTCGGAGGACGTGCCGTGTTATCGATCGCGCTACGTGTGCTTCTGACGCTGGCCCTGCTTGCGGTCGGTATGAGTTATGTCGAGAAAGGCAGCCTGCTGCCCGAGTATCGCGTGTGGTTGATTCTCGGTTCGCTGGTGCTGGCCGCGGGGGTCATCGCGGTTGATTCCGCGATCCCGCGCAAGAGCCTTCAGGCCCTGGCCGGCCTGTTCTTCGGGCTGACCGTGGGGCTTCTAATCGCTTACGGGTTGACCTTCGTGGTCGATGCTCTGGCGTCGGCGTTTCTCCCGCCCTCGTTCACCGTCGGCGACACGCGACCGGTCATCGATGTGACCAAGGTCCTGATCGGCATCATCGCTTGTTACTTCTGCGTGAGCTTCATCCTCCAGACCAAGGACGAGGTTCGGTTCGTGATTCCCTACGTGGAGTTCGCGAAACAGGTGAAGGGCCAGCGGCCGATCATCCTCGATACGTCGGTCATCATTGACGGGCGTATCGCGGACATCTGCGATACCGGCATTGTCGATCAGCGGTTGATCGTGCCGCGTTTCGTTCTGACAGAGCTGCAGGCCGTCGCGGATTCGACGGACAAGCTGAAGCGCAATCGCGGCCGCCGGGGTCTGGATGTGTTGAATCGCATGCAGGGCAGCCCGCACATCGATGTTCAGATTTATGATGCGCTGCCGCCGGGCGCTGACCCGAACGAGCCGGTCGATCTAAAGCTGCTGACGTTGGCACAGCACCTGAACGGGCAGGTTGCGACAAATGACTACAACTTGAACAAAGTGGCGAAGCTCCGCGGCGTGAAAGTGGTGAACATCAACGACCTGGCGAACGCGATGAAGCCCGTTCTGTTGCCGGGCGAAGCGATGCAGGTGAAACTGATCAAGCCGGGCGAGGAGCCGGGCCAGGGCGTCGGCTATCTCGACGATGGCACGATGGTCGTGGTCGAGCAGGGTCGCAGTCGACTGGGCGAGATGGTGCCGGTGACGGTGACGAGCGTATTGCAGACGTCAGCGGGACGAATGATTTTCGGCCGTATGGAAAGCGCGCTGGGCGCCAGTGAAGCGCGCCGCCGACCGAGCGGCAACAGTGGCGTGGTTTGAGATCCGGCGCGTGTCCCGGGCGCACCGATTTGAATGGGGTATTCGTAAACCATGGCGGATTTGTCGCGTCATCAGAAGAAAATCGTCGATCGCTATTACGAACACCGTGATGACATCATGCTCGCCAAGTTGTCGGAGCTGGCTGGCGAGTTGTTTCTCGCCGATGGCGAAAAGAAGCGCGATCGCCTCTGGCAGCGTGTCGAGTTGGCTATGAAGAACCTGAAGGTCAAGGAGCCGCTGGCGAAACACATTCTCGAATCACGCGATCCGGCTTTGCTGGCGCGGCATGTGAAGGACTGGCTGGCGGATAAGTAGGGTGCGTCCTCGACGCACCGCCCGTGGACGACCAGCTTGATCGCGCATGCTTGAAGTCTGCGGGCGCGCGGTCAAGATATGGTTGCGGGCGACCCGATCACAGGAGGATTTACCCATGTCCACGCGGCGCGAGTTCATCAGCGGATTGTCGGCTTTTGGCGGACTGGCCTTGTTACCCGGCTGCGCGGGTGCGGCGTCCGCGATGTCGATGGTGGAGGAGGATGGCGGCGGCCCGCCGGCGGAGTACACGCTGCCGCCGCTGCCGTACGATTACAAAGACCTCGAGCCGCACATCGACGAAGAGACGATGCGGATTCACCACGGCAAGCATCACAAGGGTTACGTCGACGGATTAAACGGCGCGCTGAAGAAACTGGCCGAGGTACGGGCGAGTGGAGACCTCGCGGGCGTTCCGGCGCTGACTCGGCAGCTCGCGTTCCATGCGGGCGGGTTCTTCAATCACGTCGTCTTCTGGAACAACCTGGCGCCCACCAGCAAGGGCGGCGGCGGGCAGCCGTCGGGCAGGCTGGCCGACGCGATTCAGCGCGACTTCGGCGGATATGACAAGTTTGCGGCACACTTCACGGCCGCGACGACGACGGTCGAAGGCAATGGTTGGGGCGTGCTGGCCTATCACGCGGCCCTGCGGCGGCTGGTGATTCTTACCATGCTGAATCAGCAGATGGGCACGCCCGTAGGCACGACGCCGCTGTTGATGTGCGATGTGTGGGAACACGCGTACTATCTCAAGTATCAGAATCGCCGGCCGGACTACGTGAAGGCCTGGTGGAACGTGGTGAACTGGAAGGACGTCGAAGCGCGCTACGCCGCCGCGACGAAGTAGGGCCACCATGACCTGTCCCAGGTGCAAGGTGACGATCGAGGCCGACAGCGTGTTCTGCCGTCATTGCGGCACGCGTGTCGGCCCCGGCGCGAAGTCGGCTCCGCCGCAGGATGGTGTGTGGTCCAATGCTGCGCCACGGCCCGGCGCGGTTCAGGCCGCCGCTCCCGCGGCATCGTCCCC
>JAANMU010002445.1_pt1 | contig 13924 bp, 11 predicted proteins | sample 7279701 | NCBI WGS metagenome assembly JAANMU01 (sample SAMN14094539, study PRJNA606508) | bioreactor metagenome | isolation source: A lab-scale SPAN reactor treating ammonium-rich wastewater day 57 | place: Ireland: Galway | collected 2017-03-13 | reverse complement strand
CGACTGCGCGGTGTGGCTGGCCTTCAATGGAGAAATTTACAACCACGCGGCGCTCCGCGAGGAATTGACGGCGCGGGGCATGGCGTTTCGCGGGCGGTGTGATACGGAAGTATTCCTAGCGGCCTATCGCGCCTGGGGGACGGATTGCTTTCAACGTTTCGAGGGCATGTGGGCCGCGGCGATCTTCGACTGGCGCGAGGGTCGCGCGGTGCTCGCGCGCGATCGCCTCGGCATCAAACCGCTGTTCGTCGCGCGCTTTGAGAAAGGACTGGCTTTCGCCTCGGAGATTCCCGCGCTGCTCACGCTGCCGGGCGCGCCTCGCGAGGCCGGCGAGCCGGGCCTGCGCGATTTTCTCGTTCGCGGCCTCGTCGATCACACACAGGAGACGATGTTCGCGGGAGTTTTCTCCTTTCCCCCGGGGTGCTACGCGGAACTCAATCTACAGCGGCGCGAGGGCGCAAGCGCATCGGGCATCCTTCGCCGTTATTGGCGGCTGGACCTTTCGCCGCGCGATTTTCCCGATTCCCCGAGGCGCGTACACGACGCGCTGGCATCGGCTGTCGAGTCTCATCTTGTCGGCGATGTTCCCGTCGGCACGTGCCTCTCCGGAGGCATCGACAGTTCGTCGATCGTTGCGCTGCTGGGTCAACTCGGTAAGAACACGCCCGATGCCTGGTCGCAGCACGCCTTCACGGCCTGCCTGCCGGGCCGCGCGATGGACGAAACGCGCTATGCCGAGATTGCCAGTCAAGCCGCCGGATCGCTGGAATGGCATCGCGTTGAACCGAGCGGTGAGCGGCTGGCGGCGGTGATGGATGCATTCGTGCGTCACCAGGGGCAGCCGGTCGGCTCGGCATCGATGTACCTGCAATGGGAAGTGATGGGACTTGCGAAACAGACGGGCGTAAAAGTCTTACTCGACGGTCAGGGCGGCGATGAACTTTTCTGCGGCTATCACGGGCATGTGCCGCCGTTGCTGGCATCGCTCGTTCGGCGCGGCCGAATCGGGGCGTTCCTGCGGGAATACCGGGCGGCGCGGCGGGGACTGTTCGCCGACGGCCGGCTGCGCGGGCACGTTGTGGCGGCGCTGCTGCCGCCTGGCTGGCGCGATTCGCTGCGGCTGCGGCGGGATCGCGCGGCGATGAGCTGGCTCGCGCCGGAGCTGTTCACCGTTGACGATGCGACCACGCTGGCAACGGCGCTGGGCTGGCGCGATGAAACCGGCGAGCCTGCGGCCGGCGGCGGCGCGCTGGAGGCCGAACTGGCTCGCATTCTGCTGCGCGAGAGTCTGCCCGCCCTGCTGCGTTATGAAGATGCCAGTTCGATGGCACACTCCATCGAGGCGCGCGTGCCCTTTCTCGATCGCGGCGTAATGGAATTGGCGATGCAACTGCCTTCCGCGCTGAAAATTCGGGACGGCGTCAGCAAGGCCGTGCTGCGCGACGCGATGCGAGGCCTCGTGCCCGACGAAATTCTCTCTCGCCGGGACAAGATCGGATACGGCGCGCCGCAGGCGGCCTGGTTGCGCGGGGCGCTCCGCGACTGGTGGGTGGACGCGGTCACGTCGGACAGCTTTTTCAACCGCGGGTGCTTCCGGCCCATCGGCGTGAAGGCCCTGATGGAGCGGTTCGATCGCGGCGATGACAGCGCTGCGACACCGCTTTGGCGCATGGCGATGGTAGAAACCTGGGCGAGGATGTTCCTGGATTGAGAAAGTCGGTCCCAAAGACCTGGCCGCAAAAGGTCGCGGCCGTGCCACCCCTGCTACGCCTTTTCCAGCATGACGACTTCGCCGCCACTGCCGATGCGCCGGATGCCGCGCAGGGCCATGCCCATCATCTCGGGATTGGTCGCCCAGCGCATCGCCTCCGTCCCGCTGATGTCCTGGTCCTGATACATTTTCAGCAGGTGCTGGTCGAAACTCTGCATACCCGACTCACCGGTCTCGATGTACGTCAGCAGCTCGCCCAGCCGCCGCTCCTGAATGAACTTCTCCGTCACGGCGCTTCCGCGAAGCACTTCCACCGCCGGCCGCCGCCCGCCCGCCGCCGTCGTGACCAGCCGCTGCGAGATAATCGCCTCCACGTTCGTCGCCAGTTGCGAGAGCAGAATCGAATGCTCGTCAGCGGGGAACATGGCGATGATGCGCTCGATCGTCTGCGCCGCGTTGGAACTATGAAGCGTCGAGAAGACCTGGTGCCCCGTGTCGGCCGCGCGCAGGGCGATCTTGAGCGTCTGCACGTCGCGCAGCTCGCCGACCAGGATCACGTCGGGGTCCTGCCGCATCGCCTGCCGCAGGGCCTGTTCGAACGATGGTGTATCCGTGCCCAGCTCGATCTGCGAGATCATCGCCTTCTTGTTGTGGTGTACGAACTCGATCGGGTCCTCGATCGTCACGACCTTGCAGCGATAGGTCTCATTGATCAGATCGATCATGCTGGCCAGCGTGGTGCTCTTGCCGCTGCCGGTTGTGCCGGTCAGGAGCGTGAGGCCGCGCTGCGAGCGGGCGATGTCGTGAATCACGGGGGGTAGTTTCAGTTCATCAAACGACGGGATCTTCCCCTGGATGACGCGCAGGACGACGCCGCAGCCGTTGAGATGTTGAAACGCACTGCATCGGAATCGACCCACGTCTGAATGTGAATAGGAGAAGTCAATCCCCTGCACGAGATCCCGGTCGAGGTCGGCCTTGCGCGACGGCGGCAGAATCTCCATGAGCAGATTACGCACCTGCACATCGGTCAGCATCGTGCCTTGAACAAACCGAGCCGAGCCGTTGATGCGCATCATGGGCGCCGAGCCGGCCTGGATATGCAGGTCCGAAGCCTTGTTGTCGATGGCGAACTTCAAGAGCTGGGCAAGTTCCACGGGTTGGCTCCAATTGACAGTGCTCGGCGATTATACCGGATTCACGCGGTTCGACGCCGCCCCGGCAGCAGGAGGCGAAGCTCCTCCATTCGCAGAACGGCCGCCACCAACAGGTACGCGGCGATCGCGGCGCCCAGCGGTACAAACACCTGCACCCCCCGCGAAGCCAAGCGCCCCATACCCGTCAGATCGACGCCGGCCACCCACCGATCAACGGCCCACGCCGTCGCGCCCGCGGCCGCCGCCCCCAGCGCCGTTCGCATCGTTGACGTAATTAACAATCTCGCGCCGACGCGCCCCTGCATCTTCCGCCGAAGCAGCCAGACCGAGACGGCGACGTGAAGCGTGGCCGAAACCGCCGTGCCCAGGCCGAACGCCGCCTCGCGAATGCCAGGGTGCCATAATAGTGACATCACGAGCACGAAGTTGACCGCCACCAGCGCGCAGCTGATCCACATCGGCGTCAGCGTGTCGCGCAGGCTGTAGAACCCCCGCAGGACGATGTGTTGACAACAATACGCGGGCATCCCCAGGGCGTACCATTTCAGCGCGTAGGCCGCGCGGGCCGTTGCGTCCGCGTCGTAGCGACCATACTGAAAGAGCAGACGAATGATCGGCTCGGCGAGGATGAACAGCGCCACGCCGCACGGAAGTCCCTCGAAGATGGCGACGCGCATCGACTGACCCAGCGTCGCGCGAAGGCCGGGATAATCCTGCCGGCTCGCATAGAGACTGAACAGCGGGAACGCGGCGGTCGCCAGCGAGATCGCCAGCACGCCGAGCGGGAACTGATACAGCCGTTGCGCGTTGTTGATGGCGGACAACGCGCCGTCCGTCAGCGGATAGACAACGGTTCGACCGAGAAAGGAGAACGATTCGGGCATGCCCGGCCCGCGCGTCAGGAACGTGCAGATCTGCGCGTCGAGAAACACGCTAAGCAGCAGAACCCCCTGCCCCAGCACAATCGGCACGAAGCTTCGCAGGATGCGGCGAAGCTCCGGGTCGTGCGTATCCAGCGAGAATCGCCACGTCACGCCCAGCCGCCGCAGCACGGGGAAGATAATCGCCAGTTGCACAACGGCGGCGACCAGCACGGAGATGGCGACGCCGTACACGCGCTGCTCGGGCGCGGCCCCCATCACGGGGCCGATCGCCTCGACGCCGGCGATCATGAACAGATTGAGCACAATCGGCAGCAGCGAGGGGACGGTGAAATGCTGGATGCAGTTCAGGATGCTCGCGAACAGCGCCAGCAGGCAGACGCTGATCATGAACGGCAGCATGACGGCGGTTAGCCCGGCCTGCAGGGCGCGCATCGGCCCGCCCGGCGCGAACTGCCAGACCGCCAGCGCCACGATCTCCAGGAGCACAGTCAGCACGGTGAGCGCGAGCGTCATCAAGCCGGCGACGCGTCCCAGCAACAGCCATGCCGCCGGGCGCCCGCGCTGGTCGAGAGTCTCGGTGAAAACCGGCACGAAGACCGCCGAGAGCGCCCCTTCGCCGAACAGCCGGCGAAACAGATTGGGCACGAGGAAGCCGTAGTTGAAGGCGTCCTGCACCCAGCTCTGCCCGAAGGCACGGTTGACGATGATGTCGCGTGCCAGGCCTGTGACACGAGAGAGCAGCGTGCAGGCGGCGATGAGCTTGGCCGACCCGAGGTATCGATTCTCCGTCGACATGCCGCCGCACTATATCGAAGCTACCGGACCGTCACAAACCGACCTCGGGAGGCCAATCCGACTGACTCGTGCAGAATCGCCGCACGGGGTGGCATGACCGCGGCGACAATTCAAGGGTGGCATGGCCGCGGCCTTTGGCGGCCATGTTTCATGAGCGCTTCCACGACCCGCTGCATCGCGCGCGACAAGCCCAACTCTTCCGCCTCGCGCAGCGTCACCCATCGGCGCGAGCCACGCCGCCCTCGCACCGCGCCCGCCGCCGCGTCGTACTCTATCCCGACCATGCGAATACGCCGATGCGAGAGAACATGTTCAAGGTCGCAAAATCTCCGCCCGCGCGCTCGCGCCGGCGCCGCTTCGCCGACCAGACACCGGGCCGCGGACTCGATGGATCGCCCATTCACCACCGCACTGGGTAATTCCCAGAGTCCGCCCCACAACCCCTCGGCCGGTCTGCGGACGAACAGATAGCGCTCGCTCCGCTGGATCGCCGCGACCACGTGCGTCTCGCGCTGAACTCTTGTTTTTCTGCTCTTGACCGGCCGATCCGCGACGGTTCCCGCTCGCCGCGCGGAACACGACCTCGCCAACGGGCACTCCCCACACCGCGCGTTGGCACCCGGCGTGCAAACCGTCGCGCCCAGTTCCATGAGCGCCTGGTTGTAATCCCCGCAACGCCGTGTTGGCAGCAGCGATTCCGCGAGACTCCAAATCTGCTCCTGGGTTTGTCGATCGGCAACGTCTGCGCGAAGGTCAACCAGCCGCGTCAGCACGCGCATCACGTTGCCGTCCACGACCGCCGCCCGTGCGCCAAATGCAATCGAAGCGATCGCGCCAGCCGTGTAGCGACCGATCCCCGGCAATGCACGAAGCCCCTCTGCGGTCCGCGGGAACTCCCCGTGCAAATTACTCGTCACGAACTGCGCGGCGCGGTGAAGGTTGCGCGCACGGGAGTAATAGCCCAGCCCCGCCCAGAGCTTCAGCACGTCGTCGAGCGGCGCATTCGCCAGTGCCCGAACCGTCGGGAATCGCCGAAGAAACCGCTCGTAGTAGGGTATCACCGTCGCGACCTGCGTCTGCTGGAGCATGATCTCGCTCAACCAGACGGCATACGGATCTTGCGTCCCACGCCACGGAAGGTCGCGCTGGCGTCGGTTGTACCACGCAAGCAGCGGCCGGGCGATGGTTGTGATTTTCCCATTTGGGAGAGGCGCCATTCGGCGATTCTACCCAACGGCCGCGCCGCACCAAACCCGGCGCTGCCTGCGTAACCTAAGCCTCGCTAACGCTTTAGGCGATGAATCGCCGATGAAATCAAGGAATGGCTCGCAATTTGCTGGACCGGGCGTGTATCGGTATGCTACCACGCAAAGCGAGCCGCAGTATCCATGGAGACCGTAAGCAGGCATCGCGATGCACCGGAATCGAGTGCCTGCCGCAGCCCCGGGGAGGTTGTTCAAGTATGACGAAGTTGAAACTGTATCGCTGGCGGAAGAAGATCCTCGTCGCGGCGGCCATGCTGCCGTTGTGCCAGACGACCGGCACTTGCGACTTGAGCACGATACCGAACCTGATCGGCCAGCAGATCGCCAGCGCGACGTTTAACATCGTCGTGAGCTCAATCAATCAGACGCTGCTGACGAGTTTCCCGTCGTCCGACGTGATCCAGATTCTGCTTGGTGGCAACCGCCAGCCGTTCTTCCAACAATAACCCGCACCTGATGCGCTCGTTTTAGACGAGGTGATAACCGTATGAAGATGACGCCGCGCCGAGCACGACTCATCCGTAGAGTGTCCATCCTCATTGCCGCCGCGCCGCTCTTCCAAGGGGTCGGCTGGTGCGAGACCGCCTTCAATCGGACAGGCGCCAGCACCTTGAACGCCCTGCCGTCCACGTACTTCGCCATCATGCAGAACATCGCGCTGCTGCCGATCCAATACATCCTGACCGGCGGCTTCGTCGATTCCAACAACAACGGCGGCGGCGGCGGAATCTGATTCTCGCCGCGCGGCGTTACTCGTCGTCCGTCAGCGCGCACAACACCCGCGGCAAATCCGCATCGCACAGCGCCCCGCGCCCGATCAACACGAGCGCGCCCTCCTGCACTTCGTCGGCGCTCCACTTTGCCGTTTCCATGCACTGCCGGGCCAGATCCAGCCGGACGGCGCTCAATGCCCCCTTGGCCTGCGATACGGCATGCTCCAGCTTTTTCAAGACGCCTGACTTTTTCATGCGGGCCAGCACATCGCCCGATCGCCCGGCGACGTCTTCCGAACGCGGCATGCGCATGTAGTCCTTCCCGCTTTCGCCCGGCGCCAACTCGAACCATACCACGCCCCCGCGCAGGTACTTCTTGAAGAACGCTTCGGGAATCGTGCGCAACACCAGACCGTAGCGCTGCTCGGGCAACTGGCCCGCAAACGCCCTGGACGTGATCACAACATTCGTTCCGCGATAATGCAGCCCTTCCCCGATCTGCACGATCGCATCCTCAAACCGCGCCCGCACGTGCTCCTGAAGCTGACGCGCCACCTCTTCGAACTTGTCTCGTGATAATCCGCCGGCCCCGGCCATGATGCCCTCGACTGCGTCGCTCAACGCCCCAGCCTCACTGTGACGCCGCGCGAGTGTAGCCGGTTCGCACGCGGCGTTCCACGGGCAATTCGGCCGATTGTCCATTCGCGCGGTTCAGGATACCATGTCTCATTCGCCGAGGGACCTGATCGCCCCGTGAATCGAACCATGGACGGCCTGATGTTCGGTGCAGGACGCACGAAAAGCGCACCTGCATGATTCGGCCCCCTCAACCTACCAACGCACTACGACGGCACCGGACTCCATGGTCGCTTCGCGCCTGGTTACTGGCGGCGTCCTTGCCCTGCGCCTGCAACGACCCGGTCGATCCGTATCGCCGCCCCCCGGATGAAGGGCTGGTGACCTATTCCGTAACTGCCGAAGAAGTGCTTCGGCGCTGCGCCACCGCGTACGGCCGCGCGCGAACGGTGACGGCTGTCGGCGTACTAAGCGCCTTCCATCAGACGGCTCCACGCGTCGTGCCGGTGGCGTGGACGCTTGATCGGCCGGGGCGGTGCCGGTTTCAAATCGGCGCGGATGCGGTCATTGTGCTGGGTCGGGACTGGTGGAGCTATCGCGGCGGCGAGGGCCGGTTCACACGCCACCGGCAGTTCACGCGCACTCCGATACAGACCGCCGTCTTGTTATTAACGGACGGGCTGCCGATGCTCGTGGATGAACTCTTTGTGGAGGGCGAGGACGCCCTCAAGCCGTCGGGCCTTCTGGGGCGACCCGGATGGCGCATCGAAGGCGCCGCGTGGGCCGGGGGCCGCCCCTGTTACGTCCTGGCGCGGCCCGAGGGCGTCGCCGGCCAGCAGCGCGAACTGTCGCTCTGGATCGATCAGGACTCGTTCCTGCTTCGCGCGTGGAAACTGACCACGGCCGGCGGGCAGCGCTTCATCGCGGGATGCGATTATCATGAGCTGTCGGCCGATGCGACGCTGCCTGCCGGGGCGTTCTCGCTGGAGGCGCCGGCGCCGCTGACCCTGCCCGAGCCGATGCAGGCCGATCGACCCTGAAGACTCAAGCGGAACTCGCGTGCGCGGGCAATTCACGATGCCGCGGTAAGACCGACCCATAGGAAACCAAAAATGGACCCGGCTCAACGCCGAGCGCTGAAGTCACAAGCCCACCATCTCAAGAGCCGCATGACGATCGGCAAGGCCGGCGTCAACGATGCAGTCATCGAGACCATCCGCAAACACTTCGATCACGTCGAGCTGCTGAAGATACGCATCATCATGGACGAGGCGGCAGAAGTCGATCTCGCCGGCGGCGAGATCGCCGCGCGGGTGCCGTGCGAGTTTGTCGGCCGCGTCGGTCATGTCGGCATCTTCCACCGACAGCGAGACGGCCGGGGCCCCGCGCCGTCCGGCGACCTGATGACGGCGCCCGACCCGGAAAGTGGCGAGTAGGCCGCCTCCCCGCTATAAACTGGGGCCATGACGTCACCTGATCGGTACATCCATCGCACGCTGGACTGCGGCGTCGAACTGGCGGCCCTGCCGTTGCCCGGCCGGCGAACGGCCGCATACGACCTTCGCGTTTTCGCGGGCCTGGTTCACGAACCCGCAGATCGGCTCGGCCTGGCCGGCACGATCGAAGAAACGATCGACAAAGGCACGCAGCGCTTCACGGCGCAGCAGATGACCGACGCTTTCGACGCAATCGGCGCGCAGGTATCGTCGCGGGTCGGGCGCGAGTCAACGATTTTTCGCTGCGCCTGCCTGCCGGAATACGTCGAGCAGGCGCTGGAACTGCACGCCGAGATGCTCCGCCGGCCGACGTTTCCGGAGGAGTTCTGCCGCGTCGCCGTCGAGCTGGGCAAGCAGGAGCTGACCGCGCTGGAAGACGACCCCGGCGAGCTGTCGCGCCGGCTCATCGCGCCGCATGCCTACGGCCCGATCCTTGGGCGACACGAACTTGGCACTGCGGAGAGTCTGGAGTCAATCCGGCGCGACGATCTGCTTGACTTCTGGCGGCGCAACTTCTCGGCGCGGCGGATGCAGATCGCCGTCGGCGGCGCCGTCGACGTCGACCGCTTCGCAAGCAGAGTGGATGAGCTGTTCAGCGGTTTCGGCGAGCGCGACGGCGAGGCGGCCAACGGGTACGCGATGGAATTCTCTCCCGGCGTACGCCACCAGCAGAAAGAGCTTGAGCAACAGCACATGCTCATCTGCTGGCCGGGCCTGTCCATGACCCATGCCGACGCGCCGGTCGAGCAACTGGTGCTGGCCATGTTAAGCGACGGCATGAGCTCGCGCCTGTTTGTCGAGGTGCGCGAGAAGCAAGGCCTCGTTTACTGGGTCAGCGCATGGGACGAGCACCCGCGTCAGGCCGGCATGCTCTTCATGGGCGCGTCAACGACGCCGGCCCGCTGCGATCAGACCTTTCGCACGCTGCTGCGCGAAGTGGACCGCCTCGGCGAGGATGTCACCGAGGAGGAGCTGCGCCGCGCCAAGACCGGCATCATCGCCAAATCGCAAACCCATGGCGACATCACGCGCGCCCGCGTCGGGGAGTTGAGCGGCGATCTGTTTCACTACGGCCGCCCGATGCCCGTCGAGGAGAAGAACCGCCGCATCGAGGCCGTGACAATTAGCGACGTTCGTCGCTATCTGAAGGACAACCGCCGCGACAAGCTGTGCGTGCTGACCCTGGGGACGCGGCCGCTGGAAGGAGCCGTGGCATGACGAACGGCGGGTTTGTTGAACACATCCTGGACAACGGGCTGCGCATCGTGATGGAGCCGATGCCGCATGTGCAAAGCGCCGCGGCGGGCTTTCTGGTGCGAACCGGCGCACGCGACGAAACGCCGGAGCAGGCCGGCGTCTCGCATTTTCTCGAGCACATGTGCTTCAAGGGCACGCACCGGCGGACGTGGCAGCAGATCACCATCGACTTCGACAATCTTGGCAGCACCTACAACGCCTACACCAGCAAGGAAAAGACATTTTACTTCGGATGGGTGCGCACCGGCGATCTCGATAAGCAGATCGAGCTGATCGCCGACATGATGCAATCGGCCCTGCCGCCCGACGAGTTCGAAACCGAGAAGAAAGTCATCCTCGAAGAAATCGCCATGTCGGACGATCAGATCGACCGGCAGGTGTACGAACTGCTGCACGAGAAGATTTACGCCGGCCATCCGCTCGCCTGGCCCGTGCTGGGAACGGCCGAAACCGTCGGCGCGCTGACGCGCGACGCGATGCACGCCTATTTCCAGACGCGCTACAACCCCGCCAACATGGTCCTGCTCGTCGCCGGCGCGATCGAGCCACGCGATGTCATTGCCACGGCTCAACGACTTTGCGGCGACTGGCAACGCGGCCCGGCCCGCCCGACGCGCACACCGCCCCCGCGCCTGACCGATGGCGTCGTCGTGCGGAAGACCGACCGCTTTCAGCAGCAGGCCGTCGCATTGTGTTTCCCCGCGCCGCCGGCCAATCACCCCGATCAGGAAGTCGCCGACGTCGCCGCCAGCATCCTCGGCGGCCACAACTCGCGCTTCTACTGGAACATCATTCAGGCCGGCATCGCACCGCACGTCTCCGCCGGACGCCTCGCCTATGGAGACAACGGTCTCATGATGATCTGGGGATTCTGCGAGCCGGCCAAGGTTGAGCAGATGGTCGACGCCCTGCGCGGCGAGATCGCCCGATTTACCGAGAAGGGCGTGACCAACGACGAGGTCCAGCGCGTCAAGAACCGCTCGCGCACCGGCCTCGCTACCGAGGCCGAAGCCCCCTACTACCGTCTTATGCAGCTCGCGTCGGATCTGAACAGCTTTGACCGGCCGCGCGATGTCGCCGAGCGGCTGGCCGCTATCGACGCCGTCACCCCGCAGCGCGTCAAACAATACCTCGCCGATTGGCCGATCACCGGACCCGGTTTCATTACCAGCCTGGGTCCGCGTAACTGGCCTGAAAACTAGGTTTCCCCCCGCAGCGAGGCTCTCCCGGCCGCTTTTGCCGCACTGCCGCCGGCCCACGCCTGCCGATATCGAAATTATTTCGTCCGACCCCCGTATACCATGGGGAGTCCGTCCGCGCGGAGTCTTGAATGTCCGACCTGTCCATCAGCAAGAACGACGCCGCATCCGTCGGCGCGCCGATCAACGGATCCGCCGCCGGAGCGCCGACCAACCCGCCGCGCTCGACCTATGGCGTCGCAGGCAACTCCTCCGACCAGCGCGGGCCGACGCTCATCTCGCTGGAGGGCGCGTCCTACTCCGGCCCCGGCGCGGCGTCTAAGTCGAACGTCTCCGTGGTCTATGAATCCGCCACGGCTCCCCCCGGATGGAGCGCCGGAATCGTCGGCATAGCGATTGTCATCGCCGCCGGCTGGTTGGCCGTCTGCCCTGCCCCGCGTATCGCCGAATGGTGGAAGCAACTCACGGCGATGTTTGCCGCCGAAGGGTCTTCTTCGATTGGCGGCGTGGACATCTCGGCAATCCTGAATCACGCGTACGCAAGCGAAGCCGGCCGATGGGCGCTCGCGCTGATTCTCGCGCTGACCGGCGCGAAGTTGCTCCGCGCGCGAATCAGCTACTTGATCATCACGGCCGCACTCTTCGCGGGCACGGCCTACACGACGGACGCGCTCTTGCACGGCAAGATCGCCGGCGCGATCTCGAGCCTGTCGGCTGACGAGGGATTCGATTGGCGATTCGGCGCGATTGCCAGCCTTGCGCTGGCGGCGTTGGCGCAATCCGGTCGGCGCGGGCGAACGGTGACGGCCGGCAGCGTGCTCGGCCTGGCGCTGGTCGCCCTGGCGTCGCTGGGCACGGTGAAGAACTGGTATCAATGGGATTCGCTTGCGGCGCGGTTTCTCCCCGCCGCGTCCGAGTTTCTCTCCCGCTGGGGCGAGGAGTGCACCTGGGCCGTCGTGCTGATTCTGACCGCCGTCGGCATCGTCGCGAATCGATCGCGCACGGTGCATTTCCTCAATGCGCTTGTACTGATCGCACTGGCGTATCACTGCGTCAAGACCGGTTACGCCGAGCTGCGGACGTTCCCCGAGCTTTCGACCGACGCCTCCGCACCGATCGCCATTGAAGAAATCAGCATGCGAAACGTCGAGCCGTGGCGATGGATGATCGCCCTCGAGCTGTCGTGCCTCGCCGCCGTCCTGTTGCACATGGCGCTGGGGATCGGCGTGCTCAACCTGGCCTACGCCGTGACGCTCATGAGCGCCGGTCTGGCGATGTCGCATTCGGTCGGCACGATGTCGCTTGTCCGCGCCGGCAACGACGCCCTCGGCCGCAGCGCCGAGGCCAGCCCGCTCTTCAACATGGGCCTGCCCGTCACCGACCCGCGCGCCTCGGCCCAGCCCGACCTCCGCGCGCCCAATGCCTCCTCCGAAGGCACGCACCGCCTCGGCTCCAGCTCGACGACTCAATCGATCGCCGGGCGCGGCCAACCGGTCCTGACGCCCGAACAGCGCGCCGCGCAGGAGGCGCTTCAGGTGCGGCTATCCCAGCAGGGCGCCGTCCGTGAAATCGCGCCATTTGTCTGGATCATGCTCACCGCCGTCATCGCCGGCGTCGTCGCCGTCACCGGCCTGCGCGTGCTCATTGTCGATCCGCGCCATCGTTCGGCCGTCGCCATGCTGCTGGTTTTCGCCTTCGGTGTCGCCGTCGCCCTGCTCTGGTCGGTCTGGCCACGAAACCCGCACCAGTCGTGGTCGGCCTGGCTGGCGGCGTTCAAGCTCTCCCGCTATCACGCCCACACGGTCTGGATCATTTTTCTCGGCGCAGCCGCCGTCTCCGGCACCTTCGCCCTGCACCCCAGCAGCAAGCTCGTTACGTGGCTCCACGCCAGCGTCGCTCTCGTCCTCGTCGGCACGATGGCCAGCATGGTTGCCGCGGCGATACTCATTCAGTTCGGCAATTTCCCGCAGCTCCCCGTCTGGGTCTATGCCGTCGTCGCGGCGGCCCAGTCCTCGCTCGCATGGGTTCTGCTCATGCACCTGAACTTCTCGGCGAGATCGCCCCAGCATCGCACAGCCATTGCCCGCTGAAACGCCGATGATTACTCTGCCGGCGCTCGCTCGCACGGCCTTGGAGAGACTCCCCATGGATGGTCTGACCGCTTCCGTGTCTCTGCCCGGCCCACGCCGCCGCCGCCCCGCATCGGTTTCACCCCTTCGCATCGCGCTCGAAGCCGCCGCGGGCATTGCCGCGCTGGCGATTCTCGTGCTGGGAACCGGTTGCAGCCTCGATCACCTGCACACACCCGAGCGGCTGGAAAAAGGTCTCGTCGTGATCCTCCCCGGCATCGAAGGCCGCAGCATCCTCAACGAGTCGCTCGCGCGCGGTCTGGCCGATGGCGGCGTCGAATGCGGCATCGAAATCTTCGAGTGGGGCACGCCCATCCCCGGCGGTCTGCTCATCAACCTCGCCGACTACGAGCGGAACAAGGTCGTCGCCCAGCGCCTGAACAACCGGCTCATCTCCTACCGCACCCAGCATCCGCACGCCCCGCTGCACGTCGTCGGCCATTCCGGCGGCGGCGGCCTGGCGATCATGGCGGTCGAGCGCCTGCCGGAGAACGTGCAAGTATCGACGGTTGTCTTGCTAGCGCCGGCCATCAGCCCGCATTATGATCTGCGCAGTGCCCTGCGCCGCACGACCTTCGGTATCTTCAATTACTATTCCGAGTTCGACGCGGTCTTTCTCCGCGCCGGCACCACCGTCGCCGGGACGATCGACCGGCAACACGGTCAATCGGCCGGAGCGGTCGGCTTCCAGAAACCCACCGAGGGTGACACCGAAGTCGCCGCCCTCTATCGCAAGCTGCAC
>JAANMU010002441.1_pt1 | contig 13962 bp, 10 predicted proteins | sample 7279701 | NCBI WGS metagenome assembly JAANMU01 (sample SAMN14094539, study PRJNA606508) | bioreactor metagenome | isolation source: A lab-scale SPAN reactor treating ammonium-rich wastewater day 57 | place: Ireland: Galway | collected 2017-03-13 | reverse complement strand
TTAGCCCGACGAGAGTTCGCACAAACCACGATTATTGATCCACGTTTATTGCGCGGGTCTGTAGACTAAGTACAGAGGTATGAAGAAGATCGCCGTTCCGTTTACGCGGAGCGGCGATTTAATTTTGGTCAGGTCCAAGCTTTGCCATAAGGGGAATCGAGTTACGATGATGTAAAAGAGAATTGACGATGAATACGAACGGCGGGAACGTCTCCGATGAGCGGGTGCCAATGGACATCTTGCTGATCGAGGATCGGGATGAAGCCATCGAAATGGTTGAAGGTGCGATACAGGAGACGCGACTCCGCAATCGCATGGTGGTGGCCAGAACGCACTTGGAAGCGCTTCATTATCTGCGGCACACCGTCTCTTTCGGTCCCTTCGACCTCGAGCATGGGCTGACCAAACCGGGATTGATTTTGCTGGATATCAACATGAACGGACAGCAAGGGTTCGAGGTGCTGCATGAGATTCGCACTGACCCGAAGTTGATGACGATTCCGGTGGTCGTTCTGACCGACAATCTGCAAGAGTCTGATCTGGCATACACAATTTCGCACGGTGTCACCGGTTACTTTCTGAAACCGATGGACCCGACACAACTAAGAAAAGTTGTGCGCGACGTTGAGGATCACTGGAACTTGTTGTGGGCCGCTCCCTGCGCGAATTGATGATTACCTGATTGGATGCGAAGAGGCTCAGCAATACGATGAACAGGAACGCCCGCCGATGATTCGGCGGGCGTTGATGTTTTTGGGGTATTTCTTTCTGAACAGTCTTGGAATGCGCTGCGATTTTCTTAGGCCGGACGTGGTGCGGGAGTTGCCGGTCGAACAGCGTTGATCGCGGCAAGGCGGTTGTGCGCGTCGAGGGCGGCGGTTTTGTAGCACTCCGCAAGTGTGGGGTAATTGAATACCGCGTGGATCAGGTAGTCGATGGTTCCGTTATGCGCGATAACGGCTTGACCAATGTGAATCAGTTCCGTCGCTCCGGTGCCGATGGCGTGCACACCGAGGAGTCGGCGTGTGCGCTGATCAACAATGAGCTTGACCACTCCAGTGTCGTCACCGAGAATCTGACCGCGGGCAATCTCACGATAGCGTGCCACGCCGATTTCGTAGGGGATGGACTCCTGAGTCAGCAGGGCTTCCGTCGCGCCGACGGTCGAGATTTCGGGAATTGTGTAGATGCCGTAAGGATAGATATCGGGAACCTGGCGGTCGTCGCGCATTCCGAAGGCTTCGAGTGCAGCGAGTCTGCCCTGTTCCATCGAAGTCGAAGCAAGCGCGGGAAATCCGACCACATCACCAACCGCGAAGATGTGATCCACGTTCGTGCGGTATCTGGAGTTGGCGTTGATTCGGCCGCGTTGGTCAACTTCCAACCCTGCGCTGGCGGCGTCAATCGTGTCGGCGTTGGCCTGTCTGCCTGCCGAATAGAGAGCAACATCGGTCACGACGATTTTACCGGACGCGAGCGTCATCACGGCGCGCGGAGTATCCCCGCTGCGGTCAATGGCGACCTGTTCCACCTTCTCACCGAGTCGAAAGACGACGTTCAGTTGCCGGAGTTGATAGATCAGCGCATCTACAATTTCCGTGTCCACGAAGCTCAGGAGTTCTATTGCCTGATCAATCACGGTCACTTGCACACCCAGTGCGGCGAAGATGCTGGCGTATTCCAAGCCAATCACGCCGCCACCAATGCACGTCATGGTGCGCGGCAGCCGCTTCAGTTCAATGATCGAATCGGCGTTCATGATCACTTCGCCGTCGTGTTCGACGCCCGCGGGCATGTAGGGCCTCGTGCCAACGGCCACGACGATGAAGTCGCCTTGCAGTTCCTGTATGTCTCCGTGGTATTCGACCGTAATCGTGTGCGGGTCCTTGAAGCGACCGCTGCCCACAACGATATCGACGTTGTTCCGCGTCAGTTGATTGCGGATAACTTCCCATTCGCGCATCATGACCATTTGGGTGCGATGCCGCAAGTCATCCGCTGTGACATTCTCCTTGTTGCGGTATGCCGCACCGTAGAACGCGCGCTGTTGGATACCGGACAGGTGAATCGCCGCCTCGCGCATCGTTTTGGATGGTATGGTCCCAGTCGCCACGCAGACTCCGCCAAGTTCGCGCATGCGTTCGACAATCGCCACTTTCTTGCCAAGCTTCGCGGCGGAGATCGCGGCACGCTGACCGCCCGGTCCGCTACCGAGAACAATCATATCATATCGAGGCGTTGACATAGGGAGTTGCTTTGGTTAGGAATTAGAAATGACCCGGGAAGTTACGGAACCGGCCGCAGTAGTGCAACTTCCACTCCATGACATGTTGCAGCATGCCATCATCGTTGCGACTTTCAATGTGGTGACAGTTTTTCAATTTCAGTCGTTTCAATGACTTGACAACTGGAGGACGAGTGGCCTTTTGCTTGCACGGCAGTAGCACGGAAAATACAGGTAACCTTTATGAATCAGCGCGGCGTCACCACCCTTGAGCTTCTGCTCGTTATAGTGATCATCAGCATCCTGACCATGATCACGATGACAGAGTTCTTCAAGGTACATAATCGTGCATACATCGGCGCCGCATTATCGGACCTGCAGGTGCTCCGTCAGGCGATTTCGATGCACGATGCTGAGTGGGGTTACTTTCCACCCAATGACGCGAACACGCTGCCCGCGCTCGTCGCGCAGCTTCGAGATCCAGACGGGCAGCCCTATCTGACGCCACCCTCCGGCAGGAACTGGAGTTCATTTGAATATGAGGCGCCAGATCCCGGGGACATCTATGCGGACTACGATTTAACGGTCGTCTGTAATGACCACTTCCGAACTCAGGTTACGGTGCACTGGGATTCGAAGGTAGACTATGTTCGATTAGGTCCAAATTAGTGGACGCGAGATGCGGTTTTTTTGGACGGCCGACACGAGAGTGTCGGCCGTTTGCATTTTGCAAATTAGATTCTTGTGAGAGGCATTGGAATTTTGCTGACACATAGAAAATCAAGATGAATCTGTCGAATGAACGGAGGTTTGCTATCTCTGTTTACGGGTCCGTATTTCTTCAAGATCCGCCTACAAACAACTTAAGAGTGAACGGAGTGTTTACTTTGCTGTATGGGATGACAGCTTTGCGCACGAGTAGTTAAGTACTTGCACTGTGGCGCTTTTCAAACATATATTTGAAGCGTCATTGCTAACGGATTTTTGTCAACTACCTTGGAGATAGTATGAAGACTTTAAAGACTCTTTTTGCTGTGTGCGCGGCGGTTATTTTGCTCGCTGGTTTCGGCGCCTCGAAGGCGCATGCCTGGTGCAACCCGGGTGACGTTTACTGCGGAACTGTGATTGACACGACGGTCCGATTTGGACATGATGACGTGGAACGCTATCGCTCCGGAAGCTCAGGTCCGTATTGTACGCCGGGTGGAAGCAGCGATTATTGGCGCGGCAAGGCGCATGTCTACCGTATCCGCGGCAACTACGATCCGCTGTGGATAACGCTGGATTGGAATGACGACCCCACGACGACCAGAGATGATTTGATCCTGGTCCTGCTGGAAGACTGCGACGCGAACAAGTGTATGGGCGCAGACCCGCATCATCTCGAATTCTCGACGCAGAACGGAAATCGTCTGCCGAATGATGACAGCAACGGTTTCTGGATCATTGTTGACAGCCGTCGCGACACGACGATCGCATATACCCTGAGAATCTTCTGCGGTGACTACCCGTTTGATGTTGAGCTAATATCGTTCTCGGCAACGCGTAGTGCCGAAGGCGTTGACTTGCGCTGGAGCACTGCCTCTGAGACGGAGAACGACCGGTTTGAAATTACCCGCCGCGAACTTGGTACGGATGATAATGTGCTGGTTGGAGTGGTCGCCGGACATGGCACCACCTCATCACAGCAGAACTATCAATTCATTGATCGCTCGGCGGGCGAGGTAGGCTACGAGTATCAGTTGGCCGCTTTCGACGTGAATGGAAACATGCAGGTATTCGGCCACGCCATCGTTGAATCGGGAACGCATATGATTCCCGTGGCAGACGAATTCAAGTTGATCGATAACTACCCCAATCCATTCAACCCTACTACGAACATCCGTTTCTCGTTGGCGTCCTCATCGGAAATCGAGTTGAGTGTGTATGACGTCCAGGGGAGGCTTGTGGCCGAACTCTTCAGCGGCTCGATGAATGCAGGTGCTCATGAACTTGCCTTTGACGCCAGCGGTCTTACGTCAGGCGTCTACTTTGCACAGTTGAGCGGCAGTTTTGGCAGGGACGTAATGAAGATGGTTCTCATGAAGTAGTTCGTGAGTTCCTGGACTTTCAAAAGGCCGGTGCTGTCGCATCGGCCTTTTTATTTCATTCACAGCTCGATCAGTTGATTGCGCCGGATGAAGTAGAGCAGTTTGCGTGCGGGGGGCTTTCCGATCATGCGCTCGATCAGCACGGCATATCCGTTAACCTGCGGCTTGTAATGTTCTTCGACCAGTCTTGGCAGCGTTTCCTCCACAACCTGATCCGTTTTGTAGTCCAAGATAGTCCACGCCCCGTGCACGTCCTCGAAGATTAGATCAATGAAACGCGATTGAACTGTCTTGACAGCGCTTTCAGTAATCGGCAATTCTGTGAAGATGCGGCGAGCTTGCGGAATCATCTGCGTAAAGAGCTCGGACTTCGCGACGGAGTTGACGAGTTCCGTAACTTCCTCAACTTCGGACTCATCAAGGTTATGCTGTATGCGAACGACGGCAATTGCGATCTCTACCGCCCGCCCCTTCGCCATCTGCTCCAACACCGCATGGACTGATGTTCCAACGCGCTGTGCGCGTATGCGGTTCCAATCCACCGGCTGCGGTTCCGGCTCTTCGCCGGACAATCGAGGCTCAGCAACCAGGCTTTGCAGCCGTTCGGCATGCAGCGATTGCCAGTTGTCCCATTCGCGCAGTGCGGGTGAGTCTTCGGCAACTTGTGCGGGGATCGCCAAGCGCGGGCGATAGGGTGCGTGCTCGCGCTGCTCGCCGCGATCAAGAGTCGTTTCCACCGCCAGTGTATCTTGAGCAGAGAATCGCTCCGTTTGGTCGTCATAATAGCGTTTGTACAAAGAGAGAGCCGTCTGCTTCTCTGCCTTTCCAACCTTTTCACTCTTCTTATCTTTCCCATACAGAAACCCGAGCGGCGCAATCAGACGGTCTTTGGCGCGTGTCATGCAAACATACTGGAGCCGAAGCTCTTCGTTCTTTTGCGCCGCTTGCACAGCCTTCAGGATGCCCGCATGGTTCCTTGTTCTCCAATCGCCCTGGAGCGTGACTGCAAGGTCGTGCGGCGCTTCGGTAAGCGACTTCCGTAGCAGCCACTCGCCGCGATCCCGGACATCGTCGTTCAACCGATAAATGTAAACCACAGGAAACTCCAAACCCTTGGCTTTGTGCAACGTCAGGATCTGGACGGCATCGCGGTTATGATCGACCGCCTCAAGCTCCGTGCTTTGAACCAGCTTCTCCATATCGAACAGGCGATCCACGATGGATTGAAAAGTCAGCAATCCGCCCGACTCAAGTTTGCGGATCAGATCCACGAGTGTTGCAATGTTTTGTACACGCTGGACACCATCCGACTTCATGCCGAAGTGGATGGCAACCGGCCGCTCGGACAGCATGAGTTCAAGCAGCTCCGAGACGGGCAGCCGCTTGCTTTGTCGATGCCATTCAGCGAGTGCGCGCAGTGCTGTTCCCACTAAAGTATCCTTGGGCTGCTCCTCCGTGTAGATTAAGTTTCCGCCGGAAAATTTATGAGCGAAAATCTCGTCGTCGGAGAGCGCATACCAGGTAGAACGGAGCACGCCAATGGTCGCTACAGTGTGCTGCGGGTTGGCGATCGCTGCAAGCGCCGTGAGTACCGCTTCAATTTCAACGCGGCCGGCAAACGCACTGTTCATGAAACTGATGAACGGAATGTCGCAGGCGCTTAGTGCGTCCAAAAGTGTCTCCAGCTTTGTGCCGGTGCGGAGCAAGATCGCGGCGTCACCATACTTCTTCAGCTCTTGGCGATCTCTCAGCGCGCGAATGTGTGCGGCAATCGCCTCGGCTTCCGCCTTGGCCGCGCTGTCGGCATTCTGATCTATGGGTTCGTAATCGGAGTGCGGCAAGAGAAGTTCAACGGCCGGTTGACCATTCTCGTGCTGGCGTGTGGCGACCAGCGGTTCATATCTCGGCGCATCGTCCGCATCCCCAAGCATGAGGGGGAAAAACATCCCGTTCACTTCAAGAATTATCGTCTGGAGACTACGGAAGTTGCGAGTGATACTGAGCTTTTCCCCGGACTTTTCGATTGACGCTGCGACCAGATTATAGACACGGACATCCGCGCCGCGAAACGCGTAGATCGCCTGTTTGGGATCACCAACTACGAAAAGCTTACCGGGCTTCAGCCGCAACGACTGCCAGTCTTGAGCGAAATCGTTGTCTTCCTCCGCCAGATAGTAGAGTATCTCGACTTGGATCGGATCGGTGTCCTGAAATTCGTCAATATGCAGGTAAGAGAATCGAGACTTGAAATAGTGGCGTGCAACCTTTGACCGACGCAGCATATCGCGGCAGAGCAGAAGAAGATCGTCGAAGCCGATGCGCGCCGCAGACCGCAGGGATTCCCGATACTCGCGGACGGCGGGTGCGAACCACCTAATCAGCTCCGCGCAGATACGACTCGAGAAGAGACTCATCAACTCGGTAACAGCAGCGGAGAGTGCTTCGACAATCACTCGCGACGCATTGAGAGCTTCCGCACTTGCCCACTTCGCTTTATTTCCTTTGCGGCCAGATAATGGATGGGATGACAACCAGCGAATGCCTTCGCGCGTGTAAAGGTTGTCCGGCATTGCGTCTATCCAGAGGTCAAGTCTTTGAATCGTCTTCCCAAGCGTATCTTCCGGGTCCTTGCAGTAAGGCGCGTAGGACAGTGCCTGTTGAGCAAGTGATCGAACTTGTTGAGTCGCCTGCTCGATCACTGCGTCGCTTTCTTCGCCTACGTCTATTCGATCGAGTTCGTCTGAAACACCTGTCAACGTTGCGAATAGTTTCTCAAGACTTTTTTTGCTGTCCCCGAGCAGCTTCAGTCCGATGTCTTCCGCGAGATCAAGTGCGAGCGGCACAGGTTCGTCCAAAGCTCGTCGCAGCCAGTTGGTAAGAAATTCGCTCTGCGCTGCCTGTGCCTGCAATTCGTCAAGCAGCGTGAATTCCGGCGGGAGATTTGCCTCGACGGGAAGCGTGCGCAGCATATCCGTTGCCAAGCCGTGAATCGTATTCACGGCCATACGATCAAGTTCCAGCAGTGCCTTCTGCGCGTGGGTTGAGGTCTGCTTCTCTTGAAGCGCAAGCCGCAGCCGTTCCTTCAATTGGCCGGCCGCTTTCACGGTGAACGTGACCGCCATAATCTTTTCTATCGGTACCCCACTCTCGACGAGAGAGCATATCCGATCGATCAGCAACGTCGTCTTTCCTGTCCCTGCTCCCGCCTCCACGAGAAATGTCTTGTCATGAACTGTCACAGCACGATCACGCGCGAATTGATCACTCATCGTCACCCTCCTCCATCGCTTCCTCGTCGCGAATCGTTCTCATGCCGGAAACAGACTTTTCGGTCAAGGGTTTACTGCTGTGACGCATTGCGCCGCAGGCCAGCTTCACGTTGCAGTGCCTGCATACGGCGCCGTCGTTTGCATCAGGATCGGGCACAAAAACTCCCCGCCGTATGTCGTGCAACAGCGAAAGCGCTGTTTCTTTCGCATCCACATCAAGTGCTTCATAAGCAGGGACTATATCACTTGAGTTTACGTGCAGATATTGAGTCTCTACTGTCAAGTCCGGGTGCCTCTGCTCAATGAGCTCGCGATAGATGCCGAGCTGGATGCGTCTGCTGGTTCCGCGCGAGTTTTTCTGTATTCTGCCGCTCTTATAATCTGTCAACATACACTGACTCTTGCTGGAGTCAACGTCCCAACGGTCAATGCGGCCCCTGAATTGTGCGTGTTCGCCGGTCTCTGACACTAATTGAAGTGGATCCGGATACGGTTTTTCTCTTTGCCCGAAGCTAACCTCGACATGTTCGGCCTGCCACGTAAAACCGTTCCTAAGCAAATAGTCGTGGTATTTCTCAAGCGTCTCAAGTATGTCTTCGCGCATCCTATGATAAATATGAGCCGGTCCAACGGGATATCTTTGCTTGAAGTCGACCAGAGTTTGCTCCGCAAGCTGCTGCAAATCTGCCCACTTGAAGTGTTCCTCGAGATACGGCTTGCCAGTTCGCGCGGCATGATACGTCTGCAGAATGCGATGCAGGAGCGAGCCGCGCTCGCGACCGCTAACCGGCTGCAGAAGATCGCAGGCTTCCGGTGCATACGCCTCGAGCTCCCGATTCACAGCAAAGCGAAACGGGCACTTCCAATAGTCCTCAAGCGCAGTCACAGACACTGGTCGTGACGCGTCGTATTTCTCGGCTATGTTGCTTAGCGCTCCGCTATCAGCGAGTAATCCGTCGAACTGTGAAAACTCTGAAGCTGAAAAGCGTTTGTATTCAGCATCGAATGTGCGCGAGAAGTCTGAGGTGCGCCAAAGCTGATCAAGAGCGTTGGTTGAGTGGTTTTCGAGGGCTCGGGAGAGTGATCTGCGATGATACTCCATCGCGCTAATCGCCTGTTCCGGCACGCCCGCGAGCGGATGGGCTGCGGCGTAGCGACAAAGCGGATGTTCCTTGAAGATCTCGTCGAGCTTGCGTGTATCGTTCTCACCGCGGCATTGCCGCTCAATCAGACCCGAAAGGTAGGGGGAGACAAGCTGGGGACGACCTTCGTCATCGGCACGGGCGGTATAGTAATAGATTTGCTTCGAAGATTCCCGCAACACTGAGAACCAGAACCGTTCGCGTGCCTGCCAGTCGCGCCTGAGGGGCAGCGCGCAGTTCAGATTTTCGTTCAACGTCAGTCGGTCGGAATCGAGCAGCAACGGATCCTGCGAATCTATCCTCGGCAGTGTTCCTTCATTGCAGCCCGGCAAATGCAACGACGCAAACGTGACGCCGTAGCATTGCTCCCGAGTTGCTATGACCGGACGATTCTGCAGGAATCTACCTGTGCGCGATCCCGGCGTGGAGAGCGTGACTTCCATGAACTCGCGCAATCCGGTCGCCGACAATGGAATCTTGGCGGTGTCCAACAGGCTTGCCTGACTCAGCTGCAGCACGATGTCCGAGAACTCATCGTTGACGACAATCACTTGCGAGTAATAGGACCACAGACTCTTGATTGCTTCCTGCCAACTCGCTGCATTGACGACATTACGCGCTACCGTGAACATTTCCTGAAGGAAGGATTTCAGCTGATCCACATTTGAAATTGCCTGCTGCAAAACCGCAAGTGTTTCTTCATTCTCGTCTTCGCTTTGAGCGCGACGTTCCGCACGATAGCCGAGCTGGTCGCGCAAGCGGGCAAGTCGAGCCTGCCACTCCTCGGCGCCGTCAACGACCATCGCCTCCTGAGCTAATCGAACCCATTCACCGGCAACGCCGGCATATCCGGGTTGGAACGGTGCGGTTAGAAGATATTCCGCGACGTCTTCGATCGCGAATTCTGTTCCAAGAAGTCTGCTGAAAGCACGCAGCCCACGCCCTGCGGCCGTATCTCCCAGAGTTTGTGCTTCATAAATGAATGGCGTGAGTCCGGCTTCACGACAGCGACTGCGCAGTGCGCCAGTAAAGACTCCCGATTTCTGCTGAAGCACTATTCCGATTTCACCGTCGCAGGCCTCAGCGGGCATTAGCACGCTCCTTACAACTTCAGAGGCCGCGCGAGTGTTGTCAGGTGCCGAAATGAAATAGTGCTGCTGCTGAAGGTCTACACCCGGGAGAGGCGAGTGCGAGAACTCGTGGGCAAGAAACCACTCGTAAAGACCACGTGTGAACTCATACTCCGCACTTTCCTTGTCGAACGTCAAGTAGCCCGTCACATGAGTTGCGGTGAAACTTCGTGCAAGCACGCGGCGCGCAAGCGGCGGCAGGTCGTACAGCGCGTAGAGAATGATCGGCGGCAGGGTGAACTGTGTATCCCGGGTTGCCTCCGCTGCCAGGCGAAGCAGTCCCGGGGAATCATGCCAGCGGAGTCGCTCAAGTTCTGTGTCTATTGCTATAAGTAGTTCCGCGAGATCGCGAAGCTTTGTGTCTTGATCATGTTCCTGACGCGTCACTGAAAGCAGGCGGCGAGGAGATACTTCATGCAGTATTAGTTCCTGCCGTGTTCGCAGCAATGCCCGACGAAAACCGGGAGCAGTGCTGATATCAGCGACATAACCGAGGGAGGGTTTGAGGCGACTTACAATCAGCGTCAACAGCGGGTCCACGGCCGCTTCACCAAGCGTCCGCCAGCCATCGCGCGTTGTGATCGGTTCCGCAAGCGTGCGGGCAAGTTCGTGCATGGTCATGAAACGCAAGTTGGCCACGACGCCGAGACTTTCCGCAACTTGGCGGCGCAGGTGCAGCCGTGTCAGTTGATTGGGAATTATCACCCAGACTTCCGCGAACGGGTCTTCGCCCTGAAGCTCACGAATGCGCTCGGGCAAGTGCGCCTCCAATGAAGGAAGCTGACCCGTAAAGAGTGTGTTTGGATTGTTGCCGACTGTAGACACGATTTGGACTCTATGCTGACTTACGAGGGGCAGTTGCAGTGGGGCACATCCCTTGCGAAGTAGAACTCCGAATAATAAGACCTCAAAGCTTGCAACTTGAACGTTGATCTAAAGACGCTATGGCAATAGTTGGATTACTGGTGGTGATTGGCGGGGTCGTGGGCGGCTTTTTGATGGCCGGCGGCGACCTTGGCGTATTGTATCAGCCTGCTGAGCTTGTCGTGATTTTCGGCGCGGCCATCGGTGGTCTGCTGATTTCGGTTCCGGTGGCGACGCTGAAAACGCTCATTAGTGACGCTATCGGGATTATGACAGGCAAGTCTGGGCCGTCGAAGGAAGCCTACACGCAGACGCTGCTTTTGCTCAACGAGCTGTTTCAAATGGCCCGCAAGGACGGCATCATCGCACTGGAGTCACACGTTAACGACCCGCACGTCAGCAAGATCTTCGAAAAGTATCCAATGGTCACGCACAACCACGCGGCGCTGGCCTACCTATGCGACACGATCAAGCTGTTTCTCGCGGGTTCCGTGCCGCCGCACGAGATTGAAATGCTGATGGACGCCGAAATTGATTCACACCATGAGGAAGCCGGGATAACCGCCAACGTAATCGCGAAAGTTGCCGATGCGCTGCCTGGACTCGGAATTGTCGCAGCTGTCCTGGGTATCATCATCACGATGGGACATATCGACGGAGACCCCGCAGTAGTAGGTAAACACGTCGCAGCGGCACTCGTAGGAACGTTTATGGGTGTGCTGATGGCCTACGGGTTCTTCTCGCCAATGGCCTCAAATCTTGAAGCGCGCAATCGAAATGACGCACGCATGCTCCACGTCATTAAGGCGGGCATCAGCGCTTTCGCAAAAGGAATGGCACCTTCCGTGTCTGTCGAGTTCGCACGACGTGCAATCTTTCACGCGGATCGTCCGAGCTTCGAAGAAACGGAAAAGATGCTCAAAGAAGCAAAGAAGGCGAACGCATAGGCTGAGTCATCATGGCCGAGTACAACGAACCACCAATCATACGAATTGTCAAGAAGGGGCACGCGCACGGCCACCACGGTGGCGCGTGGAAAGTGGCCTTTGCTGACTTCGTGACGGCGATGATGGCGCTCTTCATTGTGCTTTGGATTCTCGGTCAATCTGAAGATATCAAGCGCGGCGTAGGCGGATACTTCCGCGATCCGACCGGCAAGGCACTGCTCGGCGCAGGGCCCAATCAAGCCATCAGCAACGCACCCGGAAAGTCCATTATCAGACTTCCCGCAGTGACCCAAAGTCATGCGATGCCGGATCCGGCACTCGAAAGTGAAGCAGAGAAGCTGCAGGAACTCATTGACGAGACTGAAGCACTGCAAGCGCTCGAAGGTCAGATTACGATTGAAGTGACGCACGAAGGCCTGCGATTGGAAATCACGGAGGGTGATAAGGAACCGCTCTTCGAATCCGGCAGCGCGAAGCTTTCTCCAAAGTTGATCAGTGCGTTGCAGGCATTGGCGCATGAATACGGGAAGCTGCCGAACAAGCTGATCCTCGAAGGTCACACGGATGCCAAGCAGTTTGCCAGCGGAAGTGAAATGAGCAACTGGGAACTCTCGACTCAGCGCGCAAATGAGGCCCGCAGAGTCATGGAACTATCAGGATTGCCGTCCGATCAAGTGCTGATGGTGCGCGGCTATGCCGACCGTCGACCAAAATACGAAGATCCGATGGATCCGCGCAATCGCCGTATTTCGCTGCTGCTTGTCTCGAATCAGGGAATGGACATTGCGCTGGGCAAACTCAGTTTCACCGGTGTTCAAGATACGGAAACACTCAGCGAGCAGCAAGGTCCGGACGGCGGAAAAACGAAACGAAACAGAGCTTCGCTGTTCGCCTCGGGCCAGGGGGGTGAGTAGTGAGCTCCAGTTTTTATGCGCGCGTCGTCTATCTGCTGGGTCCTGAGGAGAAACGCCCGCCGGATGTCATCCTGCATGCGGCAGATGTGCGATCGATTCGACGCGGTCACGAACCGGATCTCTCCATAAAACAGTTTGATCCAACCGCTGTGATCATCGGCGCGCCGATGGATCACGAAGCACAAGTCGCACTCGATCGAGTGGCGACCCTGATGCTTCCTGTGGTTGGCTTTGGCACAGGACCTTCCGAGAGAACCATCTGCAATGTCACCGCGGCGATTTCAATGCCCGATCTGCGTGCCATCCTGCAGGTTGTCTCCAGCCCCGCCGTGCTCTGTGCATTACCGGCGGGGCAATCCACGAACGGCTTGGGAACATGGCTCAGGCATTCCGCGGAAGATTTCGCACAGATGATCGAGCACCTGCTGTCGCTGAGAATTCCTGATTACAAGGAGCGCGCGGAACGCGTGCTGCAAGCTTGCCTATGGATCGCCTCGCATCTCGGGATGGGTGGTGAAGAACTTAACACACTTTCGCTCGCGGCAAGAATGCGGGAAATCGGCAAACTTGGATTGCCGGACGAGATTCTGTTCGCTTCGCGCAATGAGCGCTCACCCGACGATCAGGCGCTGTATGATCAGTATCCGACATTGGGAGCGCGCGTGCTGAAGCAATTCCCGATGTTTGCCGGTGCGGCTAAAGTGGTCGAGCATCAGCTGGAGAACTTTGACGGCTCCGGGATGATGCGATTGGGCGCGCATCAGATTCCACTCGGCTCACGGATCCTCCGCGTGGCTAGCGCTTTTGAAATGATTGCCAGCGATGCCGGAGTGCGGGGACGCGAGGAAGTCGTGCACATACTGGGCCGCGGCAGAGGCTCACTCTATGATCCGATGCTGGTCGGATTGGTCGAGAACTATGCGACCCTCGCAACGTCACCAAAGAAGAATGGAAGAGCGACGCGAAGAGTGCGTTTGTCGGACCTGCATGAAGGAATGATCCTCGCTGAAGACATCTGGGGCCGAACGGGCGTGAAGATTGTCGGAGCGGGCACAAGATTAAATGAGCACATTTTACGTATACTAATGACCTTGCCTCTGAATATGGCTATCGAGTCGGTGGAGATTCAGCGCGAGGACTGATCGTCCGGTGGCTTAGAGTATCGAAAAGCCCCTCGGCATTACACCGAGGGGCTTTCTTATTCTAATGGAGGTGGGGGATTTACTTCATCAGAATCATCTTGCGCGTGGCACTGAAGCCTTCAGCTTCGAGACGATAGATGTAGACACCGCTCGTCAAGTTTGTGCCATCAAACTTCACTACATGCGTTCCGGCTTCCTGTGCACCATTCACCAGCAGGGCCACTTCCTGACCGAGCAAGT
>JAANMU010002435.1_pt1 | contig 14002 bp, 10 predicted proteins | sample 7279701 | NCBI WGS metagenome assembly JAANMU01 (sample SAMN14094539, study PRJNA606508) | bioreactor metagenome | isolation source: A lab-scale SPAN reactor treating ammonium-rich wastewater day 57 | place: Ireland: Galway | collected 2017-03-13 | reverse complement strand
TCGCGGAGAAACCGCGCAGGTTGGCACGGTGTTCTCGCAGGCTGCGGGCGCCCGTATCGCCACGAACGGGCAGTTGGGAGAACTCGTCCGAATCCTGCTGCCGGAGATCAAATCCCAAATCGATTTGGTTTCGTATATCGAACCCATCCTGACGGAACCGACGTATCAACCCTTCGTCAACGTGGTCCATTCCGAGGGACCGTCGGGAATCACCGTCACGGGTTTCGATTTCGACGACTACGACGTGCAGTTGCGGTTCGTCGACGGCGGATTCGCCGTGCGTGCTTCGTTCCTGAATCCGATTGCGGATGTCACAGTGGGTCTCCCACAGGGACCGGTCGACGGCGCCATCAGCACGGGAGAAGCAGTTCTTGTGGGTGAGGTTCGCTTCGCGATGGCGGACGGCGTGCTGGATGTCACGTCGATCGACAACGTTTCGCTGGAACTCGGCAATTTGTCGTGGCAGGGCTTCGGCAGCCACGACGAGGAGTTGATGGAAGAGGTCATCCAAGCTCTTCCCGAATCCGCGGAGTTCACGATTGCAAACGGCCTCGCGGCGGACGGACCGGCTTACGCGGAGGGTGCCGTCAACGGATACGTTTTGGATATCGCGGAAGAGTTCTTCGATGCGTGGTTCGCGGCGGATCTGTCGCTCGCGAACATGCACGCCGGCTTGGTGGGAGGGGAGGTCGATGTCAACGCCGGAGTGCGGACCGACAGTCCCGCGTCGGGCGTCCTGCATCCTGACGGCAGTTTTTACACCACCAACGACGAGTCGCCGAAGCACACGGCGTTGTCTCCCAACGGACAGGAGTATGACCTCGCGCTCACCGTTTCCGACGATCTCATCAATCAGGCGATTCACTCCCTGTATCGCGCCGGCCTGCTGCACCGGGTGATCGATCAGGACGCGATCGATTGGTGGGGGATCGACATGGCGTTCACGACGCAGACTCTGGCGGACGGCTTGGCGTACTACGGTGGGTCGAACGTATTCGGCGAAGTGATCGCGACGTACCCGAACGCACCCATCTCGATCACGCTGGATCCTCAACTTCCTCCAGTCGTGCAACTGGCGGAGGATTCCGGCGCCGGGCATGCCGGCCTGCGACTTCAGGTCGGCGACCTGCTTGCGAACGTGCAGGTTCTCGACGGTTCAACTCCAGTCGATGTGTTCCAGATGGCGGTTTCATTCGACCTGCCCGTTTCCGTGGGCGTGAATTCGGATGGAACCCTGGCCGTCGAAATCGAGCCTATCAACCTCAGCCTCGACATCTTCGACAACCACTTCAACTTCTCCGAAACGGACGTGGAAGGGATGGCGGCGTTTGTCGCCTACACGCAGGTGTCTGACCTCGCGACGCTCATTCGGGACCATCTGGGAGTTGATATCTCGTCGATGACGATCCCGGAGATCAACGGACATACGGTGAATATTTCGGATGTCGCCGTTGTCGGCGGCGAGTCCGGTCATCTCGGGGTGTACGGTAGCTTCGGTGAAGTGGCCGCAGAACCGAGTCTTTACGAGATCAGCCGATCGCCAGTGACCTACTCAGGAACGGATTACGACGATCTCTTCGCGGTGTTCGGGTCGTGCAATGAGAATCCCGCAGTCGTGTTCCGCAGCCCAACCTCCGTTGGATCTTCGGCGGACGGCATCCACGATTTCGGGTTTGTCCTGCTTGACGGGACGGGAGGGGACTTCGACGGTCTCCATCTGACCCTGCTGATGCGAACGGACGCGTTCCCGAACGTCGAGTCCGTAGAGGATTGTCTGAACAGCATCGACGCGATGGAGGGGAATGTCGTTGTTGCGGCGTCGTTCCTGGCCGATCCCTCAGTGTTGGCGCAGGGTGCCGGCGAGAGCTATGCGTTTGGTTTCCCTGCGGGCGTGTCTCCTGCGGCCGGGGGCAGCGCAACGCAATTTCTGCGCCCACGCGAATGGTTGCGGCAGGGATATGAGGTCGGCTACTCGCCGTTGTCGTTCGACGAGACGGACTATCCCATAATCCTGATACTCACGGGCTTCAGCGAGCCGGCGGTTCTCATGGGTGACCCAATGGCTTTGACGACCGCGTTCGTCAGTGGAAGCGAGGACTTCTACCACGCGCTGATCCATTTCGCGGCAGGAGCGCTGGAGCCGGAGGAATTGTACATGACCTTGATCGTGAACAAGGCCATGTTCGCCGATCAGAGCGTCATCGTGGATCTGCTCGAGACGGAACTGCAACTCCAGCCGGAACAGTACTCGATCGATGCCTTCTGGTCTGACGAGGGTGGATTCGACGCCCAAGGGCTGGGCCAGAACTTCATCTTCACAATGCCGGCTGGCGCTTCGGTCATGGCCGGATTCCCTCAGCCCTATCTGAATTGGATCGGCGAGATCGGGATCTCCTCAGCATGTGAGGCGTTCTGCGAAAACTTGCATGCATTGGAGGTTGCGGTTTCGTGCGACTACCTCGAATGGACGAGTCCGGAGGGGCTCAGATCCCAGTGCCGAAGCCTTTGCGACATGCCGGGGTATGACGAGCTCACGAGAATGTGCATCACGGAGCAAACGGATTGCGAGTCGGTCGAGGCGTGCGTCGAGAACGGAGGATGACCTGTACCGGTTGTCGAGCTTCGGTTGGTCCAAAGAGGTGCGCTAAGACGTTCTTGCGATCGAAATTCGGTCGCATCCCGAAACTGCACAGTTTCCTGCTCGAGAATTGTCCGTGGCTCGGGCTGGTGATTGGAGGTTTCGACTAGGATGTGGATGCGAAGTCCAGCGCGTCAAAATTTCTACTGGTAGAGTTCGCTCATTCACGCGTACCAGTGCCTCCGGGATGAGGTGTCGAAAAAACGTTGCCGCCGAAAAGAGCAGACCCCGAAGCATTGAGAACGCCGTCCCACTCGCCGAATCGCCAAGACCCGTCCGCCCCGAAAATCTCATCCGGATTCGCGCATAAGACTTGTGAGGAAGAGCCCTTCCTCGGCCACTCTTTTCTCCGGAGGTCTCCCATGCGCGTGAAAGTCCTGAAGCTCGGCCACTCCACCCGCGAATCCGACGTCCCCGCCGGCTCGAACGTCCAGAACGTCCTGGACAAGGTCGACTTCGACCCCGCCGGCTATTCCGTCACCATCAACGGCCTCGGCGCGTCGACGTCTGCCGCGGTCTCCGACGGCGACATCGTCACGCTCGTGCCCAAGGTCGAAGGCGGCCGGCTCTAGCCCCGCCCAGAATCCCCCTCAGCGATCCCGCCAAAATCCATCCCCCAACGGCCGAAGGGCCGCGACGCCCTCGTGCGCCCTTCGGTCCCCGCCTGACGAGTCCACATCTTTCTTGGAGGTCCCATGCCCGTCGACGGCCCCGTGTCCGAGCCTCTGCGCTCGCTGCTCGAGTTCGAGTCCCAGAAACACAACATCCCGTTCCGCTACCGACGCACGCACCTTCGCGACTGGCGGCCCGACGAGCGCTTCGAACCGCTCATCGACGTCGTCGTCCACACCGATCCGAATCCCCAGCCCTTCGCGGTCCCGGCCGGCGAACTGCTGCTCAAGGTCCGCACCGCCGTGTGCGATCACCCGATCCCGAACGCGGTCGGGCCCACGATCGACGGCGAGACCGTCCCCGTCGCCTACCTCGATGGCCGCCACATCGTCGTGCCCTACGATCTGGAGAACCTCGAGAACCTCAACGGAGTCCCGAACCCGGTCAATCACCTGTGGGACCTGATCTCCGCGTGGGCGATCCCCGCGGCGCTGGAGTCGGTGCGTTCGTATGACTTCGCGAAGGAGAGGGCGGCCTACGCCAAGAGCAAGCTCGCCGCCTTCGAACGGACGATCCAGCGGATCCGCCGCGACATCCAGGACAACGCGTACGACATCGACAACCACACCAACCAGATCCTCGAACTGGTCCGCAAGAACGACGAACTGAAAACGACGCTGACGCTCTTCGAGACCCCCGGCCGCGAGCACAAGACCCGCGAGGCCGAAATCGAGTTCACCGACCTCATGCGCCTGGTCCCCGGCGCCTACCGCCGCATCGACGTCTCGCACGACCCCCTCGTCGCCGAGACCGGCCCGATCGCCATCACGCACCGCAGCCACTCCTACGAAATGGGCCGATTCCAGGTGACGATCGACCTGTTCTCGGACCGATTGACGATCCTGAACCAGAACGCCGATCGCATCCGCAACGGCTACCATCACCCGCACGTGGACGGCAGCGGCCACCCGTGCCTCGGCAACATCAGCCTCGGCCTCGCGAAGCTGCTGACGCTCAAGCAATACGCGCCGGCGCTCGTCCTGATCCGACGCTTCCTGGAGTCCTACAACCCGGACAACCCCTACATCGCCATCGAGAGATGGGACGAGGATGCAGAAAACGAGGACGACGAGGACTTCGACGCCTGCTACGAGTCCTCCAGTGTCTGGGACTGCAACGACTGCCGCAACTCGGCCTGCCCCTACTGGGAAGACCGCTACGTGCGCTGCGACGAAGACAGCACGCTGGAGCGCTGCCTGGGCTGTCAGGATTGCGACGCGTGGCGGGCGCGCGTGGAGACCTGCTGGGAGGATGTGTCGGCCTGGGAGGAGTGCATGGAGGCCTGCTCGCACGAGGCGTGTCCGCACTGGCGCAACGTCGACGACTGTTATGAGGCGCACGACGGTGACGAGTGTGCCGACTGCCCCAACACAACCTGCGAGAAACACGCAGAACACGAGGAGGATGCCGATGATCCGAGTCCTGATCGACCCGCCCATCCTTGAAAAGATCCGGCACTGGACCGACTTGGCCCCGGGTGAGTTCTCCGCTCTGGGCCTTGTGGAAAAAGACGGCGAGGACCTGATCGTAACCGAGATCTATTTGCCCCGTCAGAGCTGTACGGCGATGAACACCGAGATGGACAACGAGGACGTGGCCCGGCTCCTTCTCGATCTGGAAAACCGGTGCGTGGAGTCCCGGAAACTATGCCTGTGGCTTCACAGCCACGGCGAGATGAGAACGTTCTGGTCGGGCACCGACGACGCCACCATCGAGGCCCTGGCCAACGATGGCTTCGTGGTGTCCATCGTGGTCAACAAGGCCGGCGATGTGCTTTCCCGTGTCGATCTGTTCGCGCCGTTTCGGCACACGTTTCACAAGATCCCCGTCGAGCCGCTGCTGCCGCACTTCGGGCTATATGAAGCGTGCAGGGCCGAGATGGCCGAAAAGGTCCGCCACGGTCTCGATCTGGCGCTCAGGGCCGCGCGGCGGTCGCGGGAGTTCCTCGACCTCGGCTGGGGTGATGCGTCGCCGCTCGAACTCGAGCAGCGTCTGCGCGACGGCGAAATCACGCACCAAGAGTTTCTGGCGGGTCTGGACGCGCTGGAGGGTTTCATATGAACAACGAGACCCTCTATCACCGTCAGCTCGATCTGGTGCCGCTGGAGAGGCTTCAGAAAGCCCGTGTGACCGTCATCGGTTGCGGGGCCGTCGGTTCATTCACCGCGTTCACGCTCGCCAAGATGGGCGTCGGGCACATCACCGTGTACGACGACGACCGGGTCGAGGAGCACAACATCCCGAATCAGCTTTTCTCCATCCGTGACTGCGGCCGGCTCAAGGTCGAAGCCCTGCGGGACATGGTGTTGCACTTCCATGGCGTCGAAGTGGAGGCGTGTCCGGTACGCTACATCGATCAGCCACTGGCGGGCATCGTCGTCGTGGCGGTGGACTCCATGGACGCGCGCATCTCGATCTGGGAGCAGGTGCGCTACCGGGTCGGGCTTGAGCTGTTCATCGACAGCCGGATGGGCGCCGAGGTCGGCAAGGTGATGGTCGCCCGTCCCGCAGATGTTGACGACGTGGAGTGGTACGAATCAACCCTGCACACTAGCGACGAAGCGCTGCCGGAACGATGCACCGAGAAGGCGATCATCTACACCGTGCTCGGCATCGCCGCGGTCGTGTGCGGCAAGGTGAAGAAGCACCTCGCTGGGCAGCCATTCCACCGGAGTCTGGTCTTGGATTTCCGGCAGTCCATCCTGATCGCAAACTGAAAGACAAGGGCCGGTGGGGAAATCCTGCCGGCCTTCGAATGTTTCTTCTACGCGAAAGCGGCTCGCTTATTCTGAACACGAGTTCGGACGAGCGTAACCTACAAAGGCAACTTGGAAATTGCCCAGCCGGACCGCTACGACACCACGCGTCGGTGCTGTTCGCTCTCGCGCGCCTGACCCTTGAAGTTCGTCGCTGGCGACTAAGCCAACGAGGCAGACAAGAACGACGTCTTCGGGTCGGTGACGCTCACCTACGACTTCTTCGATCTGGTGCAGTAGATGGTTGCGAGAGCGGCGGTCAGCGAAGAGGCGGGCGTAGCAAGGCAAGGAGATCCGAGAACGTCTTGCAGATCTCGCTCACACTTCCGCTCTCGTGGTCCCAGAAGACGACCGCACTCGGAGCCTTTCGAGCGAATTGAAAGCAGAAGAGATTGCCGAACGGATCACTCGCGAAAGGCACTAGGTTTCCTTGTCCGCGGCCTCTCAATACGGTCGCGGCACTAGCGACGTCATCGCCCCCGCACGCATCGAGGCGTACCAGCCGCTCCATCACGGCCTCGCGTCTGCCTGGAATCTCAACAGCATTCGGCTTGGGGCGACCGCCGTTGTGCCGTCCGACCAGGGTTCGGTAGTCCGACGGGAAGACGACACCGACCTGCGACTCGACCGCGCGCACAACTTCGTCGCTCACCGGGCTACCAAACTTCCACTTGATCTCTTGCATGGTCTTCTCCATCGGGCGCTTGCGGCAGCTATCGCCCACCACCCCAGATTTCCTTGCCGCCCGTGTGCCCTGTTCTCAGGTGCGTGCTCGTGTCGACGAGTTGCATCCGTCCCGTTTCTTGGTGGTGATGCCACGTGAATCCGTCAGGCGTTTCGGCCTCACGGATCTGCTCGATCTGGGTCTCGTTGAATCTCTCTTTCTGAGACGGATCGCGCTCCACTACTTCGCGGAGCTGCTCGTTGGCGTACTGGGATTGCTGGTAGTCGGTGGCTTTGAGTAGTTCGTCTGGCAGCGTCGTTTCGTAGGTTGCGGTGAACTCGGGGAATACCCCTTCGCGCACTGTACCGTCGGACAGCGTGACCGTGTCCCTCACGAAGGGCACGCCGGTTTCTGGATGCACATCACCGGCGAGTTCCCAGTTCCGGGTCTTTAGGAGAGCTTCGTTTCTAGCTGCGACCGACTCGAGAGTGCTGTAGTGGATCGAGTCGAGCTGGCCCAGCAGTCCCTGCTCCCCAACGATCGCCTCAGTAGCCTCCACCGCCTCGGCCCCTTCCAGGACCGCCGTCGACGTGGCAGTTGCCTCCATCGTGGAGGCGGCGACGGCAGATGCTTCACCGGCGGTAGCGGCGCTGATGGCAACGGCGGCAGCTGTCACCGGGTCCATGGCTCACCTCCGAGACGAGCGGCGACTTGCGCCACGAGCTGCTCACGGACCTCAGGCACATCGCACAGGAAGTACGAGCGCGCGATCCTTTCGACCGCAGCGCGATTGTCCGGCTTCAAGCGTGCGCGCGCAGCGCGATCGAGAACGAGTTCCCGAACGCGTGGAACGAGGCCCTCGCGCGATGTCGCGCTGCTCCAGCCCCTGGCGAGTCTGGCTAGAAGATCCCCTGGCGTGACGTTCTTGCCTTCTAGGAACGCCCCCAGCATGGGAGCTATGCCTCGAAGCTCGTCACCCGAAACCCGAAAGACGCCGAGAGCGAGGAGGCTCCCGATCCGGTCGGCCAGATACTTGGCGACGAGCGGCAGAGGGAAGCGGCGGTCCCGTGCCAGCAGCGCCGCGTTGACCCTCTCGATTGCGATGCGGGCTACCTCAACGAGCGGGCAATCTCCCCCCGCTGCTAAGGTGCAGAGCGTTCGCAGGGCGACGGCATCACCTTCGGCGCCCAAGATACTCCGCATCTCACACCGCATGGCATCGTCCATGGCAGCCGGTGAGGAACTCGTCTGCATGGCCTTCCTCACTCGCTCGTGGCTGATCCTGGTCGAGGGCACAGTGGCGTTCACCGCGACTTCCAAGGGTCGCTGCATACCTTCCTTCATGTACAGGGCATGCCCGGTTGTCAGCGATGTCAGGCAGAGCGCTTCGTCGGGGGAAAGGCCGAGCGAGGATGCGATGAGTGCTTGGTCGTCGCCCGCAACAAGACGGTGAACGATCTTCGCGTTCGTGTTCTTGATGACGTCAGGGAGGATCTTCGACGGGATCTGTTCGACCACGACGACGCCTTGTCCCATGGCTCTCATCTCAGAGATCACGTTTGCGAAGAACTCGACGGCCTTCCCTCTGGGGTTGCCGAGCTGCTCCGTCTGGCGCTCTTGGACTATGTTCTTCAGAAGCCGGTGAGCCTCCTCGATGACGAGCAGGTGCTTCAAGGCGCCGGGCTTCGCGGCGAACGGATCGAGGGCCGGATTGCTGGTCTGGCGGTGCTCGCTAATGAACGTGAGCATCATGCCGACGAAGAACGCCTTGTCGTCGTCGTCTGAGAGCGCCTCAAGCTCGAGAACGGTTGGGTTCCCGAGCAGCGCGGCAAGATCGAGAGGCCGAGACGTCCCGAAGAGTAGTCCCTTGGCGCCGACACCGAGGCTCTCAAGCCGTGTGACGATGGCGGTCCGGATGTTGTCGGACAGCTCGCCTCTATACCCAAGCGTAGACCGCACGTAGTCCTGCACCTCGTCCTTGAGGTCGACGAGCGTCGGGAAGAGGTGAGCGGCTTCGGCCTCCTGGTACCGCGCGAGCTCAGGCTCGCCATCCTTGCCGCACAACCGCGGATGGCGCCCCGTGGTGAGATCCCATCCACGCTTGAGGTAGATGTTGTGGATACACTTCTCAAGGATGTACGGCATCGGGCCATACAGAGAGAAACTCGCGTTGAAAATCGCCTTGAGGAAGTCGATGTGAGCGAGAGCAGAAACGCCCGGCATCACGTAGAACGGGTTCATGCTCAACGGGGACACGGTGCCGTCGCCGACCGTGTACACCTTCGTGCGATCCCGCAGGCCATCCACGCCCAGAAGCTGTCGATAGTCACGCTTGGCCGATTCGAGAACTAGGAATGGCACAGGCGCCTTCGTTAACAGCTCCTTGACCGTCGTCGTCTTGCCTGTGCCCGTGAGCCCACAGACGAAAAGGTGCTTCGCGAGGTCCCCAGGAGCGAGGTCGACATGCACGCCCTCCAAGGGGCGCCCGTGGTCGCAGACCAGGCCCAGCGTCCGGCCGTCCGTGGAGGCCGGCCCCACGTCAGTGAGGCTAAGGGCTGGGGTGCGTCGAACATCGTAGCCCGGCAGTTGCTCTACCGGAGGCGCCGCGATCGACGCGAGTTCTTCTCCTGTGAGATATGACGCGAGACTCCTCGGAAACACCGAGCTCAGGTCATCCATCCCGGGCAAGAGCAGTGGACAGTCGCGGTCGAGTTGCCTGTAGTACACCCTCGGCGGAAACACATCCGCGCTCGGCTTCGCAAGCTCGCCAAGGAGTGCGCCCGCCAAGATATCCCGCCCTGCCTCGGTTCCGGCGGCGAACGTGATGGCCGTCTCCCACTCTCCCACGTTCGCGGCCTTCATGAGGCGACCGGCGTGGCGCTCGGCAAGGCGCTCCAGTTCGAGGGCGACGCTATCTTGCTCTTCCTCGGTCAGGCTCTCGCTCCAGTGCGTCTCGCCGCCCTGACCTGTCGTTACGCTCTTTCCCTTCTGGTGTTGTTCGGTGTCTGAAGCGTTGACCAGAATCACAGAGGCGCCTGCGGTGCTCGAATACGATGTCGACTCTGACTCGCCTTCGTCTCGATGCCAATTCGTTCCTTCGCCGCTCTCCTTCGCTCGTGACCGCCGTCCAAGCGAGTGGCACTCGTCCCGAACCTGCCAGACGCGTCGAAGCTGCCAGGCCACCTTGTTGGCCTCGACGGGGCGCGACACGAGTAGCAAGGCGTAGTTCTCGCCATGCATGCTCCGGATGATCGAAGGCAGACTGAAGCGTTGCCGCTCGTCGTCGATCTTCAGGGTCGGCACGCCAGCCACAACGCCACCGTAGACCTTGCCGAGCAGGAACGACTCAACTGTCGCCGTCTCGACGAAGGTGACTCCGAGGCCAGGCAAGAGCCCGCGCAGGATGCGCTCGAAGACGTAGGGGTCGGATGTCTTGCTGGTGTTGTCGGTCATGAAGCCGAGGCGCACGCTCACACCGGACGGAGATCCGATTGCGGCAGTGAGGACAGTCCAGCCAGCGCGGTGAGCCGCCGAAAGCACGCTCTGAAAGCGGCGTTCTACGAAATGCGGGACGTCCTGCTCCTCTTGAGGAACAACAAGTCCTGATACCGAGAACAGGTAGAAGCGACGAAGAATCTCGAGCGGAGCCGACTCGACTCTCGCTTCGAGAGGGCCCGCGACAGGCATTTCCAGAAAGGGGAGGAGGGTCCGGACGGCCTCCTTTGTTCCACGCCGCTCCGAGTCGCTCATGAGGCGTCTGCCCGGCGGATGCCGTACTGAGACGCGAACTTCTCGAACGCTTCGCCGAATGCGCGCTCGACCCCGGACAACCAGTCCGTGACCTGTGATTCCGATTGCTCGAGGTACGTCACAACGTCGGCCTCCAGCTTGCGCCGTGCCGACCCGGTCCCAGCTGAATACGCGACGCGAAACGCTACGGCACCGGCGACGATACTGCCAAGGCCGATCAGAATGGGTGGAACCACGGAAGGCAGGAAGATCACCATTGCGACGCCACCGGCGATAAGCACGCCGCCCGCCGCGACACCTCCGTAAACCAGTCTTCGGTCAAAGGAGAATGTCAGCGTCTGCGGGTCGAGGGAGAAGCTGGCCTTGATGCGGGCGCGCAGATCCTGTGCGTAGAAGTCGTTCTTCACCTCCGTCGGAGCATCCGCGAGGAGCGCGGTTGCATCCTCCATGAGGTAGCTGAGAAGCGAATCCAAGAGAAGTTGCGCGTGGCCTACGACAAGTTCCGGAACATGTTGAGCGAGCAAGACCCGTGAGTGGTCGATTGTCACCTCGGGCGCCAGGTGCCGCTGAACATCTCGCCGAATCCCGGCGAATTCCTGTCGGATGCTCTCCGCGATCTTCGTGGTGGCGGTCGTGGTCATCGCAGATCCTCCAGCATCTCGTTCGCGTGATTCACCTGCGCCGAGATCTCCTTCTTCCGATTCTTTGCTGCGGCTATGTCGGCCAAGATCTCGTCGTTCGTGGCCTTCTTCTCTCGCAACTCCTCGAACGCCTTCTTCCGCCCATCCATCAGGGACTGCAGGGCGCGCTTGAAGTCGGCCGTAAAGTTGTCGAGGAGATCGGAAATCAACTTGTAGTCGTGACCAACCATGATGTCGACGACACTGGCCGTGCCGCTCTTGAGGTTGGAGAGGAAGAGGCCAGAGTCTAGGGTGCGCGTCGTGCCCTTCGGACTCCAGATGCCCAGGGACAGGATCTTCCCTGTCCACTCCCAGAAGCCACTGGGATCTCTGGGGACCTCGGTTTCCCGATACGCAGCGTCCTTCGCCTTGGTTTCGATACCGTCAATGTCAACGGTTGGGACAGTAATTGAGTGTTCCGACTTGAACTCATCGCCGAGACGCGCGAGTTCGTCCTTGAACTTGTCCCGCACCTCCCGAGCGACCCCGTCGATGAACATTCGGTTGGCGTCGTGGAAGTCCGCGAGCACCTTCCGCACCGTGTTGCCGTCGGTGGCGGTCTGGACCGCCTGCTGTTGCTGCGACTTGAGCTGCTCCAGACCCGCCCGATACTTGGCGCTCGTCCCCACGTACTCAGCCATCGTACGTTCAACGAACTCGTGCATGGACAGCTGGTAAATGGACAGCAGTCGTCGAATCTCGTTCAATTCGTTCTCGAAAGTCTGCGGGTGCTTTCTCTTCTTTGTCAGGAGGTCGATGCTTTGCTCGTGGGCGCTGATCTGGTTCTCGTACCCGCGCTTCACGGCGACGAGAAGTTCCGCAAGCTGAAGTTCCGGTGCCCGCGCGGAAAAGTCGTCTAGCATCTGCTCCATGAGGTCGAAGTTCGACAACCTGCGAAGCTCAGAGCGCACGACTTCGCGGTCGGCACCGTTGCCAATTCGCTTCATTACGCTCGCCAGCAGGTTCGTCTTGATCGTGTAGTTCACGGCTTCGTCGCGCCATTCCTGGCGATGCTCCTTTTCGTAGCGCTGCTCAAAGAACCCCCGTCGCTCATCGTAGTGAGCTTCGAGATCTCGTGCGGTGGCAAAGCGAAGGATCTCCTCGGACATGATCTTGAACATCGAATCCGCGTGCAGGATACGCTCCGAGTCGAACTCCTGAGAGAAGAGGGAGCGAGCCTCCCCGATCTTCTCGTCGATCTCGATCTTGCTCTTGGTGCCGCTTTTCGAGAGCACGAGGAATAGAGCGTGCTTTGTCCGATTCGGAATCACATGTGTGATGAACTCCCGGAAGGAGCTGTTCTCCACCGACCCGTCCATCGAGTGAACGAAGAGGACGGCGTTCGCGTTGTGGAGGTACGCGAACGTTCTGTCCTGGACCCCGCCAAGGGCGTTCACGCCTGGGCTGTCCACGAGGCGCAGTTCATCGAAGGCGTACTTCAGGGGGAAGCCAAACATGATCTCGACCGGGATCTGCGCGAGGGTCCGCGCTCTGACGTACTCTTCGATCAACCCTTCCTTACCCTTGAGGTGGAGCTTGCTCGCGGCCTGAAGTTCCGCGATGGGTAGTGGGCTGCTGGGCTTGATGCGGCCGTCGACGATGCATGTGTCAATGAGGGTGGTCGGTATCTTGCGAAAGCGATCTTGTATCGAGCCGATGCGGCGCAAGTACTCGAATGCTTCATCGACGTCGGGCGTACTGAGGTCGTCCTCCACCTTCTCGACGTGCCCGTCCGCGTAGCGGACCTCGACGTATTTCCTCACGGACTTGAAAATCTCGACAATAGCGCTGGAACTCTGCAGGACATCCGTCGGGAGAATCCGCTCGCCGACGAGCGCGTTAATGAAGGTCGATTTCCCCGCCTTGGTTTCGCCCACAACCACAAGGATGTACCTGCCATCTTCCAAGGCCTTAGCGCGCAGTTCGAGGAAGGCCGGATCGACGCCGTCGTCGGCGACACCACGGAAGGAGCGATAGCGTTTCCAGACGTCGATGACCGCGGCTTTCTTTTCTCTGTATCGCTGGCCGTTCATTCAGATCTCCCCACGTCTCCCACGTTGATGGTCGGAGACATCCTATTCGCCATGGCTATCCTCACCGACACCTCCGGAACCAGGCGGCCGCTGCTTCAGCATCCAGTCGTCGACCTCTGGGCGGAAGAAGCGCCACTGGCCCGCTACCTTCGAGCAGGGAATCTCACCGCCCTGGGCCATGGCGTATAGCTTCGACCGGCTCAGTTTGAGGTAGTCGGCTACCTCCTCGATGGTCATCCACTCGGGCGGGCTCTCGGTTCTCGCCACCTTCGATCTCCTGGCGTCGTCGTGCGCTTGTCGCTGGTGTGCCAGCGAGAAGTAACAGGAAGCAGCGTAACATAGCCAGAGGTAACCGATCTAGCGGGATCTGGAGTCGGAGCGCATGAATCCGTCAGAGCGCTCGCCGTGTCCCCACCACGCCCTCGGCAGGCTTTGCCCTCCTGGGAGACCTGAACCACAAGAGGAACCAAGACCAAGCGGAACACCGTCATGTGCCACTCGGGTCCCGTCGGCCGCATCCGGGGCATGAAGGTTCGCGAGAAAGGTCCTCGCCGACCGTAAGCTCGCCCGCAGCGGCGCCCAGCTCGAGCAGATCCTGGCCGCGTGCTGGGCGGAGACCCTCGACCCTGGCCCGTACGACTTCGGCGAGCAGCCGATCGACTGGGGCGATGTGCTGCAGGGCGACCGCTTCTTCGCCATGCTCAGGATCCGCGTCCTCTCTTACGGTCCCGAGTACGCCTTCTCGGAGCCCTACCCGAACGACACCTAAACGAATGACGGGGAGGCGAGGGGCCGACTAGCCCCCCGCC
>JAANMU010002434.1_pt1 | contig 14008 bp, 10 predicted proteins | sample 7279701 | NCBI WGS metagenome assembly JAANMU01 (sample SAMN14094539, study PRJNA606508) | bioreactor metagenome | isolation source: A lab-scale SPAN reactor treating ammonium-rich wastewater day 57 | place: Ireland: Galway | collected 2017-03-13 | reverse complement strand
CAAACTTCTGCAAAAACCAATTTATCGGTTTTCAATGTCTAATCTTTACTTCTCTAATTCTTCTCAACGAAAACAATAGTTTAGCAATTCAGTAACCGCTTAAAATTATCAGAGCTTTACTCTAACAGAACATTACCGATCAATTTAATTCGGAATTGATCAAAGTAACTTCTTTAATTTTTTTGAAACTTCCTTCCAATGTAAGTTACGATGCTTTTAAGAATAGTACTGTTCAGCAGATAATAGCACCGGAAGGTTTTATCTTATAGTTGTTTTCTAAGCCTACTGTCTCGCGCTTATTTCTGAATTTAATCCGATCAAGCCTTCTAAATCAAGAAAGTCTTTAATTTTCTTTAACCGCTTGCCATTCAACCAAATTCTCCATCTCTTGAAGGACCAGGAAAAATATTTTACTGCCATTGTTCTAATTATTAATATAATGCGGACCGCGGGAAAATTCTTCCGTACAGATTCTATAAGTTTTATCTTCAGGCAATGTGTTCCAAACTTTTTCTTTGGCTGCTTTATTTACAATCGCCAAGTTAATTTTTAAATCTCAAAGTCTTTTCTTCAAAAAATTTTTTATTCAATTAAATATTAAATTGCTTTCAATTCAGTTCATTGCAAATAAATATGCTATCAATCCGAAATATCAGGGTTTACAAGATTAGCTAATTGGTCAAGAGAATCCTGCCACCCTAAATAGCACATCTCTGGTGGAATTAAATCCGGAACATTTTCCTGAACAAATGTTACATCTGACCCACAAGAAACCTGTTTGATTGTTATTGTTGTAATCATTTCACCGGGCAGATTTGGATCATCAAATTTGTCTGAATACCGGATAAGTTCATTTGGTTTTATTTCTAAAAATTTTCCGCCGAAGGAATGACTTTTACCAGTTGTAAAATTTTTAAAGGACATTTTATATATTCCGCCAACTTTAGCATCAAATTGTAGAACTTTACAAGTAAAACCATGAGGCGGAAGCCATTTTGCCTGGGCATCGGCATCAATAAATGCTTTGAAGATTTTTTCAGGTGAAGCTTTAAAAACACGGTGTAGTTTTATTGTTGACATAAATTCTCTCCATATTATTTTTTGTATGCATTCTCTAAATCAGAAATGATAATCTTTTTCATTTGTAACATGCACATCATAACCTTTTGTGATTTTATAGGATCCGGATCAGCAAGCAATTCAATTAATCTATTTGGAATGATTTGCCAGCTAACTCCAAATTTATCTTTAAGCCAGCCGCACCGGCTTTCCGTTCCCCCATCAGATGTTAGTTTGTTCCAGTAATAATCAACTTCATTTTGGTTCTTACAATTAACTACGAAAGAAACTGCTTCATTAAAATCAAAATTGTGTTCACCTTGCCCGCTCATTGCATTAAAAAGATAATCGGCTAATTTAAACTGAATAAACAGTAAAGTTCCTTTCGGTAATCCGGCTGATTTATCATACGCCCACTCCATAATAATCCTTGAATCGGGAAAGACTGTAGAATAATAATTTGCAGCTTCCTTAACTTTTAGAACTTTATCATTTACAAACAAAAATGCAGGAAGAATTTTTTGTTTATTATTTATCTTATCAACATCAAGCTGCCATGAAAAACCAAATTTATCAACAACCCATGCATATTTTTTACTCCAATCATATTTATCCAGTGGAAAAATTACTTCGCCTTCAGCAGATAATTTCTTAAAAATCTTTTCGATCTTTTCATCAGATTCGCAGTAAACAAAAAATGAAATTGCTTGATTTAATTTAAAGTGCGGACCACCGTTGAGTGCTGTAAAATTTTGTCCTTCAAGCTGAAACGAAATCGTCATCGCAGCTCCGGATTTTTGACCGGAAGCTGAAGCACTTTGTTCGTTGTATCTTGTAATAGCAGCAATATTTGAGTTATCAAATAACGATGTATAAAAGTTTACAGCCTCTTCAGCATTGTTATCGAACCACAAAAACGGAGTTATTCTTTGCATGGTTACCTTTTCAAATTGTTTCTAAAAATAAAAGTTTATCTGAATTTTTTCCGGATTCAGATTTATCAGTCCAGGCAGAGTCGGAGACTGACATTCAAAATAAGTTCACACTCCGATAGGAATGCAGTTTAGTGTGACAAAGAAACACTATTGTTTGGGTGCTGAATATCCAATCATCCATTGAACACCAAACTTATCTACAAGTGAGCCAAAATAATCGCCCCAAAACTGGTCAGCCATCGGCATTTCTGGATTGCCGCCTTCAGAAAGTCCTGCAAAAAATCTGTCTGCCTCAGCTTTACTTTCTGTATCAATATAAATGTACATATTATTTCCAAAGTTAACATTAAACCCCATTGAAGGAAGTGCATCGGTTGCCATAATAATGTTGTTTGGTCCCATTGGTAAAGCCATGTGCATTATCTTCTGCTTATCTTCAGGGTTTAGATTTTCAGAACCCGGGGTTCCATCAAAACGAAAAATGCCGCCGGGGAAATCACCGCCAAAAATTTTTTTATAAAAGTTAAAAGCTTCTTCTGTATTGCCGGGAAAGTTTAGATATGGATGAATTGCTTTCATTGTGCTGCTCCTTTTTATGATTAGTAATTGACTGTATTTGTGCAAACATAAATAACAGTATAGTTCAAAAAAATACCAAATGTTATTTTTCTTGTTATGAGTTTAAATAGTAGAAATAAACAGATAAAAAACTGTTTCAAGAGTATAAAGTTGTCACTGGGGTTTTTTAAAACCTGAAAATCTGAATTTCAAAAAATTCATCAGCAGCCGAAGGATAACAGAAATAAATACTTGTGCAATAACTTATGTTGTAAATGGATAAGTTATCAGATAGTAATGATCAGTATAAAATCCCAAAAGTTATTTTAGCTCAGATATCCAGTTAGAGGCAAATTTACGTGCAGCCTCTACCGGCTCTTTACCTGCTCTGAAGTAAAGTTTCCATTGCGAATCTTTTTTTTCATACTCAGGATTAACAAAGACTTGCCTTTTGTTTACAGTTTTAAGCTGAGCATTAAAATCAATATCCTTACTTTTTGATAGAAAGCCATCGAGCCATTTTTTAATTAATGGTTTAGGATTATTAACCGGATATTCTTCATTCCATATTTTAAGATCAGCAGCATAATACTCTAATTGCTGTTCATAACTCTGTTTAATTATGTCATCTGTCTGAGGAGTGTACAAGGATTTTTCAGGGTCATCAATATCTTTTAACTGTTGTTTTAGCTGATTAATAACCTCTTCAAACATCTGTTTCTGATCAGCTTGAAGATTTTTCATATTAGCTTCCATTTCTTTAATGGTGTTATTCAGATTGGCTTTTTGTTCTTCTTTTAACTCATCAGAATATTTTGGTTTTTCCGGTTCGCTTGGTTTTCTGGTTTCACGGAACTCATTATAATTATTAATAAACTCCTGAGTGTTAACATATTCTTTAATTCTGCTTCCAATCAATTCAACCATTTCGGCTCTATCATTAAGCGCAAGGCTTTTTAATATTTTTACATTTGGAATATAATAAGAGGGACCTGCAATATTATAAAGAACTGTGCTTTTGGCATCGCTTTCAGAAACATTAAACTGTGCCAGAAGTTTCTTTAAATTATCGTCAAGATATTTCTGAGTGATAAATCCAAATACAACGATTAAAACCGGCAGGAGAAAAAATAATTTTTTCATAACATACCTCTTGTTAAGTTGATAAACACATCAAAGTATTTATATAAATGGAAAAAGAGTTATTTGTTTTTGTCTCAAAAACCATTCAATTCAATAATTATATGAAATTGCCCGAAGTTGGGTTTATTAAACTTTTATTTTGCTTCTACCGAAATATTCGTATTTGATATTAAAGTAGCAATAATATACAGACCGCTTAAATCAAAAATTTTTCTAAAAACTTCACTATTCTTCTAATAGAAAACAACGGAAAGAATTAGTTATCAACCCGCGACTTTAGTGGTGGGTAACAAACACAGAGCAAACTTCTGCAAGAACCGATTCATTGGTTTTCTTTGCTCAGCCTTTACTTCCCTCTTCTTCTCATAGAAAACAAAGAAATAGAAATTTAGTTTCACACTTCGAAAGGTTCGGTGTAACGGCTATTTACTAAACACCAGCCCCACTCTTTCAGCAACATCAACTTTAATTGTATCACCATCAACAAAATTACCGGCAAGCAGTTCCTGTGAAAGAGGATTGATAAGATATTTTTGAATAACTCTTTTTAACGGACGAGCACCAAAGGTAACATCATAACCAAGTTGGGCTAACCAATCTTTTGCATTATCTGAAACTTCAAGCATCATTTCTTTTTCTTTCAGCATTTTCTGAACCCGTTCAAGCTGTATATCTACAATTTTTCTTATTTCAGATTTAAGCAGCGGCTTAAAAAGAACTATCTCATCAATTCTGTTTAAGAACTCGGGACGAATTGTTCTTCTTAATAAATCATGCATCTGTTCACGCAATTGTCCTAAAATCTCATCAGCATTTTCTTCATTGTATGATTCAAGTTTATCCTGAATGATATGCGATCCAAGATTTGAAGTCATAATAATAATTGTATTTTTAAAATTAACAGTCCTTCCCTGGTTATCTGTTAATCTTCCATCATCCAAAACTTGTAACAACACATTAAAAACATCGGTGTGTGCTTTTTCAATCTCATCAAGCAGCACAACCGAGTAAGGTCTTCTTCGGACTGCTTCCGTTAACTGTCCGCCTTCTTCATATCCAACATAACCCGGAGGTGCACCAATTAGTCGTGATACTGAAAACTTTTCCATATACTCACTCATATCAATTCGTATCATTGCGTGTTCATCATCAAACAATACTTCGGCTAATGCTCGTGCAAGCTCAGTTTTACCAACACCGGTAGTGCCGAGAAATATAAACGAACCAATCGGACGATGTGCATCCTGCAATCCTGAGCGTGAACGGCGAATGGCATTTGAAACTGCTGCAACTGCCTCATCCTGTCCAACAACACGATGATGAAGTTCGTCTTCAAGCCGTAAAAGTTTACTTCTTTCGCTTTCAAGCATTTTGCTAACAGGAATTCCTGTCCACTTAGCAACAACTTCTGCAATATCCTCAGCATCAACTTCTTCTTTTAACATTTTTTTATCTTTTTGAGCATCAGCAAGTTTTTTAGTTTCATCTTTCAATTTATTTTCAAGATCTGCAATCCTTCCATAACGGATTTCAGCAACTTTGCCAAGATTACCTTCGCGTTCATAACGCTCTGCTTCAAGTTTAAGATTTTCAATTTCACTTTTCATTGAGCGAATCTTTTGAATATTTTCTTTCTCAAGATCCCAATGTAATCTTAGTTCGGTTCGCTCTTCGTTAAGACCGCTCAATTCTTTCTCAAGTTCACCAAGTCTTTTAGCAGAAGCATCATCTTTTTCCCTTTTTAATGCCTCTCGTTCAATTTCAAGCTGTTTTACTTTTCTTTCAAGTATATCAAGCTCTTCGGGCATAGAATCGATTTCAATTCTTAGTTTTGATGCGGCTTCATCAATCAGATCAATTGCTTTATCAGGAAGAAATCTGTCGGTTATATATCTTTCTGAAAGCTGGGTCGCTGCCACGATAGCTCCATCTGTTATGCGAACACCATGATGAACTTCGTATTTTTCTTTAAGTCCGCGAAGAATGGAAATCGTATCTTCTTCAGATGGCTCTTCGATGAGAACCGGTTGAAATCTTCTTTCGAGAGCAGCGTCCTTTTCGATATGCTTTTTATATTCATCAAGAGTTGTAGCGCCTATTGCATGCAATTCACCCCGAGCCAATGCTGGTTTCAGGATATTTGCTGCATCCATTGCACCTTGTGTTGCACCAGCTCCTACAAGCGTATGAAGTTCATCAATAAACAGAATAATTTCTCCGTTGGATTCCTGAACCTCTTTAATTACTGCTTTCAGTCTTTCTTCAAATTGTCCGCGGAATTGTGTTCCGGCAATTAACGCACCCATATCGAGCGCAACAATTCTTTTTGTTTTTAAATTTTCCGGAACATCTCCGGCAATAATTCTATGTGCGATTCCTTCTGCGATTGCGGTCTTCCCTACCCCGGGTTCACCAATTAAAACAGGATTATTTTTTGTTCTTCTTGAAAGCACCTGCAGCACTCTTCGGATCTCATCATCTCTTCCGATAACCGGATCAAGTTTACCTTGTTTAGCAAGTTCATTCAAATCCTTTCCATACTTTTCAAGAGATTGATATGTATCCTCAGGATTTTGAGATGTAACGCGTTGATTTCCGCGAATATCCTTCAGTGCAGAAAGAATATCCTTATAGGTTATTCCATTATCTCTTAATAACTGCCCTGCTTTCCCTTTATCGTTTGATAAAGAAAGCAGGATATGTTCGGTTGATACATAATCATCTTTAAGATTTTTTGCTTCTTCAGCAGCATCATCAAAAAGCTTTGCAAGCGATTGAGACATTTGCTGATTTCCCAAACCTGTTCCGCTAACTTTTGGCAGCGTTTCAAGCAGTTGAACAACTTTTAATTTTACAGCATTAAAATTTCCGCCGGTTTTTTTGATAATTGTTTCAGCAACATTTCCGCTTTCCTGAACAATTGCTGCAAGAATATGCTCAGGTTCAACGATCTGGTTTGTATAGTTTTGTGCAATCTCAATTGCACTTTGCACAACCTCCTGTGCTTTTACTGTTAGTCTATTAAAATTAAATGACATACTTTTTTATTTTCCCTTTCTTACTCTTTTACATTACAATCAACGTCTTTGTTATCATCATATTATCAAAACAATTTGATGTTTCCGTTCAATCTGGAAATGACAAACTGTTCTTAATTATCCTTTACCTTTACATACCAGTTGCTTGATTCTTCAAGCATCTTATTCAATCTGTTTACAAGTTTATGCGGATCATCCAAACTTCCTTCAAGCAATAATGCCGAGTCATAAAGCTGTTCGGTTGTATCCGCAATAAATGAATCATTTTCATTTTTCTTAAAAACGCTTACTAAATTTCTAATCAGCTTGTGGTCTTTATTTATTTCCATCAATCTTTTTTGTGCCGGCATTGCTATTCCCTGATTAGACATCTTCAATATTTTCTGCATTGTTGATGACATTGTATCATCGGGATTTATTAAAGTAGCCGGACTTCCTTTCAATCTTTTGGACTCGTGGACTTCGGTAACTCTATCACCAAGAATTTCCTTCATCTTTAACATCAATCTGCCGAAAGCCTTATCGTCTTCCTTGCTCAATTTTTCCTTTGGTTTTTCTTCCTTAACAACATCTTCAAGTTTTTCAATATCTTTTAAACTTGCAGCATCAACAGATTTAAAATCAAAATCTTTATGCTTACGAATTGAAGTCATCACAAATTCATCAACCGGATCGTATAAATAAAGAACTTCCAAACCCTTTGATTTAAATATCTCAAGATGCGGATTCATATCAATTGCTTCTCTACCGGCACCAAGCGCGTAATAAATTTCTTTCTGATCCTTTTTCATTCTTCCAACATATTCTTCCAGAGAAACAAGTTCTTTTTCATCTTTGCTCTCGGATGAGTTGAATCTTAACAACGCCTGATATTTTTCCATGTTTGTAAAGTCCATATATCCAAGCTTAAAAATCTTTCCGTGTTCTTTCCAGAAATCCGCATATCGTTCAGGAGAATCCTTTGCAGTCTTTGTTAAATGTGAAAGAACATTGCTTGTTATACTCTGTGAAATTTTTGAAAAAATTATATTTTCCTGCAAAGTTTCTCTTGAGATATTCAGCGGCAGATCTTCAGAATCAACAACACCTTTAACAAAGCTCAGATATTCCGGAAGCAGATCTTTGTTTTGATGTTGAATCAGGACTCTTCTAACATACAAATCCAATCCGTAGTCATCACGATTCCATCTCCAGAATTCGTAACTTTTCTTTGGGATAAAAAGTAATGCATTAAACTGTATTGGTGCATCAACTGATGTATGAATTATTTCAAGCGGTTCTTCGCTATCATAAGTAAGGAACTTGTAAAACTCATCATATTGCTCTTTTTTTATCGATGACTTCGGTTCTCGCCAAAGGGCTGCGATTGTATTAATCTTCTCATTCTCCAGATAGATCGGAAATGAAATAAAGTTTGAATGTTTTTTAATTACTGATTCAAGGCGATGTCTTTCAGCAAATTCCTTTGCCTCGTCTTTTAAATAAATTTCAATTGTGGTTCCGCGTTTTATTTCTTCATTTAATTCTGAAATCTCATAATCACCAAGACCATCTGATCTCCATTCAACTGCAGGTTCATCTTTTTTGTAAGATTTTGTCTTTAACACAACTTCTTTAGCTGCCATAAAAACAGAATAGAAACCGATTCCAAATCTTCCGATAATATTATTGACAGCTTCTTTATTTTCAGAAAGCTGTTTTAAAAATTCCTCTGACCCTGATTTTGCAATTGTTCCGATATTTGCAATTAACTCATCGCGGGTCATTCCAATTCCAGTATCGGTAACAGTAACAAGATTTTTTTTATCATCAAAAGCTATTTTTATTTCTAAAGGAAGATCCTTATCAGTAATTTCGGTTCCTTTATTTGATTCAAACCGGATTTTATCCAATGCATCCGAAGCATTTGATATTAACTCTCGTAAAAAAATATCTTTGCTCGTATAAAGTGAGTGCACAAGAATGTCAAGTAATTTTTTTGTTTCGGCTTTAAATTCAAATTTTGTTTTAGTTGTATCTGCCATTGTTTCTCCTTTGTCCGAATAACTTTATTCCGGTCTTAATGATTTTAACTTATTAAATAATTCTTTTTCTTCTCTGTTAAGATTTTTTGGAACTGTAACGTGAATCTTTATGAACAAATCACCACGCACTCCATTTTCAATCTGTCCTAATCCTTTTAGTCTTAAAACTTTCTCTGATTCTGTACCCTCGGGAATATTTACACTTACTGTTTTGCCATCAAGTGTTTTGATATTTTCTTTTCCACCAAGAACTGCAGTATATAAATCAATATCAAGGTTATAGTACAGTTGGTTATCTTTAATTTCATAAAATGGATGTTGAAGAACATGTATGTTCAGAAATAAATCCCCTTTTATTCCTTCGGCTGTTTTAGATCTCCCTAATCCTTTTAATCTGAGTTTTTGTCCGTCTTTTGTTCCCGCATTTATTTTAACCTTAAGTTTTTTCCCATCAACATTAATTGTCTTTTCACTGCCGTTAAATACATCCTCAAGAGTGACATTTAGTACTGCTTCAACATCAACTGCTGTTCTTTGCTGACTTGTTCTTCCACTAAATCCCCTGCTGCCTCCAAAAAATGATTCAAAGAAATCCGAAAATCCTCCACCCATTCCGCCAAAAATATCACCAATATCACCGCTAAATTCATAAGCAGCACCTGCACCTCTTCTTCCGCCTCCAAAATGAGTAAAGAAATCATCAAACCCCTGCCCGCCAGTGTGTTGATATTGCTTCCAGTTAGCACCAAGAGTATCGTACTTTTTACGTTTTTCAGGGTCACTCAAAACTTCATTAGCTTCAGTAATTTCTTTAAACTTTTCTTCAGCAGTTTTATTTCCCTGATTACGATCCGGGTGATACTTCATCGCAAGCTTACGATATGCTTTCTTGATTTCATCCTGCGTAGCTGATTTTTCTACACCAAGTATTTTATAATAATCTTTGTATTCCATTTTGTAGAAATTAACTTATCTCACTTTCTAAATTTACTAAAATTGTTTCTTCAACATTAATTCATATTATTCTCTTTTGATTTATCCAACAATATTTTCTCGAATAAAAAAAGGGTAACCAAACAGCTACCCTTTTTATCATCATCTACTCTGCTCTTATTTCACTTTGATTTCAATTTCTTTGGGTTTTGCTTCTTCAGCTTTTGGAATAGTAATAGTCAACTGTCCATTTGCAAATTCAGCATTTATTTTCTCTTCTTGAATCAGTTCAGGCAGATTGAATGATCTGAAATATTTACCATAAGACTTTTCTATTCTATGGCACTTTGCATCTTTTACTTCATTTTCCTGAATTCTTTCGCCACTGATATTTAGTTTACCATTTGTAAAAGAAATTTTAACATCTTCTTTCTTTATCCCAGGTAAATCAATTTTTAAAGTGTAATTATCTTTGTTCTCATAGATATCAGTCAGCGGCATCCAAACAGCATTCTCATATTCCGTATCTACTTCTTTGCTTTTGGAGATACCAAATCGATTTTCTAGTGAGCTGAACATTTTGTTAAACTCTCTTTCGAAATCAATAAGATCTCTAACTGGGTTAAATCTTACTAGTGTCATTTTACTTCTCCTTATTTTATTTTGTTGATAGTTACTTATTTTCAAATTCACTTTGTCTAATGCAACCACCGTGCCGCTCTGTATAAATTCTCATAACTGCTTTATTTACAGGAAGTTACGGACATTTATAATTATTTTTCAATTGCCGACATATTGGCTGAGAAAATGACAGACCGTTTAAATTATTCAAATAATCGTCATATTTAGCTGACTTATTGACAATTCGGTAGACTAACTTAAATGCCGATGAAATGTTGAATTATCTTTAATTATTAACTATTTTTGCAGTCTTAATTTTGAGCATTATTAAAGTGAATGAAGATACAATTGTCGCATTAGCAACTCCAGCTGGAGTTGGCGCTATCTCTATTATTAGAGTAAGTGGTTCAAAAGCTTTTGCTGTTACGGATAGATTCTTCTTCGGAAAGATTAAAATTGAAAATGCAGCCACACACACTTTACATTATGGTTATATAAAAGATCAAGATGAAGAAAAAATTGATGATGTTTTGATATCAGTTTTCAGGGCTCCAAATTCATACACCGGAGAAGATAGCATTGAAATTAATACTCATGGAAATCCACTCATAGTTCAAAAAATAATTGAGCTTTTAGTCAGTGTTGATGAAGTTAGACTTGCAGAACCAGGTGAATTTACAAAAAGGGCTTTTTTAAATAGTCGACTTGACCTGACAGAAGCAGAAGCTGTTGCAGATGTAATAAATTCACGGACTGAAGCCTCATTCCGCGGGGCAAGAAATCAATTAGATGGGTTTTTATCTGCAAGGGTTAACGATTTGAGATCTCAATTGCTTAATTTATCATCGTTTATTGAATTAGAATTAGATTTTGCGGAAGAAGATATTGAATTTGTCAATCTGAACGAATTATCAAAGAGAGTAGATTCAATAATTATTGAAATTGATACTTTATTAGAAAGTTATGAATTTGGTAGAGTAATACGTGACGGAGTTAATGTTGCTATTGTAGGAAGACCGAATGTTGGAAAGTCATCACTTTTAAACTATATCCTTAAGGAGTCTCGTGCAATTGTAAGTGAAATTCCTGGAACTACACGTGATGTAATACGTGAAGAAGTATCAATTGATGGAATTTTATTCAGACTTTTTGATACTGCTGGCATTCGCATCTCTGAAGATACAATTGAGAGGGAGGGTATTTTAAGAAGCCAGGAAACCGTCAGAAACTCTGATGTGATTATTTTTCTGGAAGATGTTAAGCAGGGAGAATCAAGAGAACTTCAAAAAGATCTTTTGGATTTATCCAGCCCAGATAAAATAATTAAAGTCCTGAATAAAATTGACTTAGATTCAACCTCTGAAATTAGTGCAGATGTTAAAATTTCAGCTAAAACAGGGGAGGGGATTGACAGGTTATTTTTTAAATTAAAGGAAAAAGCCATTGGTTCGAGTAGCTATACTGAAAAAACAGCGATTGTTACAAATCTCAGACACCATAATTGCTTGAAAAAATCGAGAGAAAATCTTATCAATGCCAGAGAGTCAATAATAAAAAAAATGAGTGGAGAGTTTATATCCGTTGATCTTAGAAATGCGGAAATGACGCTTGCTGAGATAATTGGTGAAGTTACAACTGAGGATATTTTAAATAACATTTTTATGAAATTTTGCATTGGGAAATAAATTTAGTTTCACGTGAAACCAAAATTATTGTCCTTCTGCAAGTAATTTGTTTCACGTGAAAAAGAAAAGATTAAATAATGAAGAAATTTGATATTGTTGTGGTTGGAGGCGGACATGCTGGAATTGAAGCGGCATCTGTAGGGGCAAGAATGGGATGCTCGGTTGGCTTAATTACTATGGATAGATATGCTCTTGGTAGGCTTTCCTGTAATCCGGCTATAGGCGGAACAGCAAAGGGACATTTGGTTCGTGAAATTGATGCTCTTGGTGGAATTATGGGAAAAATCGCAGATCCTACTGGAATTCAATTCAGGATGCTCAATAAATCAAAAGGTCCTGCAGTTTGGTCGCTAAGATGTCAATCTGATAGAAAACTTTATTCTGCTGAGGCTTATCGTGTAATTGATTCAACTGAAAACCTGGAGATTGTTGAAGATTCTGCAATTGGAGTTATTACAGAAAATGGAAAAGTAGTCGGGGTTAAGACACAAAGCAGGAATGATATACTTTGTAAAGCTTTGATTCTATCATCAGGAACTTTTCTGAATGGATTAATGCACACAGGATTAAATAAAACAATTGGTGGAAGACATGGAGAACAATCATCAACCGGTATTACTGAATCCTTGGTAAACTTGGGTTTTGAGTATGGAAGACTGAAAACCGGAACGCCGCCGCGATTGAGAAAAGATACCATCAATTGGAACATACTCGAAGAGCAACCAGGAGATGAAAATCCAGAGCCATTTTCATATCAAACTGATATTTCAAAATTTCCAGTCCTTCCACAAGTGAGTTGTCATATCAGTTACACAGATAAGGAAGTTCACAAAATTTTGGAAGAGGGATTTGAATTTTCACCAATGTTTACAGGTAGAATACAAGGAGTCGGTCCCCGTTATTGTCCTTCTATAGAAGATAAGATAGTCCGTTTTGCTGATAAAGAAAAGCATCAATTGTTTCTTGAACCAGAAGGACTCGACAGTGACTTAATCTACTTGAATGGATTTTCATCTTCGCTTCCCGCAGAAATACAGTTTGAAGCGTTGAAGAAGATTAAAGGATTGGAAAATGTGGAGATGGTTCGTCCTGGTTATGCGGTTGAGTATGATTTCTTTCCTCCGCATCAAGTTGATTTAACACTTGAGACTAAGCTTATTGACGGTCTGTATTTTGCCGGACAGATTAATGGAACTTCAGGATATGAAGAAGCAGCGGCTCAGGGATTGATCGCAGGAATTAATGCCGCACTTAAAATTCAAGGAAAGCCTGAGTTTATTTTGAAAAGAAGTCAGGCATATATAGGAGTTTTAATTGATGATCTTGTTACAAAATCTACAGACGAACCTTACAGGATGTTTACTTCAAGAGCAGAACATAGGTTACTGCTAAGACAAGATAATGCGGATAGAAGATTGATGAAATTTGGATTCGATTTTGGATTAATTCCTAAAGAGTTGTTTGAAAAAGTTAATATTAGGGAAAAAACAATTGTTGGTGGTATTGATTATTGCCAAACGAAAAAATATCATGCCAGAGAAATCAATACTTTTTTAAATGCAACAAATTCAAATGAAATAGATTCAACTGAAACAATTTCTAAATTATGTAAAAGACCCGAAATACATCTTAAGCAGCTATTAGAATTTAATGGGTCAATAAATGAAAAAGCAGCAATTGATTTATTAAAAGATGAAATCGCACTTCAGCAGACTGAAATTGAATTGAAATATGAGGGTTATATTCAGAGACAATATGAGGCAATTGCAAAGCTAGAACGATATGAAACAACTACTATTCCGTTGAACTTTGATTTTAATAAAATTAAACACTTATCAACAGAAGGGAAATCGAAATTAAACAAAGTAAAGCCACGTTCAATCGGGCAAGCTTCGCGTATCTCTGGAGTAACACCTTCAGATATTTCTATTTTGTTGGTATATTTAAAGAACTAATTTTTAAGGTTTTTACTAATGCCGCCTTCCAAACAAGAAATTTATCTTAAAGAATTA
>JAANMU010002428.1_pt1 | contig 14046 bp, 12 predicted proteins | sample 7279701 | NCBI WGS metagenome assembly JAANMU01 (sample SAMN14094539, study PRJNA606508) | bioreactor metagenome | isolation source: A lab-scale SPAN reactor treating ammonium-rich wastewater day 57 | place: Ireland: Galway | collected 2017-03-13 | reverse complement strand
CGAAGACCCACCCGACGCCCACCAACCGGCCCCCGCCCCGTGACCGACACACGACACATCCTCTTCGTCACGGAGTTCTTCGCGCCCGACCTGTGCGCCACGGCCGTCGTCGCGACCGATCACCTCGCGCAGCTCGCCGCCCTGCGACCGACCTGGCGGTTCACCGTCCTCACCGGCAACCGCGCCTGGCACGATCCGACGATTGTTCATGCGCCGCACGAACGGATCGGCTGTGTGGATGTCATTCGCGTGGCAAGGCCATCGCTGGGCAGCCGCTCGCTGCTGGATCGCGCCCGGGGTTTCGCCGCGTTTTACTCCCGCTCGCTCGCCGCCGCGCGCGACCTGGGACGCGTGGACCTCGTGATCGGCTCGACCGCCCCGCCGATGGGCGGCCGCATCGCGCGGAAGATCGCCGAGCAGAAAGGCTGTCCGTTCATCTATAAGGTGTACGACCTTTATCCGGACACGGCCGTCGCGCTCGGGCGCCTGGGCGCTCGCTCGCTCATCGCACGGGCATGGCTGCGCGACGACACGCGCACGATGCGCGAAGCGGCCGCCGTCGTCTGCATCGCCCGCGGCATTGAGGATCGCCTGCGCCGTACGCGCGGGCTGGATTCGACGAAGTTGCTTACCATTCACGATGGCTACGACCCGACACGCATCAAGCCGCATGAAACGAGCGCAAGAAAAGGTGCATCAAAAAGTGCATCCGTTGCGGCGCCAAGCAACCCGGCGGACCGACCGCTCCTTGTTCAATACGCCGGCAACATGGGGCTGTCCCATCCGTTCAGCACGATCCTCGACGCGGCCAGGCGACTCGCCACGAACTCGCGCATTCGATTCCAGTTCATCGGCGCGGGGCCGGCACGTGAGGAATTGACCGGCAACCTGCCACCCAACGCCGAACTGCTGCCGTTTCAGAACGATGACCGCTTCGCCGGCCTGCTCCACGAATCAGACGTTTGTCTCGTCACGCAGCACACCGACCTGTTCGACCATGCGCTCCCCTACAAGGTGTACGCCATCCTCGCGGCCGCCAAGCCGCTGATCTTCGTCGGCAATCCACGAAGCGAGATCGCCGAATGGCTGCGCGCCGCCGATTGCGGTCTGACCATTCCCCAGGGCGACGGCGCGGCGCTGGCGCAAGGGATCGCATCGCTTCTTGGCGACCCGGGTCGCCGGAGGGAGATGGGCCGCCGGGCTCGCGCGCTGTTCGAAGAGCGATTTCACGTCGCTGCCGCCGCCGACAAGTGGGCCGCCCTGCTCGATGGCGTACTGAACGAGCATCAATCGCCCGGAAAGGCATGATAGAACGCCATAGAGACTCCTGAACAGCCCCATGTTGCGAGGCTTCTTCCGAGCCGCGACCGTCAGGGAGCGCCGAGGTACGTTTCTGATCTGAACCGTACTGCCCATGCGAGCAGTCGTTTCTCGTTGAGCCTCGCGCGGCGCTCCCTCACGGTCGCGGCTCGGCTATTCCGATGCCTCCATTTGGAATTGCAGCAAGCCGCCCCCTAGAATGCTGCCAAGGATGCCCCCGGCCATGCCCCATTTTCAAGATCGCTTCGTGAAGACCGGCTGCCCCGCATTGCTCGCCCTGGTCGTCGCGACGGCATGCAGCTTCGCGGGCGACGGCATCGCGCCGCCGGCAACCCGGCCCGTAGCGTCCGCGCCGTCAACGCAACCAGCCGATGCCGCCACATCCGGCGACCCGGTCGCCGACGAAATTCTCGACCGACTCGACGCGCGGGGCGAAACCATCAAGGGCCTCGCCTGCAAAGTCATTTACCGGTACGTCACCGTCTTCCCCGCCGAAAGTGTGCAGCAGAAGGACGGCACGCTCCTCTTCGCCAAGGCCGACCCCAACGCGCGGTTTCTCATCCACTTCACGAAGCTCTCCGCCGAGGGCATCGAGCGCGAGACGGGTGAGTACTGGGCCTTTGACGGCCGATGGCTGACCGAGCGCAACGACAAGAGCCGCACGATCATCAAGCGCGAGATCGCCGCACCCGGTGAGCGCAAAGACCCGTTCAAGCTTGGCCAGGGGCCGTTCCCTCTGCCGCTGGGGCAGAAGCGGCGGGACATTCTTGAGAATTTCACCGTGCGGCTGGAGAAGTTCACGCTGGGCGATCCTCGCGGCAGCGACCATCTGCACTGCGTCCCGAAACCGGGCACGCTGCTGGCGAAGAAATATACGAGGGTAGATATTTTTGTGGATCGCATGACGGATCTGCCCGTGCGCATCGTCACCGAGCGCATCAGCGACGCCAATCGAATCGAAGTCGATTTCAAGTCCATCGACCCGAACGAGGCCCCCGCCGCCTCACGCTTCATCATCGACGAGCCGAAAGGGTATGACGTGTCGGTCGAACCGCTCGAATCGGCCGACGCCGCCGGGGTGCTGCCATGATGCGACGCAAACTCGCCTGGCTCAAGTTTGCCTGTCTGCCGGCGGTCGCCTTGATAGCCGTGTTGCTGCCCGCATGTGACTACATTCCGCGCGGCTCGACCCAGAAGAATGACCTCGCCGCGCTGCGAACCGTGACCATCACCGTCACCGGCAAGAAATCCTACAACGCCTGGGTCGCCGAGACGCAGGACACGCAAATGCTGGGACTCATGAACGTCACCGACGCCGAGCTCACGGCCGACCGCGCGATGATCTTCGCCTTCGACCGCGACGAGTATCGCTCGTTCTGGATGCGAAATACGATCATCCCGCTCGACATCGCCTACATCCGCTCCGACGGCACGATTGTGAAGACCTACACGATGGAGCCGCTCAACGAGATCGGGTATCACTCGATCGAGCCGGCTCGCTTCGCTCTCGAGGTCCGCGCCGGTCAGTTCGCCGAGCTTGGAATCAAGCCCGGCGACCATGTTGAAATCCCACCCGATCTGCTCGATTAGGCCCGTGTTTCTATCGGGCGTTGCGACGCTCCCGCTTCCTCGCCGATTCACGACTTCTCACAGCGAATGGTGCCGCCTCTCGCGGCCGAAGTAATCTCGCGGCTCGGCCGCCTCGCACCATGATGACCGCCAAAACACCCACGCTCGACGCGCCGGCCACACTCGGCGCACGGTTCGACGCTACCGACCGGTCGCGCCCCTCCGTGGAGCTATTCAATCCAGCCAGAATCGAAATGCCGTCGCTCACGGAACTCGCGCGGGATCCGTCATTCAAACTGTCCGACGCATCGCATCGCGAAGACCAGCCATCGAACGCCGTTCCGCCTGACGCCGGCCGGCCGTCAGGCGAATCACGTACTGCCACCCCCGTCGCGATCATCGTCGATCCGGCGCTGGTCGGCACCGTGAACGAAACCGAACTCAACGAACTGCTCACGGCAGCGGATCAACGTGGTCAACCGGCGCTGATCCTGACGCGACGCCCGACGCGGTTCAATCTCCCAACGATGTGCTGCGTCGCGCTCTCGCCCGATGACTCCACGGAAATCGTCCGCGGAGCGCTGCGCGGACTGGCAGCATCGTGCGGCGCACTCGCCCGGATGCATTCCGACCGACAGCGCATTCAGCATGTCGGCGAAAGCGTGCGCGACTACTTCGCAGCGATGGACTGCGAATTGCGGCTCGCATCACGCTTGCAGCAGGAATTCCTGCCACGCAGCGGTCAGCGATTCGGCCCCGCAGTCTTCAACACACTCTTTCGCCCCGCGAACTGGGTCAGTGGTGATGTGTTCGACATTGTGCGGCTCGATGAAGAGCATGTGGCGTTCTACCTCGCCGACGCCATGGGGCACGGCGTCGCCGCAGGTCTACTTACGATGTACGTGCGGCAGTCGATCCGGCCCAAGCGCATCCTCGTCTCCGGCTATGAGATCATTCCGCCCGGCGAGGTGCTCGGCATGCTCAATGATCGCTTCTGCGATCAAAAGCTGCCCGAGCCGCATTTCATCACGGCCATCTACGCGCTCTTCAACATGGAGACGCTGCAACTGGACTATGCCGTCGCCGGCCACCCGCCCGCGCTCCGCATCCGCCCCGGAGGCGACATCTCCGAGCTGCCGGGCGAAGGCTCGCTCGTCGGCCTCGGCTATGGACAGACATTTGTCGCGCAAAGCGTGCAGCTCCATCGCGGAGACCGCCTCGTCGTCTACAGCGACGGCATCGAGCCGGCGATCATCACCGAGCGGCATCCCGCGCCGCAGCCGCCCAGCTGGACCGCCGCCGCGCCCGAATTGCTCCAGCTCCCGGCGGATCAACTCATCCCGCGTCTTTTCGACGCCGTCGATCGCACGCCCGGCAGTCTCCGCCATGCCGACGACGTGACGGCCATCGTGCTCGATATCGATCCCTGAAACCAGCGGCCAACTCGCCGCTGCGACCCTCCGTGAGATGCTACAATAGGCATCGAGAGGGGTTTCCGTGCGCTTGCCGCTCTACCTGCTACTTGTCGCCGCGATGACCGCGCTGCACGCGGGCTGCGGCCTCGCGCCGGCTGCATCCATCTCGGGCACATTCGAGAACGTCGGCAACGACACCGTACCGCGATTCTTCCACAAGGCCACCCGCCTGCACGACGGCCGCGTCCTCGTTACCGGCGGCATGACGCTGCAACTCTTTCCGCCCTCGCTCATCTCGCTCACTCGCATCGCCACCTACGACCCGATCGCGCAAACGTTCTTCGATTCGTTCGCCCCGACCGGCGGCGGACCGGCCACGAACCCGCTCCTCGCCACCGCGCGAAGCAGCCATACACAAACGACCCTTCTCGACGGGCGCGTGCTCATCACTGGCGGGCACACCGGCGCGAGCGGCACCAACCCCGGCGCGGCCGTCGCGTCGGTAGAAATCTTCAATCCAATAACGGGCGTCGTGACACCCGGCCCGGCCATGGCCATCCCCCGCGCCATGCACACCGATACACTGCTCGCGGACGGCCGCGTCGTCCTCTGCGGCGGCGGCAACGCAACCTGGCAGGTGTTCAACCCTGCGAGCGATACGTGGTCGCCCCAGTTCACCCTTGCTCACTCGCGCATCAGCCATGCGGCGGTGCGGCTGGCGGACTTCCGCGGGCCGGGGCTGGACAGCGTGCTGCTCATCGGCGGCGGCGGCAGCGGACCGGCGACGATGGAAACGCTTGACCCCAACGCGGGCACAACGAGTCTCGCATCGTCAACACTCAACGTCGGTGTTGATGATCTCGGTGCGGCTGTGCTGCCCGACGGGACGGTGCTGATCGTCGGCGGGCAGAGCATCGCCACCGGCAACACGGTCAACCTTGCCTACCGCTACAATCCCGAGACCGACACACTTGTCTCGATTGATCCGCCGCCCAACCGCCCGAACGGCCTCTCCGACCATGCCGTTGTCCCGATGGGCCGCTACGTCGCCCTTTTCGGCGGCGAGCAGGAGATCAGCGGCAACGACACGGAGCTGGACTACTGCGCAATCTTCGACTCCGCGAAGAACACGTGGCCCTTCACGTCGGCGATGAACCGTGTGCATGACGACTTCCCCGCGGTGCAGCTTGAGGATGGGTCGATCCTGCTGATCGGCGGCGGCGCGCCGCTCTTCGGCAACGAGGCCCCCACGAATCTCGTCGAAGTCTTCGTGCCGATCCTCCCGCAGCCGGGCGACCTTAACGGCGACGGCGCGATCAACGAACTGGACATCCCCTTCTTTGTGTCCGTGCTCATCGCGCCCGACACCGCGACGGCCAAGCAATCCACCGCCGCTGACCTCAACGACGACGACGCGCTGGACGGGAAGGACGTGCCGCTGTTTGTCGCGGTGCTGACGGACAGCTAGGATTCGGAAAACTCGGCTGGAACCAGCTTTCTTGCGGGCGCGGCTCGGTTTGGGCGATGCGACCCGAATTTCCCCGCCCGATAACGCTCGATGGGTCTCTGCCAGAGTCCACCTGCAATCTCCGGCCTCCGTCGTGATCCCCTTTGACCAGCCGCACTTGCACCTCAAGCGCGTTGCCGGACCGTCCGAAATTCCTTCGGCGGACGGTCCCGACCCAATTCGCCGCCGAATCGCGGACCGCACCCCTGGCGACGGAATACAATGAGCATCCGCCTTTCTCGCACAGGGGCTGACCAGGGCGACCCGCCGCGGCGGGCCGACCGAATGGGGAGCATCATGTCCAAACGTGCGATGGTACTCTGTCTCCTGGGCGGCCTTGCGCTGTCGCTCGGCATGACGGCCGACGGCTGCAACGGCACGGGTCTGCTCAATTTCCGCGGTCCGCCGGCGATCATTCCCAGCGTGCCCGATGGCGACACCTTCACGCGCACGCTCACCGTCGATCTGCGCGCCTACCCCGAGACGCATCGCATCAACTGGGACTTCGGCGACGGCGGCACGCTCAACAACATGACCGTCGCCACGGGTCGCACCGTGAGCCATCAATACACCAACAACGGCGTCTTCAACGTGCGCGTGCATCTGTTCAGCGCGGCCGACCCGATCAGCGGCACGCAATCGGCCCTTCTGGGGACGGGGTCGATCCCGGTGGAAGTCCTCGGGCCGAACGTCGCGCCGACCGCGGCGTTTGTCTTCACCGATGTGCGCGACAGCGAGGACAACCTCCTGCCGCTTTCGCGCCGGTTCAACGCGTCCAACAGCCGCGATCCGGACGGTGTGATCGAGTCGTTCGAGTGGGACTTCGGCGACGGCACATCCGACACGGGCAGCAACATCGTGCATGCGTTTCAGCGAAGCGGACGATTCGTCGTGCGGTTGACCGTACGCGACGATCGCGGCGCGACGGCGAACGTCTCGCGCACCGTGCTGATCAATGCCCTGCCGACGGCGGTGTTCACGTTCACCCAGGACCCGAACAACGCCCTGCGCTTCAACTTTGACGCGTCCGCCAGCGCCGACAGCGATGGCAACATTGTGCGTTTTGCCTGGGATTTCGCCGATGGTCAGACGGCCGAGGGCGCGGTGGTCAGCCATACGTATGCCGTGCCCGACGATTACAACGTCCGCCTCACCGTCACGGACGACGTCGGCGCATCGACGTCGACGACGCGGCTGGTCGATGTCGTGGGAACAGAGGTGTTCGTGCGATCGCTCTCTCCCAATTTCGGCGTCGTGGACACCGTTGTCACGGGAATCACGGTCTCGGGTGAGAACTTTGCCAGCGGCGCGACCGTCCGCCTGACGCGAAACGCCACGACCCTCGACGGAACGAATGTCAGCGTCCAAGGATCGACGACGCTGACCTTTGATCTGGACCTTAGCGGCGCGCCGCTCGGTGAATACAGCGTGCGGATCACGAATCTCGACGGTACAACCGCCGTGTTGAACAACGCGTTCCGCATCGTAACGCCCGATCGCGTGCGCCTCTCGACGACGTTGGGCGACATGGTGTTTGAACTGGTCGACGACGCTCCCATCACAACCGCGAACTTCCTGCAATACGTCACCGATGGCTTCTACAACGGCACGATCTTCCATCGCGTCGTGCCGGGCTTCGTCATTCAGGGCGGCGGATTCCTCCCCGGCAACGTGCAGCCCGCCGGGCTGCGCCCTCCGATCCAGAACGAGTTCAGCCCCGACCGCAGCAACGTGCGCGCCACGGTCGCCATGGCCAAACTCGGAGGCAATCCTGACTCCGCAACGAGCCAGTTCTTCGTGAATCTCGCTGACAATTCGGCGAATCTCGATAATCAGAACGGCGGTTTCACCGTCTTCGCGCGAGTCATCGAGGGAATGGACGTGGTCGATGCCATCGCGGCGGTGCCACTCAATGGAGAGCAACCCGTCACCGATGTGATCGTGACGTTCGCCCGGCGCGAGTAATCCACGTACGCACTTCGCCGCGCGCGGCTCTACGGAGTTGGCGGCATCATGCCCGGCTGCCACGCCAGCGGCGCGGAAGCCGGCCGCGGCGCGAGCGGGACGTCGCGATCCACGATGATCGGGACATCGATGACCGGTCGCTCGGCGTCAGTCGTTTCAAATCGGATGATCTCACCCCAGGGTGGCGGGATCCACTGCGGCCCCGGAAGCCGCAGCACAGCCCGCCATTCGTTCGGCTTGGCGGGATCGCGAGCCAGCATGCGCAAATCCAGGTTGGCCTCGCTTGCATACAATCCGGTGATCTCAAACGGGTGACTGCCATCGTGTCGAATGGTGACGCGCCGCTCCAAGACCGACGCCCGATTGGGATTCACGACGATCTGGATCGGGCGCACTTCGATCCGCCCGACGACCTCGACCGACACCGGAATTGAGAATCGCTCGAAGTCCCGCAGATTGGTCTGAAGCGAGATCATCGCCTCGGTCCTGCCTTCAGCAAACGGCGGTCGGCCGTCGATCGTCAGCTCGTACTCCTCGCCGTCGACCGTTGTCTTGAGCGAAGCACTGAATCGCGCGTTCTCCGGGAACATCGGCAGCAGCGACAGGTGCAGCGGCGATCCCGATGTATTGCGTATGCGCAGGATACGCTTCAGCGGCACATCGCCACGCTTCATTCTACCGAACTGGCCCAGCATGCCGCGCACCGGACCGAGCGTCGTCGCGTCTCCGCCGCTGGGAAGCGACGAGTCGTAAATCACTTCCTGCACCGCCGGCATGCGCACCTCGCCGCGCATCTCCATCACGATGTAAGGCTGCTGGGGGTCGTTCGTCACCAGCGTCATGCTTTCCAGAAACGGCCCCACGCGATTGGCAAGGTTGACGTGAAACCGGACCGACGTGCCCCGATTGGGCAACACGCGTGCCGCGAGCCGCTCCGTCGTCACGCAGTAGCATGACGGCTTCATTTCGTAGATTTCCAGCGGCTCGGGGCCGTTGTTCTTCAGCAGGAACGTGTGCGATCGGAGCTGGCCCGACCACGCCAGGCCGAAGTCATAGGCGTTTTCATCCAACTCCCACCAGGCACCTTTGAGCGTCTCGGCGCGGCGCAGGTTGGGATTGGGTTGCGTCGTGGACGGCGCTGCTGAATTGGCCTGGGTCGGCAATTCGCCCGCCGGCGGATTCGACTGAACCGGGGAATTCGTTGGATTGGCGCCAGACGTCGCTGCAATCTCTTTGACGCTGACGTTGCCCGGCGCGGAATCCGCAGGTTTGTCGCACGCGCCAAGGAGGACAACGAGAACCAGCAAGCAGCCCGCGATGCTGCGCATCGTCATCAGCCCTTTCTCGTCTTGCGAAGCCGCGATGCACCATGCACCCTCGACGGTCGGCGCGCGGCGGAGCGACGCACCGGCGCGGACATCTTCGCCGCGCCGCGCGCGCTGAATTGTGCGATGGCCTGACGGATAATCTTCACGGCGAGATCGGCTTCCGACTCGGCCTCGAAGCTGAACATGCCGGCGTATTGCTTCCCGACGACCTGCGCCACAAAGAAATTGATGTTAATCCCCGCATCGGCGAGGCTCGCCGCGATGTGCCGGCCCAGGCCCGGTTTGTTCGCACCCATTACGCTCACGCAGGGGTATCCCGAACTCGTGAACCCGGCCTGCCGCGCGGCGCGCTTGGCCGCTGCCCCCTCCACCGGCGACACCTCCACCGAAGCGCGCGATTTGTCCTGCGTGCTGTAGCCCATCACAAGGCCCAGGTCCACGCCGTGATCGGCGAGCGGCCCCAGCGCCGAGGCGAGCGTTCCGGGCGTGTTCGGTTTCTCCGTGCTCCAAAGCGTCGCGCGTCTGACTGTCACATTCATAGCTTCTCTCGAATTGGTTTACCTGCCACAGCCGCCCCACGCGCCGCCTCGTCAAGCCAGCGTGTTTGAAACGACAAGCAACCCCGCCCCGATCAGCATCATACAGGCCAGAATCGTCACCCAAAGCATGACGCTCGCCTTCGGAATTTCCGACAACCGCTCGCATCGGATCGTCTTGTAAACCAGCGCGACCGACAAACAAAGCGGCGCCAGCATCGCAATCCGGCCGATCCCGGTAATCGATTGCGGATGAACGAACCACGTCGCCAACATCGCATCCATTCAGCGCGCCCCCTTGCTCGGCGGCCCGCGCGATACAGCCGGCACCTGCGTCGACTCGCAGCGTGACAACGTGTCGATGATCACCAGCAGGTTCAGGAGACCCGCGATTCCCGCGTACACCACCGAGATGTTTGACGCGGGCCAGGGCGCTTTGTGCAGGTTGCCGTTTTGCGACTGGTCGCGCTGACCGAGGTACATCGCCACCGCCGCTTGCGGCCCGGCGCACAACTGGGCGGCGACCCACGCGCCGTTTTCCTTCGGCGTCACCGTGCTTCGTACGCCACCGACTGCAACGCCGGCCCAGAACGTGACGCAGATGACCACGAAGAAAATCGCCCCGCGCGCCCGCTCACCCAGCAGCCAATGCCCCAAGCCGGGAACCAGCCAGGCCATCACCGCCGCCATCGGCGCCGGAATGGCCCTCGCGCGATTCACTCGTTGGGATGTTTCACCCATCCACTGCTTCCTTCGAGACGGCCAACTCTCAATTCATGCCGCATGGGCCGGCAGGGTCGCCGCAACGCCCGCACCCGCCCTGGGGAATCGAGTCTTGCGGCCGTGACGATCCCTCTGTGGAGCGCGCGGCAAAGACACTCAATCGTCGCTGCGAAGTCGACTTGCCACAGCGCGGGCAATCCACGCGAGGCGTCCCCGCAGCCGACGCAACCAACTCGTCAAATTCATGCCCGCATTCAGGGCAGGCAAACTCGTAAATCGGCATGCCAGGCGTTACTCCGCATCGCCGGCTTCAATCACTTGAAGCCGCGTCACTTATAACGCGGAAGTATACCCCGTTATACGCCCCGCGACAACAATCGGCGTTGCCGCGAAGGCACTTGCCAACGGCCGCAAACGCCGCTCTAATAGTCAGTCCCTCTTAAGTCTGGCCCGGTCGGCGAAAGCCGGTTTCGGGTTTATCCGGCCCCCATCGTCTAGTGGCCTAGGATATCAGGTTCTCATCCTGGAGACCGGGGTTCGAGTCCCCGTGGGGGTGTATCAGCACCAGCCCCGGCGTTTCGGCGACGAAGCGCCGGGGTTTTTGCGTGCGCTGACAATTTTCGATTCGCGCGCACTGCACCTGCTGGTGAAGCGCCGGCCGCTTCAACACCTGTGAATTCTGAAGGCATCTGGCGCACGAAATCACAACATGGAACGCATCTTTGGCAATCCGTTTTCAGAGCGCGACTTGCGCCGTTTGCCGCTTTCCGCTGTTCGGGTATAATGGCTTCCTGGAAGTGATTCGCAGCGCGTCGGCAGTCGGCGCGGTTGATTCGCAAGCCGCCGTGCAAGGCGCGTCACTTCCTGCGGGGCAAGGCAGGTCTTGGGCGCTCGCTGAATTCAGTGCCGGGTTTTCGTGGGGCGTCGCCATCGCGCGACGTTCGCCGTGACCGGCAGGATGACAGCGTTTCCATTCCCGTCTTTTCCCGCGTGCGGGTCGTCGCCCACCAGGCGGCGCGCACGACGGCCCCGATTGACTCGAGAGGAATCGTGATCATGGCAATGGAATCCGCCTGTCACTTGAAAGTCGGCAAGGAGCGCTACGAAGGCAAGGCCCGCATGGAGGCCGACCACATTGATTTTGCCGGCTCGACCAAGTACCGCTTTCGCATCGCCGAGCTGACCGCCCCGCGGCAGGAAGGCGCCCTCGTGCATTTTGGTTTTCACGGGAATACCGTCTCCATCGACCTCCATTCCGAGAAAACCGCCACCCATTGGATCGAGCACATGCTCCATCCGCGCACCCTCGCCGACAAGCTCGGCATCCGCGATGGTCAGACCATCCGCATCATGAACATTGACGACCCGGCGTTCATGAACTCGCTTCATACCAAGAGCGCCCGAGTCGTTCACAATGGCGAATCGCGCTGCGATCTGGTCATGCTCGGCGTCGAGCGCGCCAGCGAGCTGCGCCAGATCGAAGACCTCTGCGAGAATCTCGAATCCGACGGCGCGATCTGGGTTGTCCTGCCCAAGAGCGTGCGCACCGTCACCAAGGCCAACGTCCACGCCGCCGCGCGGGAGGCCGGCCTCACCCCCGTCGAAGTCGTCGACTTCTCCGAGACCCAGGCGGCGCACAAGATCATGCGCCCGGCGCACGCCCGCGCGAAACGCGCCACGGCCAAGGCGCGCTGATCGGCCCGACGGCTCACCATGTCCGATTTGTCAGCCCAGCGTCCGACCGCGGCCCCATCCAAGACTGCCGTCATTTTTGACATGGACGGCACGCTCACGCATGACCAGTTCGACTTCGACGCCATTCGCCGCGAGATTGGTCTACCCGATGGACCCGCGCGGCGACCCATTCTCGAATCGCTGGAACACATGACCGACGCCGACCGCGCCCGCGCCGAGGCTATCCTGCACCGTCACGAGACTCGCAACGCGCGAACGAGCGCGTTGCAACCGGGAGCGCGCGAGACCGTCAACGAACTGCGGCAGCGCGGCTACAAGGTTGCCCTGATGACGCGCAACAGCCGCGACTCCGTGGAGACCTTTCTCTCCCGCCATGCGATGGCATTCGATCACGTCCGAACCCGCGAAGACGGCGTCATCAAGCCTGATCCGACGCCGGTCCGAGAAGTCTGCGCGACGCTGGGCCGTTCACCGATCGACGCCTGGGTAATCGGGGACTACCACTTCGATCTTCTCTGCGGCCGTGATGCCGGCGCGACCACGGTCCTGCTCTGGGTCGGCGATCGCACCGAGCCACCCGTTCCGCGCCCCGCCTGGGCCGCTGAAGCCGACTACGTCATATCACGTCTGCCCGACCTGTTGACCTGCATGGGGCTGGACCCCGCGGATTAGTGTGTGGGGCGCCGCGCGCAAAAAAAGGCCGACGCTTCGGTGGAAGCGCCGGCCCATTCGATGCAAGTTTGATTGCCGCGTTACTGCGCCGCTGCACCAATCGCGGTCGAATTGACCAGCGAGGGGTTCGGCTGCGGGCTGCCGCCATCACCGCCGTCGCCCGACGGGAGCGCCGTGCCAAGCAGCGAGTTCACGATCGCCTGCACGATGCCGTACGGGTTGTACAGACCGGGCGCGCCGCCGAAGCCCAGAGGCAGCACGTAGTTCAGGCTGAAGTTCGGACCCAGTACGCCGACGGCGTCGCAGCCGGCAAGCATGGGTGACACAACTAAGGCAGTAATGATCGCAAGTTTCGTTCCAATTGTCTTCCGACGCATGTCCGGTTCCTCCCTGTGGAAAGACTCCATAGCCCCCCCATCGTCGGAAGATTGGACATGTCGCATAAGTTGTAACTTCCAATCGCGCAAGGCTCGGTTTTATCAGCCACCGACGGCCCGAAAATCATAGGCGGTCTTCAACACACCCTTGCGACCGTGCGACAGCAAATCCCCCAATGCCGTCCGATACGATTCCAGCCGATAAGTGCGAACTGGAAACGCATCCAGTCGCAGCCGGCCGACCGACACCCAGCCCATCAGCAAGTCATAGGTGTGCGCGGAGCCTGTTCCCGCCACCTCGATCTGGCGGCCGTTGGCCCCGATGATTTCCAACTCGTCAAACCAGAGCGGCGTGGTATCGAGCAGCGTGATTCCGCTCGTGCCCAGCATCACGACGCACCCCCGCGCCCGCGTCCACTTCATCGCATCGGTCATTCCCGCCCCGTTGCCGGTGCAGTCGTAAGTTAGATCAAACCCCCCGAGCAACCCTTGATTGCCGAATCGCCCTTCCACGCGCCGGCCCCCCACCCGCCGCGCGATCAATTCATAACGCTCGGCCTGGCCCATCCCGCGCGGGATTTCCACCGCGTCGGTCGCACCGATGCTTCGAGCGAGGTTCGACTGGAACGCGTGCCGGGATGTGACGACGACTTCATTCTGCAATCGCAGGGCTCGAATCGCTGCAATGACGCCCAGCGCGATGATCCCGGCGCCATTCACCAGCACGCGCTCCCCTTCGCGCGGCGGCCGGCGAAGCACGGCATGCGCCGCCGAGGCAAGCGGGTCGATCAGCACGGCCTGTTCACCCGGGGCAAGAATGGCGCGCGGCACGCTGACATTCAGCACCTGCTCGGGGAGATCGGCACGCGGAATGACGACTTGGATCGGATCCGGACCGTCGACGCCGCCGAACCAGGTGGTCATCACCACGGTGCGCGG
>JAANMU010002427.1_pt1 | contig 14048 bp, 8 predicted proteins | sample 7279701 | NCBI WGS metagenome assembly JAANMU01 (sample SAMN14094539, study PRJNA606508) | bioreactor metagenome | isolation source: A lab-scale SPAN reactor treating ammonium-rich wastewater day 57 | place: Ireland: Galway | collected 2017-03-13 | reverse complement strand
GAACAGCTCGAGCGCCATCAGCTTGGGCAGCCCGCACTGGTGCAGCTTGAGCTGCGGGCCGACGACGATCACCGAGCGGCCCGAGTAGTCGACGCCAGCTCCCCTTCGAGCGCTCCCCCGACCGCGGCCGCGGCTCCGTCGACCGTGTCCCCTTCCTCTCGCACCGCCTCCGCCGCGAGCGCACGGCGGAAACCCTCGACCATCGCCGCGATCTCGTCGCCCACGTCGCGGTCGACGAGCCCTGCCGCCCGCGCCTCCCGCACCAACATGTCGTAGGGGGCCAGCAGCGGGCGCATTTTCTCATCGATGGAGGACTCCCCCATCTGCGCGAATCGGAGCAGGATCGAGTGCGGCGGCGACGGCCATTGGTACCTGTGGATGAGGTGCGGCAGCGCCTGTTCATGCCACATCGGATTCAGCTCCCGGGGCGGCCCGGGCAGGGCGATCACGGTGCAGTCCGGCCAGTCAGGCGGCTCAAATACCAGCCCCGGCGCAGTCCCGTGATCATTGTGGAACCAGGTTCCATGTTCCGGGACCAGAGCCTGGCTGCGGTTCGATGAGGAAATCGGGCGGCCCATGCGTTCATAACGATGCCTCAGGTCCTCCCATAACTCCGGTTCCTCACGCAACTCCACTCCAGTGGCTTTGGACAATCCTTCCCGTGTCAGATCATCGAGGGTCGGCCCCAGTCCGCCGGTTGTAACGATTACCGCTCCAGGGGCCAGATACCTGCGGACACAGGCCTCTTCCTCCCCTGCCTGATCGTGAATGACCTCGCAGGATGCCACTCTGGCGCCATGCAGCGCCAGGCTCTGCGCAATTGTCTGGAGATGGAGATCCCGGCGTTTGCCCGACAGGAGTTCATCGCCGATCAGAATGAGATGAATCGGATTCATACACGGCTGAGTATGTCGGTTTATCGAGTCATTGTCACCTGACCGACCCTCAGGCCTTTCGGCACAACCAGGCGGAAATCGGCGGATTGGTTCTGGTTGTTGGCCAGGCGTGCACCAGGAAGTTCGAATGCCACTGTTTTCCAGCCGACCCTCCCACTCAATGCAACCGATTCACTCGATTTGTACATTCCATGGTAACCGGCCGAAAGATCCCAGGAATCATACTCGACATGGACTGCATCGGTTCCACCAAAACGGTTCTGGCCGGGGCGGGTGGGCACCTCGAAAATTTCGACCTCGAGTTTGACACGGTCCCGTGTGGCAAAGGCGAATGAATCCTCCACACGGAAATAGAGATAAGAATCGATTGTTTCTATCAGATTCCCCTCTCTGGTCTCGACTGTTCGGAAAGCCCCATCCTCCGCCTGGACCGCTTCGATACCCTGGGGGCCATTCCGGGCTGTCCAGGAGGCCCGCTCAGCATTCCGCCAGGGGCCTGGCAGCGGCTCGGCGATCCCCTTTTTGAAGGCGCGGGCATAATCGGCGGTTATCCTGAGGTATTCATCCCCATATTCCACAGTCGGGCAGATCTCGGTTCCCTCGTGAAGCTCATTCCAGGTCTCCACCACAGTGATCGGCGCCGGGGACCTCAGGGCATGTTCCCAGGCTTCGCGATAAAACCGGCTGTCTTCCCGTTCCCGCAGAACCTTGCTCCCGCGCGGCAATCCATGCACCGCGGAGTTATCGAATCCCGGCCCAACCGAGTTGATCGACAGGCAGGTTGGCTTGATCGCTCCTCCCCACTGGTAAATCCAATCCGCACCCGCCTCCTGAGACCAGTCGCTATGGGCGATGAAAAGCGGGACTGCACCGCCAAACTCCTGTGCGAAGTGTTCACGGGCATAACCGAGAACATGGCTGTCATGCCCGCTCGCAAACTCGGATGCATACAGCCAGACCAGCGGCTTTTTCTCCCACAATGCCCAGAATCTGTGCGGCACCAAAGAGTAGAAGTCACGGATGGTGGCATAAAAATGTTTCCATCCGGCTTCGGTTTTCAGATCGATCTTGCCACCCTGCTGGTAGTTGAATGGCGACTCGAAGGTGAGGGTCGATGTGTCATAAAACATCCCGATGCGCGGGTTCGGCTTTCCTTCCTTTTCCCGTTTGTCGAGTGCGGCTGCAAGAGCCTTCAAACCACGCTCAGACCAGGCGGCGACCACATGCCCATCTTTGCCATACCGGCCCGGAACTCCCCAGAACACCGGCAGGAGGATATCGATCCCGGCCGACAGCATCCGATCGATCTGGGTGGAATGCCAGGCGGGATTGTCAAAATCCCACTCCTTCAAATCGACCGGGTGGTTGGTCAGGGCATCCAGTGGTTTCTTTGAATTGAGATATCCAGTGGCAAACTCGATGTGGCTGCGATTATAGGCCGGATCGCATAATTCCCCCGCGCAGCCATCTTTCCACTTGTACCAGTAAAAATAATATGCTGCCACCAGGCGATCTCCTGTCGCCCAGGTGGGAATCGATGCAACTTCTGTGGCCGAGACTGGCATGAAAGACCCGGGGGGATCCGGCAGCGCCTGGCATCGGAGATCCTGAAGGTTCGCCATCTGGCACAGAAAGGCCGCCAGGACAAACCCCGCGGCCCGGATGCATGACCCTTTTCCGCCGTTCATATCAGGCCTCCTCCTCATTTTCGACTGTTTCCTCAGAGGACTCTCCCCCTGTGATTTCCTCAATCTCTTCCTCTTCGCCAACCGCTGAAGCACCGCCACGGCTGGCTTCGAGAACTTCTGTCAGGTTGGAAACGACCCGTTCTTTATCGCTGTCTGAAATCGCCAGTATTTCCTGGAGCGCGATGCCGATGTGGGGAAGATATTTTTCGATGTACCCCCGCTTGCGCCTCTCATCCGCCTGGCGTTTGCGAAGCCGGATATGGCTGGCCAGCTTGCGCCCGCATTCCTGAAGCGCCAGCTTCACCTCCCGCGTGATCTCATCGTAATCAGCGATGGCCTCTTTGCTCTCCGAGGTAAAGGGCACCCACACCGAAGCGATATGGACAAAGATCACCGCCGGACCGGCGGGAAGCGCGCCTCTCGATTGGGACAACCCATAATTCCTCCAATCGGTCGAAACCACCCCATCGGTAATCGCACAGCCGGACTGCTGGTACAGCAGCGGCACACGGTTCGCAAACCGGTACAGGGTCACCAGATCATCGCTGGGAAGATCTCCCCCCCAGGCGACCCCAGCCTCGACCAGAAACGGATTCCCGCGATACACCGAAGGCGGGCGTGTCACCGCAACCGTGAAATCCGCTTTGATGCGCCCTGTCAGGCTCTTGATGATCAGGTCTTCGCCGATGGGTGAGATGCAGTTGGTCGGCGGGGCCATGATCTTTGTGGAGTTGATCGACTGATACAGTTTTTCAGCCCCATGGGCAGCCACCCGCGAGGTGTAGGTCTGAACAGTAAAACCCGCCCCCCGGCAGATATCCTCTGCGACTTTGGGTGTAATGCGTGAAAACTCATGCTGCAGAAAAGGTCCCAGGTTGGGCTCTTTGGTGTCCCTGAGCATCTTGATCAGCATCCCCAGTTCAACTCCATAGGGATGCGGCTTGATCTCGGTCGGCTGCCTGGGCAGTTCATCTGTTTCACGGGGGTAAAACACCTCCACCCCCTCCGGGTTGATATACCTCAGGCTGGTATGCGGATTGGCCAGAGCCGTCGCCTCCAGGTACTGATCCACCGAATGCCGCCCCTTTTGATAGCGGGCTTCCAGCTCGATGCTGACCTCGGTGCCTGTCCTGGCGTATTCCCACTCGACATCGGCCTCCCTCACAATCTCCGGATTGTTTCGCCGTGTATCGATATGAAGTTCGTAGTAGTGCGCCGGTTTGCGCGGAGAGGGGCGTGAAGTGATGATGATCGGCTTGCCGGTGGTCAGCTGGCCATACATCCCGGCGGCGCTGATTCCGATTCCCTGCTGCCCGCGGCTCTGCTTCAGGGAGTGAAACTTTGAGCCATACAGCAGCTTGGCGAAGATCTTGGGAATCTGATTTTTGACAATCCCCGGTCCATTATCCGCCACAGTCACCCGCATCCGTGTTTCGGAAATCGGGTCGATTTTAACCTGAATATCCGCCAGGATGCCCGCCTCTTCACACGCATCCAGCGAATTGTCCACCGCTTCCTTGATGGTGGTTAACAGGGCTTTTCGGGGATTGTCGAATCCAAGCAGGTGGCGGTTTTTCGTGAAAAATTCCGAAACCGAAATCTCGCGCTGCTTGCCCGCCAGACGCTGCGCCTGGGATTCGGTCTCATGCGGCTTTGCGGAACCGTTTTTTTTGGGTGCAACTTTTTCCAGCTGGGCCTCCCCCTCCAACTCAAACAGGCTCAGCTGCTCACCAGTTTCCTTGTTTTCAGACATTTCTCTCCCCCTGCCAGACCACTCCCGTCCATCCTGGCTCTCCATTTATATACCCCTGACGCTTCGAAGCGGCAAGACTCCTCCACCCTGCCGGTTCTTTTCCAGGCCGGAAGGAATTCGCTGAAACGGGTTTCAATCCACTGCGCCTGTTCTTACCGGATGGGATTTGAAATCCTGGTTGAGGAGTGATTCATCGTACTCCTCCCGCAGCAACCGCACCCCAGAGTACAACTTGATTTCATCCAGAAGGGACATCAGCACCGGGATCACCACCAGTGTGAGAATGGTTGAAAAAGTCAGGCCATACACGAGCGATATAGCCAGTGGCACAAGGAAACTGGATGTCCCGCTCAGGCCGAAAAGCATCGGAAAAAGGCCGGCGACAGTGGTCGCGCTGGTCAGGATGATCGGGCGGACACGCGAGCGTGAGGCCCACAGGATGGAGCGCCAGCGATTCATGCCACGCTTCCTGGCCTGGTTGGTGAAGTCAACCAGCAGGATCGAGTTGTTCACCACAATCCCAACCAGTGCGACCACCCCCAGCAGTCCCATGAACCCGAGCGGCTCATTGTGAACCAGCAGACCGATCAACACTCCGACCAATGAAAGCGGAATGACCGACATGACCACAAATGGCTGCATGACCGAGTTGAATATGGTGGCGATGATGCCATAATTGATCAGCATCGCCAGGGCGAAGGCCCGGCCAAGAGCTGCCATCGATTCCTGTGAATCCTCTTCCTCTCCGCCATAGTCGAAGAGGACCCCGGCATGATCCTTGGAAACATTCCCATACCGGTCCTGCATCATCTGGTTGATTTCCCGGGAGGTGATGTAGACCCCATCCACATCCGCCGTGACTGTCACTGTCCGCTTCTGATTCCAGCGCTGGATCGAAGAGAAGCTGCGGCCATAATCAACCCTTGCGAAGCTATCGAAAGGGACCATTTCACCCTTATCATTGCGGAATTTCATGATGCGGATATTTTCAGGAGAAGAACGGTACCCTTCGGTGAACTTGACATGGATTTCGACTTCTTCCTCACCCCGTGTAAATGTGGTGGCCAATCCTCCAGCAAAGGCATTGCGCACTTCACGGGCAACTTCAGCCACACTGATCCCGAGATCAGCCGCACGCCTTTCATCCACATCGATGCGAAACTCTTCTTTCCCCCACTCGAAATCATCCTTGATGTCTTTCAGTCCAGGCACTGTACGCAGGTAAGATTGAACCTCTTCAGAAATTTTGAGGATTGTGGGGTAATCCTCAGCCATGATCCGGAATGTCAAGGCCGAGCCGACCGGCGGTCCACCTCGATCCTCCTGGAACTCAATGCTCATCATGCCGGGAATCTCAGGGAAATTCTTCCTTGACAGATCCATGATGTCCTTGCCGCTGATTCCCGGGCGGACAGCGGATTCAGTCAGGTCCACAACAATCTGAGCCTTCCCGGAGCCATATTTCATCTGTCCGGTCGAGGCATCCTCAATAAATCCGACACGTGTGACCACGGCCTCGATGTAATTCTTCGGCAATCCGAGCAGATGTTCCTCAACCAGCTCGATCGCTTTTTCGGTCTGCTCGAGACGGGTGCTTTCAGGCATCTCGAGGTTGATCATGAAAAACACAAAATCATCATTTTTGAATAATTCAAACTTCATGCGCATGGATGCATACACTGAGAAGGACACCAGCAGGCTCAGTGAAACCACCATGAATGCCAGGCGATGCCGCAGGCACAAAACCATGAAGGACACATACCGGCTCAGGAAGGATGGGAACCACTGGTTCGGACTGATCCAGCACGCATCGAAGTGGTTCCCACACCACTGGGCAATCCGCATCAACCGGGTGAAAGCATGCATAACTGTATACACCAGGCTCCAGATTCCGAACGCCAGCATCCTTCCCAGCAGAACCAGCGGCCGCACCACCACAGGATACCGTGCCATGGGAGATCGAATCCCTGAGTCGGCCACAGCTTTTCGGATCGGTGCGCCCCAATGGTCCACCTTGTCCCAGTTGACCGGGTCACCAAATACCGCGAGATGAGTGGGCAGGCAGATCATCGCCTCGATTACCGAGGCGACAAGCGCAAAGGTGACCACCAGCGGTATGGACTGGCAGAACTTCCCCATGATGCCGGTCATGAAAAAGATCGGCATGAACGAGGCGATCGTGGTTGTCACCGAGCCGATCACTGACCAGAACACTTCTCCGGTTCCTTTGATCGCAGCAGTCACCGGATCGAATCCCATGGAGCGGTAACGGTGGACATTTTCCGCAACTACAATTCCATCATCGACCAGCATTCCAAGGACGATCATCAATCCAAACATCGATATCATGTTGAGCGAAATGCCTGTGAAGTACATCATCACAAACGCTCCCATCATGGCAAATGGGATTCCCGCAGCGGTTAACAGCGCCATCCTCCCATTCAAAAACAACCTCAACAGCAACAGGCAGAGAAACAGTCCCTGAATGCCATTGGATGCCAGCAGATCCAGCCTCTCACGGACCATGAAAGAAAGATCCATGCTCTGCCTGGCCATCACCCCATACGGCAAATCTTTTTCAATGCTGGCGAGCGCCTCCCGCACTTCACGCACAATCTGAACCGAGTCTCCGCCAGGCCTCTGTTTCACCTCGAGGTTGATGCACCGGTCCCCATTCAGCCGGCCGATGTTACTCGCCTCTTCGAAGGTATCTCGAACATCGGCGATGTCCGCCACACAAACCCGTCCGCCCTTGTTTTCCGCCTTGAGGACAACACGCTTGATATCCTGTGGATTGCTGTAGAGCTCCTTGGTCCGGATGATGAACTCCTCACCGGCAGTGCGCGCCAGCCCGGCGGCCAGGTCGAGTCCCCCCACTTGAACTGCCCGGCGGACCTCTTCCAGGGTCAGCCCGTATCCATACAGGCGCCGCGGATCGATTTCGACCCAGATTTCCTCGTCCCGTTCTCCGCCGATGGTGACATCGCTCACCCCACGGACCGCTTTCAACCGGTCTTTGACATTATCCGCCACACGCTTGAGCTCATGCTCATTCACGGCGCCGGAGAGGGAGACTGTGATCACCGGGAAATCGAAAACAAATTCGGTAACCACCGGCTTTTCCGCCTCGATCGGCAGATCCGGTATCACCTTATCGACTTCATTCTCCGCATCGCGCTGGACCTTCAAGGTGCTGGAGACCTTGGTATCCACTTCGAGAAGAATGATCGAACGCCCCTCGACTGTGGTGCTGCGCATGGTTTTGACTCCACGCACATCCGAGAGCTCCTCCTCGAGAAGGACAGTGATGGTTTTCTCCATTTCGTCGGCGGAAGCACGAGGGTAAATGGTGGTCACGAAGACAAAATCGGTTGACACCATCGGAAAAAGCTCCCGCGGCAGCAGGAACACTATCAGCAGGCCGGTCACCAGAAGGATGACCGTTATCAGGTTCACCAGAACCGGGTTGGTAACAGAAAATCGAGGGATGGCGTACATGGAATGATCAGTACGACTTCATGTCCGAGAGCGATAGCGAAGGCGCTGGGGATACTCCATCTGTTCCGATTGGAATATAGGGCTGCACCTCAACCGCCATTCCGACCCGGAAATCACTCGGTGGAGACACCACCACCGGAGTGCCCGGCTCCAGGCCAACCCGGATCACCACTTCATCCCCATGATCTTCCACAATGGCGACTTTCCTCTGGCTCAGCGTGCCATCCAGCACCACCCAGACGAAATGGCTTTCATCATTCAGATGCACCCACTGGCGCTGGAGGGTGTAAGACTCGGGCAGTGGATCGAGGTTGATGCGCGCATAGGCGAAGGAACCGATGGGAGGAAGGTCGATGGTTTCCTTCCATGCAATCCACAAGGGAAGTGAGTGCGTGGAAAAATTCAGAGCCTTCCCCAGCCGTGCTACCCGGCCCGGCGCAAGCGACCCCGTTGCATCGGAGTGAATTTCTGCCGCCTGTCCGATATCGATCCGGGATGCATTCTTCTCTCCGATTTCGGCGAACAGCCAGACCAGGTCCGGATCCTGGATCTCGAATATATTATCCATGGAGGCAACCTGCTGGCCTGTTTCGACAGCCCGGCGTGTCACCACGCCTTTTATTGGCGAACGGATATGGGTCTGTTCCAAATCCCGTTGTGCCAGCTTTTCGCGTGATCTGGCCAGGCTCAGGGTGGCGCTGGCTTCCTGAATATCATACGTCTCATAACCTGCCAGCATCTTGGCAAGTTCCGCTGAAGCACTGTTCACCAGGGCTTTGGCAGCATCCAGGCGTTTCTGGAAAACCACCCAATCCCGGTCTGTCATAACTCCTGAATCATGCAGTGTCCTGTTCCGGTCAAGATTGGTTTCTTCCAGCAGGTAAAGCGCGCGGGCATTCTCGAGGCGGGCACGAATCGTATCCACATCCTCTGGACGATACCCACGGCTTTTTCTCTCAAAATCCGCCTGAGCACGCTCTCGTTCAGCAGTCGCTATTGACAGGTTCAGCTGAAAATCAACCGGATCGAGCTCCGCCAGGACCTCCCCGGCCGAGACTGCATCCCCTTCTCGAACAAGAACCTTTTGCACCAGGCCGGTGACCTCGGAATGGATATGGGCAATCTCCTGGCTGACCACACTCCCGTTTATTTCCAGGTATGGCTGCGCTGAAGAAGGTTGAACCGCAAGGACTCGAACTTTTTTGGTTTCAGGGGGTGGCTCAGGTGGAATTTCCCGGGTGCAGCCGGAAAAAATCAGCAGGCTTGAACAGGTTACGAACAGGACGGCAAAACTCGATCTTTGATATTTCTGTATGATTGCCACGTAAGTCTACCGACTCTTTCTCTCCATCCTCTGCCCAGGTTTTCCTCACTCCGGCACCTGTCAGGATACCAGATCCATCGGAGCACGGAAAAGGCGCAATATAAAATTCCCATCTGTGAAAGGAAGTGCTTTTCAGAAGGAACCTGCATTGGCTGGATTCCAGGACTGCATCACAGCCACCATCATTCGAACAGGCTGTTATTTGGCTGCCGCCATAGGAACCAGCTCTAGCCCCAGAGTGTCGATCAGGGTGCCACGAATCCGCTCGAGATGAATCACAGCCAGGTAATAATCGACAATTGCGCGTATCTGGGTTGCCTGGGCGCGGGCGTATGAATCCTGCACTTCCAGGAGGTCATGAGAGGTGGTGATTCCCTGTTCATGGCCGATCTTCTGCTTTTCCAGGCGGTCTTTTTCGGCACGAACTGAAGCCGCAGCGGCCTCGACCTGCCGCTGCAGGCTTTCGATGGTCCGAACTGCCTGGCGGTGGTCGTAGTGGATACGCTGCTCGGTGTCCCGAAGGAAAAATTCAGATTGCGCAATCTGATACTGGGAGGACAGAACATCCGCTTTTTCCTTGCGCCGATAGAGGGGCATCTGGTAATTGAGTGCCAGGTTTGCGGAGGGATACTCGCCGCTGAACAACTCGCTGTGGTTCTGGTTGATGTTCTCACCCAATCCAGACTCAATCAGGGTCACAGCCGCATCCAGGCGTGGCCGAAAACGATCCTCAGCCAGAATCAACCCCTCGCGGGCATTCTGAACCGACACGCGTGCCATCTGAATCTCGGGATTCGTTTTCAGTGTCACATCCAATGAAACTGTTTCATCGACGGTAATCGGAGTAAATACAGGAGGATCCAGGGGAATCAACGGGTTTTGCCAACCCTCACGATTCCGATCGATGGCGATCAGCTCCCGGATCCGGTCACGTGAGTTTTCAAAGGTATTCTGGGCTTCGATGACATCCCGCTCCCTTTGTTTCACTCCGGCTTCCGCCTCGAGAACATCGACCGCTATCAAGTCGCCATACTTGTATCGAATACGGTTTTCACGCAGCAGGTCGGCTGCCAGCCCAAGTGATTGGATGTTGATCGCCAGATCGATTCGTGCAAACACCATCTCCCAGTAAGCGGTGTGAGCGGCGAGAAGAGTATCCAGGGTCACCTGGCGCAGATCGAGTTCGGAGATGCGTGTGTTGTTATAGGCAATTCGAACAGTCGCCAGATTGACATTTGTTCCGGAGCCTTGCATGAGGGGATGGACCAGGCTGAAGGTCCCTGAGGTTCGATACTCCTGATCGAGTGGCTGCAAAAACCCGACACTGGTGTCGCTGCGGTTCATGTTCACCGCCAGCCCAACCTCGGTTCCAGTCACCAGCTTGCGCGTGACACCCAGCCCCGGATCATCCGAGGTATTTCCCAGCCCGAAATAATTCCTCTTCACCTTGCTGATCTGAGTGGCCCCAGCACCTCCTCCACCCGGGCCGCTGCCGCTCAAGAAACCGGCGCTTGGGGTATTGGTACGGCGGTATGTTATCACCGCAAAGCCGACCGGATCGAAAACCGACCAGGCGCTATCGACTGAAAGCCCGGTAATCCTTGGATTCTGACGGGCCGCCAGGAGCGACAGGTTCCGCTGCAGAGTCTCCTTGACCACTTCAACCAGGTGAATCCCGCGCGAGCCGGGGGGCAGCTCGACCTGGGTGGCATTGATGATCGACTGAGTCTGGGCCACCAGGCTGGATGTGCTGGTGGCATCATTGATCTGAATCGGCAGATTGACATAGGAATTCACCAGGGGTGAATCGAGATCAATTTCCGAACCAACCGGTCCCTGGGTGGAGGAAATCGAACGGGCTGCGGTTGCCTGAGCCACCAACTGGGCCGAATCGACCTCAATCGGCTCATCCCCCGGCCACTGCGCCTGCGCTGATGTCCAGGTAATCAGAACAATAAATCCAATAAATACGCTGACCACCTGGCACCTGATGGCAGGATGGGGTGACCGACAGAGTTTCTCCATGGGCTTGATGCTCCACATACAGATTTTGATGCCCTCATCAACCCGGATTCAGTAGAAAAATCTACAAGGATCCCCAAAAAATCCCCGGGGTGAATCAGTTCTCCCCATCCCATGGCCCGGTACCAATCATCTAGGTCGTCCTGGATGCAATCGAATACAGCGCCGAATTATAACTTCAATTTACCATTCGGTAAAAGAGGTAATCCATCTGATATTATCGGCCCGATTCGGGGATATCTGGACCTACTCTGCATCCTCCAGCCTCATCTGCCTGGAATGGCCTTTTTCAGAGGGTTTGGCTTTCTTCGCTTTCTTGAAGGTGACATTGGAACGATAGAATTTTGGATATTCGATCGTTTTACCTGCCAGCAGTTCACCAGCCGACAGAGATTCGTGTCGTGAGACACCACGGCCCTGAAAAACAGAAAGCCTCTGCGAGAACCCCTCAAATCCCCTCGATCACCACCGCCGTTCCGCTCGCAGTGACCATCAGCATATTGCCGATGCACTCATAGTCCAGATCCACGGATACAATCGCATTGGCCCCCAGAGCCAATGCCTGGTCGGTCATTTCCTCGACCGCCAGGTTCTTTGCACGGCGTAATTCGATCTCATAAGCAGCCGAACGCCCGCCAACCACATCGCGAATCCCAGCAAAGAAGTCCCGAAAGATATTCGCACCAAGGATCGCCTCACCGGTCACCAGTCCATGGTATCTGATGATTTTGTTTCCTTCCATCGAAGGGGTGGTCAATACCAGCATGTTTTTCCTCTCTTCCCGGCCCTTCCGGCCTGACAGATTCCGGCAGGGCATATCACTCGAATTTTATGGGCACATCGAAGCAATGGGATCGCCTTCACCTCAGGTGCCCATCGAATCAGGACTTGATCCCGTTTTTCCTGAACTGCGGGAGATACTCCCTGAATTCCTCAAGGTAATCCATGAGCAGCTGGCGCGCAACTCTCGGATCATCCACCATGGGATCCAGCGCCAATGCCTGTAGGGCTTTTCCCTCATCCCCCTCCACCGCCGCCTCCACACTCAGTTGAGCCAGCAATGCCTGGCGACGGCACAGTTCAGCCACCGGTTCCGGCAGGCTCCCGACCGCATGACCCAGAGGCCCATGAACACCGACAGTCGCGGGAACCTCCACAATCGCACCCTCCGGCAGGTTCTGGATGTAACCACAATTCGGAAGATTGAGTGCCTGTTCATAAGAGTGGCTGTCCTGGACAAGGGCTGCTATCACCTTCTCGGCACGCTCCGATGGCTCATCCCGGAGCGGATCGATAGACACCTTCCCCCGGGCCATCCCATCAATCTCTTCCCACAGCCGGTCTCTTTTCCTGGAGGCAAGATCCAGATCATACCCCTGGATATCATAATGCTTCCACACCCCGCGAGACTGGCTATGGGTGTATGGGAGGTATTCACACATGTGGCAATCTCCCGGCACCGGGAAAAGGTTGAAAATCCGGGCCACTTCACAGGTGAGAGGTTCGAATCCCGGATCGGCCTTTTCCAGCTCCCGCCAGAGAAGGGGATAGAGATCCTCGCCTGTCTGGCGATCCCGAATCCCCAGCATCCAGGTGAAGTGGTTCAAACCGGCAGCATGGATATCGATCCGTGCTTCCGCCTGGCTCGAAATCAGCCTCGATAAGCGCTCCCGGTCGGGATCCTCCCAGCGGAACCGGAACCCCTCCGGGATATTGAACCCCAGAGACTTCCCCAGGATCACTCCCAGCATCAAATAGCCGAATGAGATCTGGTGGCAGATCCCAATGGTCTTCAACCGACTGTATCGGCTGACAGCATAGCAGATGCGAGGGACAGGATTGGTGAAATTCAACAACCAGGCATCGGGCGCAAGCCTTTCAATATCACGCACAATCTCCATGACCACCGCCAGATTGCGTGCGGTATGCGCAAAGGCCCCCGGACCTCCATTTTCTGCATAATGCTCAATGCCGTAATGGCGTGCGATCTGCTCATCCCTGCGCCAGCATTTCTCCCGGTCGATGGCTATCGAAAGGATGACAAAATCGGCATCAGCAAGAACCTCACACCGGTCCGTCGAGCACACAATCCGGAAACCTGAATTCCACTCACGGTTCATCCGGCTGGCCAGGGCTTCGATTTTCTGAAGACCGCCCGGCAGGGTATCCACCAGACACAGTGTGCTGCCCTCGAGCCCCGGCTCAAGCAGTAAACGCCCCAGCACACTCAATCCAAAAGAGGCGCTGCCAGCCCCGATCACGACAATCTTTGGTTTCCCGGCCATGCTCTGGTGAAACCTCCTTTCAGGTCAAATCGGGATTATAAATCAATTCGTTTTTGAAATCACATCAATTCCAATCGCGATATATTTCCTGAATGAAGCGGCCTGCTGGCCAAAAGCCATGATGGAATTGCCTGTAAAATCATGATTTCCAACCCAAAACCACCAAAATCAGCCAACTATCTTGATTTAATATGCGGTATTCTGATAATATATTATTATCGTACCAGAAATAATGGATGATTGGGGAACAGCGGAGCATCGACCCCAGAGGACCGGCCCCGGATTCTCCGATCAACCCGCAGATTGGTACGGTGAAGGGAGCCTATTCTCATGAAACTAGACCGCCGAGGATTCTTTCAAGTCCTCGCTGCCGGAGCCGCCGCCAGTCTCCCCGGTCAGTCCGCCCAGGCCTCCAGTCAGGAACACTCCCCAGAGGTCAGTGAGGATCGCATTGGAATGCTGGTGGACACCACAGTCTGCATCGGCTGCCGGAAATGCGAGTTTGCTTGTGACCAGTCACACCAGCTGACCGGTCTGCCGCTGGAAACTTTTGAATCCACAACTATACTTTTATTCTCAGGA
>JAANMU010002412.1_pt1 | contig 14143 bp, 13 predicted proteins | sample 7279701 | NCBI WGS metagenome assembly JAANMU01 (sample SAMN14094539, study PRJNA606508) | bioreactor metagenome | isolation source: A lab-scale SPAN reactor treating ammonium-rich wastewater day 57 | place: Ireland: Galway | collected 2017-03-13 | reverse complement strand
GTGCTCGGCACCGACGCCTCGTTGCAGGCGCTGGAGGTGGCCATCGGCAACGCACGGCGCCTGGCCGCCCAGGCGCTGGCGAGCAGCCGGTTGCGGCTGCTCGCCGGCAACTGGTGGGAGGCGATCGATCCGGGCGAAACGTTCGACCTCGTCGTGTCGAATCCGCCCTACGTGCCGGCCGGCGATCCGCACCTGTCGCGGGGTGACGTGCGCTTCGAGCCATCGCAGGCACTCGCGGCAGGGCCCGACGGGCTGGCGGCGCTGCGCGAGATCGTTGCGGGAGCCAGCGCCCGGCTGCAACCCGGAGGGTGGCTGCTGCTCGAGCACGGCTACGACCAGGACGTGGCGGTGCGGGCGCTGCTGGCCGGCGCCGGCTTCACGGCGATCGCCACGCTGCCCGACGCCGCCGGCCTGCCCCGCGTGACGCTGGGGCGCCGCCCCGAATAACCCCGGTTTGACGCTGGGTCCGGCTCGTTCCTAGAATCGTTCTCCCGCCGCATCGCGGCGCAGTCGTTCTCCCCGAGGCATTCAATGGACGCAAAGGCATTCATCCAGAAGACCGTCAGCGAAAACCCCATCGTGCTGTTCATGAAAGGCACGGCGGAGTTCCCCCAATGCGGCTTCTCGGGCCGCGCGATCCAGATCCTGAAGTCTTGTGGCGTGAAGAACCTCGTCACGGTCAACGTGCTCGATGACGACGAGGTCCGCCAGGCGATCAAGGAATACGCGAACTGGCCGACGATCCCGCAGCTCTACATCGGCGGCGAGTTCGTCGGCGGCTCCGACATCATGTTCGAGATGTACCAGTCGGGCGAACTGCAGAAGCTGATCCCCCAGGCCGCGCAGGCCTGACCGGCCACGACGGCGCCAGTAGAATGGCGCCGTGAATTCCGACCGACTCATCCTCGCGAACGGGCACCGGCTCGCCCCTCGCCGGGACGGCCTGTGCCCTGCCGAAGACGGAGAACCCGGATGACGATGAAGCTGCTCGTGGCCACCGACGGATCGAAGAACGCGCTGAACGCGGTGAAGTACGCAGCCCGGCTGCTCGCGCGCACAGCCGAGGGCGGCTCGATCACCCTGATCAGCGTGCACGACGACGTCGCGCTCAGGCATGCGCGCCGTTTCGTCGGCAAGGAAGCGGTGAACGACTACCTTCGCGAGCTCGCCGAGCAGGATCTCGCCGACGCGCGCAAGTACCTCGACAAGGCCGAGATCCCGCACGACATGATCATCCGCACCGGCCACGTTGCCACCGAGATTGCGGCAGCGGCCGAGCGCGGCCGGTTCGACCTGCTGGTGCTCGGTTCCAAGGGCCGCAGCGCAGTGAAGGACCTGCTGATCGGCTCGGTTGCCAGGCGCGTGGCCGAGATCTCCACGGTCCCGGTGCTGCTGGTGAAGTAGAGCGCCGTCCACTGAAGAGGAGCGCACCATGTCGCTGATCATCGGATGGGCCATCAACGCCGCGAGCCTCCTGCTGCTCGCATGGCTCATGCCGGCGGTGAAAGTGGCCGGCTTCGGCACGGCACTGGTCGCGGTGCTGGTGCTCGGGCTGCTCAACACGGTGATCCGCCCGGTGTTGCTGGTTCTCACGCTGCCGGTGAACCTGCTCACCCTCGGGCTGTTCACTTTCGTGATCAACGGGTTCCTGTTCTGGCTCACGGCGCGCTTCCTCGAAGGCTTCGAGGTGCGCAGCTTCGGCTGGGCGGTGCTCGGCGCGATCGTCTACAGCCTGATCAGCTGGACGGTGAGCGCAGTGCTCTCGCGCTCGCACTGACGCGGAGCGCCTCGCCACTGCGGGCGGCGCCCGCGCGTTCAGGCCATGAACCCGAGATCGACCATCGGGAAGTTGCGCAGGTTCGGGAACACTTCGTCGAGCTGCGACGCGGTCAGTCCGAACCAGCGCGCCAGCGTTGCGGCGTACTGATCGACCGAGACGGCGGGAAGCAGGCGGCCCTGACCCACGTCGTCGTCGGTATTCACGCCGATGACCGGGAAGCGCCCGTAGACGTCCTTGCCGCGCACCGCGCCGCCGGTCACGAAGTGGTGCGCGCCCCAACCGTGGTCGGTGCCGTCCCCGTTGCTGGTCAACGTCCGGCCGAAGTCCGACGCGGTGAACAGCGTCACCTCGTTCAGGGCATTCACCGATGGGCCCGCCAGCAGACGGTCGAAGTACTCCAGCGCCTGTCCGAGCCGCGTCATCAGGTTGCCCTGGTTCACGCGCTGGGCGTCGTGCGTGTCGAAGCCCCCGATGCTCACGAAGAACACCTGGCGCCGGGCACCGAGTGCGCTGCGCCCGCCGATCACGCGCGCCACGGTCTGCAACTGCGAGGCCAGCGCATTCGCCTGCGTCGTGCCCGGCACCAGCGGCACCGCCTCCACTGCTTCGGCCGGCAGCATCGCGGCGTTCAGCGCGGCCTGCGCATCGATCGAGCGCGAAGTGATCCGGTTCAGTTCGCGCTCGAGCAGGTGGGCGCGGTCGGCGGTGACGATCGAGCGCAGGATGCTGGCCGCGCTCGGCGAACCGAACTGCGAGCCTTTCAGCCCGGCGATCGGGATCCCGCCGCTCGGGCCGACCTGGTACTGGAGCGTCGACTGGCCGGCCAGCCAGACTGCGTTGCCCGACGTCGACATGCAGGTAAACGTCGACACGGCATTGCGGCTCGCCAGCAGGTCGCCCATCCGGCCACCCCAGCCGTTGCGGGCGCCCTCCGGGGCGTACGCCTGCCAGGTCGACTGCTGGTCGTTGTGCGAGAACAGCTTCGGCGGGCGCGGAACGCTGCCGTTGTTGTACTGCGCCCTGGTCATCGGCGCGATCAGCGGCCCGACGTTGGCCACGACCGCCGCGCGCCCGGCCTCGAACAGGTTCTTCAGGGACCCCAGGTTCGGGTGCAGCGCAAACGAGCGCCCCGCCTGCGGCGTGACGGGCTCGATCGGCAGCACGCCGCCGCTGGCGCCGGGCGCGGGCAGTGCGATCGGATCGGGCGGGATCGCCCGCAGCCGCTGGTACTCGCTCCACGACGCGGCATCGGTGGCGATCACCGTGTTGTGGTGATCGTTGCCGCCGAAGAGGAAGACGCAGACGAGCGCGCGATAGTCGTCGGCGGCCTGTGCGGCAGCCGCGCCGATCGTCGCGAGGTTCATCGCAAAGGGCACGCCGGCCGGGCCGAGCACCGACAGCAGGGACGAGGTGCGCAGGAATTCGCGCCTCGAGGCATCGATTCGCTTCATGATGGTTTACCCGCTCACTTCTGCACGAGGTAGTCCGGCGAGGCCATGACCAGGAAGATCGCCAGCTTCACGCGGTTCAGCCGCGCAGTCGCGGCCGACTGCGCGTTCGTGCCGGACACGGCGACCGAGCCGACCGCGTCGATGACCTGGGCCCGCAACTCGGGCGACATCTCGCCGGCGATCAGCATTGCGCCGATGCGTTCGACCAGCGCGTCGGGCCGCTCGGCCAGGCCGACCATCTCGGCATAGTCGGGCTGCACGTCGCGCGGACTGCCGCTGCCGATGCCACCCGAGATCACGTTGCGCAGCGTGTTCAGGTAGCCGGCGACCGACAACTCGTGCGTAATCTGCATCTCCGGTGCGACCATCCCCGCAGCGGCGATGTCGGTGTTCGGCGGCACGTAGCCGGGCCGGTAGAAGTTGAATACCGACGGCGAGCGCATCGGAGTCTGGCCGAGGCTCGTGTTCGGGTTGTCGGTGTTGCCGATCAGGAAACGGCCGGAGGCCGAGCGCGCGCCGAACGCACGCATCCAGTGCGCAATGCGCAGCACCGGCTCGCGCAGCTTGCCGTAGTCGGCCGCGCCCGGAACCGGGCTGCGCGCCTCGGGATCGAGCAGCACCGCCCGGATCACCGCCTTCATGTCGCCGCGCACGCCCGAACCGTTGTCGTCGAAGGCCGACGCGACGCGCGCGACGTATCCGGGCGACGGGTTGCTGGTCACCATCCGCTGGATCAGTTGCTTGCCGATGAACGGGCCGACGTTCGGGTGCGCGAACAGCCGGTCGAGCGCGATCCGCAGGCTGGCCTCCGGATCGGCGCTCGCCTGCGCCGGCACCACGGTGCCCAGGAACTGCTTCTCGGAAGTGGAGTGGAACTTGGGGTACGGCTGCATCGGCTGCACTTCGCGCTCGGCCCAGGCGTCGCCGCCGGAGAAGCGCTTGTCCGACTTGTCGGGGCCAGCCCAGCTCCAGCCGGTGAAGACCTTCGCCAGCCCGCTCACGTCCTCGTTGGTGTAGGTCTCGATCGGTTCGTTGCGGCTGTCCAGCCTCACCGTGCCGTCCGGGTTCAGTTCGTACAGACCGATCGTGAACAGCTGCATCACCTCGCGTGCGTAGTTCTCGTCGGGCACCCGGCCGCGTGACGGATCTTCCTTCTGGTTGCGCAGGTGCGAGAGGTACAGGCCCATCATCGGGTGCAGCGACACGTCCTGCAGCAGCGTGCGGAAGTTGCCGAACGCGTTGCGCCCGAGCATGTCGAGATAGCTCGCGACGCCGCGCGGGTACTGTCCGACCGCACCGTCGGCCAGCGACACGACGAAGATCTGCGACAGCGCGAACGCCACGCGGTGCCGCAACACGCCGTCGCCGGCCACTGCGGTACGCCAGAAGCTCTCGTAGACCCAGTTCTGCTGGTTCGCCGACTGGCCCGCGAGCTTCGCGGTGTCGATCTGCGAATCCACGTATGTCTGGTGCCGGTCCTGCCGCAGCGAATACTGCTCGCCGATCCAGGCCGCAAAACCGATCCTCCGGGTCCGCTCGATCTCGGCCTGCGATCCGCCGAAGCCGGCCTGCGACAGGAACCGCACCACGTCCTTCTGCGTCGGCTGCTGCTCCTTCGGCAGGGTCGGCGGCCCGCTCGGTCCGTCGCCTGCCCCGCACGCGGCCAGCACCCAGGACAGGGCCGCGATCTGCGCGCCGACCATGACGCGCCTGAACATCGGTCTCATGAGACCCCCGCATCGCCGAGCCGGGGCGCGGATCGCTTCGGTTGCGGCGCCTTCCCCGTGTCGCGCGAACGATCTCAAATCGGCGTGACGGATTTCCCGCGTTCGCCGACCGACGGCCAACCGCGCCGGACGAGCGGATCAGGCTGCAGGTCGACCCGCCTGTGCGATCACCCAGTCCTGCACGTCGTCGAGCAATCGCCCCAGCGCCCGTCCGAATGCGGCGACGGCCTGCGAGGCCGATTCGCTCGCCAGCGGCTCGACCTGCCCGAACCGGCGGCGGCCGATCGTGCGGCGTGCTGCACGGTCGACGAGTTCGGCCACCAGTTCGATGCGTGCCACGCCGGGCGGTGCCAGGTCGTCGTGGTAGAGCTGCTCGAGTTTCAGCTCGAGCAGCCAGTCGCCACGCACCGGTGCAGTCGCGGAGGCGACGTCGGCGAAGGCGCCGCTCGCCACGAGCCGCCGTGCGAGCAGGCGTGCGATGCGCGCCGCCGGTCGCTCGGTCCAGCTGGCGAACTGGTAGCTGGCGCGAGCGCCGGACGCGCGACTGTAGGCGATCGCGGTGCCATCGAGAAACGCGTTGGCCGCAACGCCGTCGACCAGCAACGTGCGCGTTCCCTCCCCGGCGACGGCACCGGCACCGGCGTTCGCGCGTGGGACCACCGGCGCCGGATCGTCGAGTTCATACCGCAGGTGAACTGGCGCCTGGCCCGGTCCGATGCAGGCGGACAGCGCCACGGTGAGCGGCGCTGCACCGAACGCGCGCAGCAGGCGCCTGCGTGACGCGGCCGTCATTGCAGCTTCTCCCCGGGCCCGAGCTGGTCCGGCGAAGGCCCGAGCAGCGCGGCGCGCGGATCTCGCAGTTGCTCGGCCGCGCGCGCCAACTGCTCGGCGCCGTGCCGCAACTCGCGGGCGGTGGCCCGCAATTCGAGTGCGCCCGCATCGGCGGTGGCATCGAGCCGCTGCGCGATCGCAGCGGAGTCGCGCTCGAGCGCCTTCGCGGCCGCCGAGAGATCGGCGAGCGTCGCCTGCGTCTGCCGGCCCAGCGGCTGCATCTCGCGCAGCAGCGTGCTGCCGTCGCTGGCCACCTGGCCGATCGACGCGGCGACCTCGCGGCTGGAGCGCTGCATCGCGAGCGCCGTCTCGCGGATGTCGTCGGCCGCGACGTCGAGCCGTTGCAGCCGCTGGTCGAGCCCGTTGGCGAGGTCGCGCACCGCGGCGATCGCGCCGATCAGCGTCTCGCGGTTCTGCGCGTTCAGCAACTGCTCGAGGTTCGCGAGCGCGCCCTCGCCGGTCACCGTGAGCCGGCTGAGCGCGCCGGCGATCTGCTCGAGGTCGGAAGTGCCCTCCGGAACCACCGGATAGCGCTCGCCCGCGGGCACCTCGACGAGTTCGGGACCGGGCGTACCGGGCGTGACCAGGTCGATGCGCGCCAGCCCGGTGACCAGGTTGCGGGCGATCACCGCCTTGGTATTGCGGCTGACCGGCGTCTGGCGGTCGACACGCACGACGACCTCGACGCGGTTGATGTTGTCGTGCGAGATCGAGTACTCCTGCACGCGGCCCACCTTCACGCCGCGCATGTTGACGTCGCTGCCGAGTTGCAGGCCGTCGAGCGACTGTTTCTCGAAGTGGATCGAATAGAAGCGGTAGCTGGCCGCCCCGCCGCCCTGCGCGAGCCACGCATAGGCGATGCCGACGGCCGCGATCAGGGCCAGCACGATCGCACCCACCAGCGTGTACCGGGCTTCAGGCTCCATGGGAAGATCCCTCCGCGAGCATTCTACGGTTCTCGAAGTACGAGCGTATCCACGGGTCTGGATTCGCGGCCACCTGGGCGAGCGTACCGTCGGCGATCACCCGGCCCTGCCCCAGCACCACCACCCGTTGCGCGATCGACACGAGCGTGTCGAGGTCGTGCGTCACCAGCAGCACGGTGATCCCCAGGTCGCGACACAGCGACGCGAGCAGCCTGTCGAACGCGCGCGCGGTGATCGGGTCCAGCCCCGCGGTCGGCTCGTCGAGGAACAGCACTTCGGGCTCGAGCGCGAGCGCGCGGGCGATCGCCGCGCGCTTGCGCATGCCTCCGGAGAGCTCGCTGGGCCGCTTCGTGCCGACCTGCGGCGCCAGACCGGCCATCGACAGGCGCAGGTCGACCAGCGGGCCGACGAAGTGCGCGGGAATGCCGCCCTGCTCGCGCATCGGCGTGGCCACGTTCGCGGCGACGGTGAGCGAGGAGAACAGCGCGCCGTCCTGGAACATCACGCCGATCCGGCGCCGCAGCGCGGTCAGTTCACGTCCCGACGCCGCCCAGACGTCGGCGCCCAGCAGCCGGATGCGGCCCGCATCGGGTCGATGCAGCCCGATGATCTCGCGCAGGAGCACCGTCTTGCCGCTGCCGCTGCCGCCGACGAGCGCAACCAGTTCGCCGCGTGCGATCCGCAGGTCGACGCCGTCGTGCACCTGCTGCACGCCGAAGCGCGTGCGCACCGCCTCGACCTCGATCACCGGCCCGCTCAAAGCCCGAGCTCCTGAAGGAGCACTGCGAACAGCGCGTCGAGCAGGATCACCGCGACGATCGCCTGCACGACGGTGGAAGTGGTGTTGATCCCGATCGAGCGGGTGTCGCGGCTCACCGACAGGCCCATGCGACATCCGATCACCGCGATGAACAGCGCGAACACGGGCGCCTTGGCCAACCCGATCACGAAGTGACGCGGCGCAAGCGCGTCGCGCAGACGATCGACGAAAGTGGCCGGCGTGATGTCGAGCATGCGCTCCGCGATGACGATCGCGCCCAGCCCGCCCATCAGGTCACCGACGAACACCAGCAGCGGCAGCGACAGCACCAGCGCCAGCACGCGCGGCACCACCAGCACCTGCTCGGCCGAGAGCCCGAGCGTGCGGATCGCATCGATCTCCTCGGTCAGCTTCATCGTGCCCAGCTGTGCAGTGAACGCGGCGCCCGAGCGGCCGGCGACGATGGTGGCGACGATCAGAGGCGAGAACTCGCGCGTCAGCCCCAGCGCCACCCCGTCGACGACGAAAATGTTGGCCCCGTACTTCTCGGCCTGCAGGCCCAGCAGGTAGGCGATCACGAGGCCGATCAGGAAGCTCACCAGCGCGACCACCGGGATTGCGCTCACGCACACCTGCGCCAGTTGCGCCGCCAGTTCGCGCCCGCGCAGGATGCCCGGCCGTGCTGCCGCGCGCGCCAGCTCGACGATCACCCGGCCGAGGAAGTCGAGGTGGCCGTGCAGCAGTGCGGCCAGCCGCAGGCTCGAGGCGCCGAGCTGCCCCAGCGCACCGCGGCGCTGCTGCGGGGCCGCCGGCTGCAGTTCGGGCAGCCGCTGGCGCACGAGTTCCACGATGCGGGTCTGCGCGCCGCCGAAGCTGCGCAGGCCGATCTCCTGCGCCGGCACGCCGACCTGCGCCAGATGGCGCCAGAGCAGCAACGCCGCTGCCGTGTCGATTTCGCCCAGCCGCGAGCCGTCGATCACGACCGGACGGCGCCAGCCGCCTGCCGCCGCCGGCAGCGCGCGCAATGCTGCATCGAGCTCGGCCAGGCGCGAGAGCCGCCAGCTGCCCGCCAGCGCGAGCACGCTGCCATCGGCACCGTGCTCGAGCAGACAGCTGGCATCGGCTGGAGTCATTGCGAAGGCGGCAGGGGCGGCGCTGCGACGCCGCAGCGAATCTCGTCAGCCTTCGACACTAACATAGGGGGCAGATGCGCACCGCGGGCCCGCGGTGCGCTGCAGACAGGGGGCCCGATGAGCGACGAAACGGCGGCAGTTCCCGCGTGGGTGGCATGGCGCCAGGCCGAGCGCCGCCGGCTGATCGCGGCACGGCTGGCGATGCCCGCAGCGGTGCGGCGCGAATGTGCGCGACTGATCTGCGCGGCGCTCGACCGCCTGCTGCCCGAACTCGGCGGATCGGTCGTCGCGGCCTACTGGCCGATCCGTGGCGAACCCGACCTGCGAGCGTGGATCGGGTCGATCCGCAGTCGCGGCGCACGTTGCGCGCTCCCGGTCGTGGTCGCCCGAGGCGAACCGCTGGTGTTTCGCGAATGGCGCGCCGACGCCCGCCTGGTCCCGGGTGTCTGGAACATCCCGGAACCGGCCGACGGCGAGACGCTCGTCCCGCAGGTGGTGATCGCACCGGTGGTCGGCTACGACCGCCACGGCTACCGCCTCGGCTACGGCGGCGGCTATTACGACCGCACCCTCGCGGCCTGCGCGCCACGGCCCTTCGCGATCGGAGTCGGCTACCACGCCGCGGCGCTCGCCGGCTTCGAGCCGCAGCCGCACGATGTGCCGATGGACGCGATCGTCGACGAGCGTGGAGCCAGCCTGCATCGCCACGATCGTCCCACCGAACTGCCCACTTTTCTGGTGGGACCCGAAAAACCTTGACAGCCCACTGCCGATCCACTCAAATCGGCCGTTGACAGGCAACGGGCTGGTACGGGTGTGCAGGTGGAGGCCGACACGCTGCTGCGCGAGATCGTCGAATACTGCCGCAGGGCAGGCGTCGCCGAGTCGACGTTCGGACGATTCGCGGTCAACGACGGCAAGTTCGTCAACCGCCTGCGTGACGGCGGGCGGATCACGACGGCCACCGCCGAACGGGTGCGCCGGTTCATCGCCACCGACGCGCGTGCCGGCGCGCGCAACGGCCGAGGCTTCCTGATCGACGCGCCGCCCGGCGCGCCGCTGCCGCTGCCCCGCGTCGACCCGCAGGAGCCGCCTGCGCACGTCGACCGCAATTTCCGCTTCTTCGACAACCGGCAGAAGTACCAGCTCTTCGTCAGCACCTGCTCCGAGAAGGCGGTGGTGGCGCAGCGCGTCGCGATGGAGCTGGCCAACATACACCCGACACCGCCTGCGGTGCGCGTCTTCGACGCGGGCTTCGGCGACGGCACGGTGCTGGTGCGCGTGATGCGCGCGATGCACAAGCGCTTTGCGACGATGCCGTTCTACATCGTCGGCAAGGAGATCAGCGTCGAGCACGTGCGACTCACGCTCGAGAAGATGGCCGATCGGTTCTTCGAGCATCCGGCCACGGTGCTCGTGCTCACCAACATGAACTACACCGAGGCGCCGTCGCTCGCGCCCGCCTCGCTGGCCGCCGCCACCACGCTCGTCTGGCACGAGGTTGCGCTCACCGGCGCCACGTCGCACGAGTTCGAGGAGCAGATCGCGGCGCTCGGCCCGTTCCTCGCCGAGAACTGGCGCGTGAACATCGACCCGGCCACCGGCAACCCGGTGTACGCGCGGCCCACGGTCCTGGTGCTGTATCGCGACGATCACCGCTTCCTGCTCGAATCGGTCATCCCCAGGCGCGGCGGCAGCGAGGCCGGCTACGACCTGGTCATCGCGTCGCAGCCGTACCGCGCGCGCGCCGACCTGCGCTTCAAGGCCTCGCGCGTGATCGCGCCGCTGGCGCGCAGCCTGGCTCCGGGCGGGCGGCTGCTGGCGATCCACTCGCGCGGCGACGACCCGGGGCTCGAGATCCTGCAGAAGATGTGGCCCGGCGAGAACCCTTTCATCCACGATCGCCACAAGATGCTCAAGGCGGTGAAGGAAGCGCTCGGCGCGGCCGCACGCGGCCTGAACTTCAACGCCTATTCCGACGCGCGCTCGCTGTTTCGCTTCGACATGCACGCGCTGCCCACCGAACTGTCGGCGTCGATCGGCACATCGATGCTGTTCGCCGCCTGGAACGCGGCCATCTACGTCGGCCAGATCGACGACGCCCGGCTCGAGAGCGCGATGGGCGACCGGCGCTACCTCGAGATCACCGGGGAGGTACTGCACCGCTACAGCGGGCTGTGGTTCCAGGACGAGTCGTACATCATTTCGCGGCATCGCGACTGAAGGACGCAGGCATGGACCCCGGACAAGCGGCGATCGTCCGGCTCGCGCGCAACGCGTCGATCGAAACCTCCACCCGCAACGTCGCCGATGTCGGCGGCTACGCACGAATGCTGCCGTCCGGGAGCGACGTCTACATCACCTTCCTGCCGGGCACGCCTTACCATCACATCCTGAGCACCGCGACCCGGCTGCAGCAGGTCGGCCTGAATCCGGTCCCGCACCTGGCCGCCCGCCGCTTCGCGAGCGCCGCCGCAGTGGCCGACTTCCTCGAACGCTTGCGCGACCAGGCCGGCGTGACCCGTGTGCTGCTGGTGGCCGGCGACAGCGACGCTGCGGCCGGCCCCTTCGACTCGAGCCTGCAGGTGCTCGAGACCGGCGTGTTCGAGGCCTGCGCAATCCGCAGCATCGGCGTGGCCGCGTACCCCGAGGGCCACCGGCGCATTTCGCAGCAGGTGCTCGACGACGCGCTCGATCGCAAGATCCGGTACGCCGAGGCACACGGGCTCGAGCTGTTCGTGGTCTCGCAGTTCTGCTTCGAGCCGCAGCGCGTGCTCGACTGGCTCGTGCGGCTGCGTGCACGCGGGGTCACGGCTCCGGTGCGCATCGGCGTGGCCGGCCCGGCCACCGTGCGCACGCTGCTCGCCTACGCACTGCGCTGCGGAATCGGCACCTCGATGAAAGCGCTCGGATCGCAGCCGGTCTCGCTCACCCGGATGCTCGCGCGCCACGACCCCGACGACCTCGCACGCGCCATCGCGCCGCGCGCCGCCGGGCTGGGCGTGGCCGGGCTGCACGTGTTCGCCTTCGGCAACTTCGCCGACTCCGCGCAGTGGCTGCGCGACGCCGCGGCAGGCCGCTTCGGCGCGGAAGCGCTCGACCCCGTTCGCCGCTGACGGATTAGAACAACCCGACGACCTTGCCGTCGACCAGGTCGATGCCGTCTGCCGACGGCACCTTGGGCAGCCCAGGCATCGTCATGATGTCGCCGCAGACCATCACCACGAAGCCGGCTCCCGCCGACAGGTGCACCTCGCGGATGTTCAGCACGTGCCCCTCGGGGGCCCCACGCAATTTCGGGTCGGTGGAAAACGAATACTGCGTCTTGGCCACGCAGACCGGATAGCGCCCGTAGCCGTCTTCCTGCAGCTTGCGGATGCGCGCACGCACCTTGCTGTCGGCGGTCACCTCGGAAGCGCGATAGACCCGCTTCGCGACTTTCTCGATCTTCTGCCAGAGCGTGTCGTCGTCATCGTAGACGAAGGCCGGGCTGGCCCCCCGCTCGCACAACGCGACCACGGCGCGCGCGAGATCGACCGCGCCGCGCCCGCCTTCGGCCCAGTGGCTGGCCGTGACCACTTCGACGCCGAGCCTGGCCAGCCGCTCGCGCACGACCCCGATCTCGTCGGCCGAGTCGAACGTGAAGCGGTTGATCGCGACCACGCAGGGCAGCCGGTAGACCTCGCGCAGGTTCTCCACGTGCCGCTCGAGGTTCGCCATGCCCCGGGCGAGCGCCTTCATGTTCTCGCGGCCCAGTTCGGCGACCTCGACGCCACCGTGATACTTGATCGCCCGAATCGTCGCGACGAGCACCGCGGCATCTGGCACCAGGCCGCTGCTGCGACACTTGATGTCGAGAAACTTCTCGGCGCCGAGATCGGCACCGAAGCCGGCCTCGGTAACCACGTAGTCGGCCAGCTTCAACGCCGAGCGCGTGGCGATCACCGAGTTGCAACCGTGTGCGATGTTGCCGAACGGGCCGCCGTGAATCAGCGCCGGGTTGTTCTCCAGCGTCTGCACCAGGTTGGGCTTGAGCGCGTCCTTGAGGAGCACGGTCATCGCGCCGTGCGCCTTCAGGTCGCGCGCGCGCACCGGACGCCCGTCGCGGGTCCAGGCGACGACGATCTCGCCAAGTCGCGCCTTCAGGTCGTCGAGCGAACTCGCCAGGCAGAAGATCGCCATCACCTCGGAAGCGACCACGATCTCGAAACCGTCCTCGCGTGCGTAGCCGTTCGCGGTGCCCCCGAGGCCGACCACGATCTCGCGCAGCGCCCGGTCGTTCATGTCGACGACGCGGCGCCACTCGATGCGGCGCGGATCGATGCCGAGCTCGTTGCCGTGCGCGATGTGGTTGTCGATCAGCGCCGCCAGCAGGTTGTTGGCCAGGCCAATGGCCGAGAAGTCGCCGGTGAAGTGAAGGTTGATGTCCTCCATCGGCACCACCTGCGCGTGGCCCCCGCCGGCCGCACCGCCCTTCATGCCGAACACCGGTCCGAGCGACGGTTCGCGCAGGCAGATCACAGCCCTGCGCTCGATCAGGTTCAGCGCGTCTCCCAACCCCACGGTGGTCGTCGTCTTGCCCTCGCCGGCCGGCGTCGGACTGATCGCCGTGACGAGCACCAGCTTGCCGTCCGGGCGGTCGCGCAGCGACGCCAGGTAATCGAGCGAGATTTTCGCCTTGTAGTGGCCGTAGGACTCGACGTGCTCCTCGGGGATGCCGAGCTTCTCGAGGGCGATGCGCGAGATGCGCTGCATCTTCGCGGCTTGCGCGATCTGGATGTTCGACGACACGGTTGCTCAGAAATCGGTGTGGATGGCGCCCGCGGGGATGTCGCGGGGATGGAAAGGGGTGACCTGGTAGACGTGATAGTTCAGCCAGTTCGCGAACAGCAGGTTCGCGTGGCCGCGCCAGCGCACCAGCGGCGGACGCGACGGATCGTCGTCGGGGTAGTAGTTGCGCGGTACCTCGATCGGCAGCCCGCGCGAGACGTCACGATCGTATTCGGCCTTCAGCGTGAGCGGGTCGTACTCCGAATGGCCGGTGACGAAGACGTGCCTGCCGTTGGTGGAGGCCACGAGGTAGACGCCGGCCTCGTCGGATTCGGCGAGGATCCTGACCTCGTCGATCCGCTCGATGTCGGCGCGGCGCACCTCGGTGTGCCGCGAGTGCGGCGCGAAGAAGACGTCGTCGAAGCCGCGCAGCAGCCGGTCGGTGGGCGCGAGCGTGCGATGCTCGAACACGCCGAACATCTTCCGCGGCAGCGGATGCTTCGGGATGCGGTAGCGCCGGTACAGCGCCGCCTGCGCGCCCCAGCAGATGTTCAGCGTGGACGAGACCGCTTCGTCGGCCCAGTCGATGATCGCCGCGACTTCGGACCAGTAATCGACCTCCTCGAACGGCATCTGCTCGACCGGTGCGCCGGTGATCACCAGTCCGTCGAACTTCTCGTCGCGCACCTGTTCGAAAGTGGTGTAGTGCTCGAGCAGGTGCTCGGGAGCGACGTTCTTCGACTCGTGGGTGGCGGTGTGCAGCAG
>JAANMU010002408.1_pt1 | contig 14160 bp, 8 predicted proteins | sample 7279701 | NCBI WGS metagenome assembly JAANMU01 (sample SAMN14094539, study PRJNA606508) | bioreactor metagenome | isolation source: A lab-scale SPAN reactor treating ammonium-rich wastewater day 57 | place: Ireland: Galway | collected 2017-03-13 | reverse complement strand
CGGGCGTTGTGCGCAGGGCGAACGGTTCACGATCGGGAGGCGACTCCCGATGAGGACGCGGCGGCGTTGCGGCGGCTGGCGCGCCGGATGCTGCGGTACGCGCCGGTGGTCGCGCCGGACGAGCCGGATGGCTTGATGCTCGACATCGCCGGTTGCGAGAAGCTTTTCGGCGGCGAACGCGAGCATGTCCGGCAGATCGGCGAGGCTTTGCAACGCTGGGGGCTTTCGCCGCGTCTGGCGGTCGCGCCGACGTTTGCCTGCGCCTGGGCCGTGGCGCGATACGGCGCGGCGAGCATCGGCTGGGTCGCGGCGGACGCGGTTCCGGAGGCGCTCGCGCCGCTGCCGGTGTGCGCCCTGCGCATCAGCGAACGGACGCTCCTCGCGCTGAACGACGTGGGGATCGAACGAATCGACCAGTTGCTGGCGCTGCCGCGCAACGAGTTGGCGGCACGATTCGGCGACGACGTGTTGCTGCGCATCGACCGCGCGACCGGCGCGATCGGCGAGACGCTCCGGTCAGTGCGGCCGGCGCGACGGGAGCAGGTCTCGCACGCCTTCGACGGCCCGGTGCGGCGACCGGAGATCGTCGAGGCGACGGCCCGCGAACTGCTCCACCGGCTGCTGCAATCGCTCGCCGCGGAGCAGCGCGGCCTGCGCGAGGTGACGGTCGAGCTGCGCCGCGCCGACCTTCCGCCGCAGACGATCGCGGTGCGTCTGACCTATCCCAGTCAGGACGCGAGCCACCTGTGGAAGCTGCTGGAGCGACCGCTCGAGCGCGTGCACCTGGGCTTCGGCGTGACGGAGATTACCGTACAGGCCGACCGGACCGAGCGGATCTTACATAGACAAACTCATTTTTTAGGCGGGGCGGCGCCGGGCTCGCCGCGCGGCACGTCGGAGAGCCTCGCGCCGCTGGGGGAACTGGTCGACCGCCTCGTGGACCGGCTGGGGCGCGGCGCGGTGACGCGCGTGGCGGCGGTGGAATCATACGTGCCCGAGCGCGCGTTCACGCACGAGATCGTGCGGGACGCCGCCGGCGTGTCGTCATCGCTTGCGCGCGGCGAGGCGAGCGCCGTGAATCCGGCGCCGCGCCCCTCACGGCTTCTGGATCCCCCGGAACCGGCCCGGGTGATGTCGCTTGTGCCGGACGGTCCGCCGGTCTGGCTGACATGGCGAGGTCAGTCGGGGGAAATTGTCTCCAGCATCGGACCGGAACGAATTGTGTCTCCGTGGTGGACCGCGCCGATTTCTCCGCCGCGCGATTACTACGAATCCGAGGATGCACACGGACGGCGATTGTGGCTCTATCGCGACGGCGAGTCGGGGCACTGGTTTGTGCATGGTCAATGGATTTAGCAAAGGACAATTCGCGTGCCCGACCCGGCCGATCCGAAAGTTCACGCGCATCCGTTCAAGCGCGAGCCGCCGCGGGATCGGTCCGCGCCACCGACCGGTTTCACGCCGTCGCTCACGGCCTACGCCGAGCTGACGGTAACGAGTAATTACACGTTCCTGACGGGGGCCAGTCATCCGGATGAGCTGATCGAGCAAGCCGCGGCGATGGGGCATCGCGCGATCGCGCTGACGGATTGCAATTCGCTCGCCGGGATTGTCCGCGCCCACGTCGCGGCGAAGGAAACCGGCATTCCCTTCGTCGTCGGCTGCCGGCTGCGTTTCGTCGAGCCGGCCGGATTATCGCTTTTTGTCTATCCAACCGACCGGGCGGCCTACGGGCGGCTGTGTCGACTGCTCACGGTCGGCAAGCGCCGCGCGCCGAAGGGGCAATGCCATCTGTGGCTGGATGATTTGAGCGCCCACGTCGAGGGGCTGCTCGCGGTGGCCTGGTTCGCCTCACCGACCGACGCCGACGTGCTGGGAACCCTCACGCTGCTGCAGCATCTCTTTGACGACGACCGATTGTCCCTGGCGCTGGCCCGGCTCCACACGCCGAACGACCCGCCGTTTCAGGAGGCCACAGTTCTGCTGTCGCGCGAGACCGGCGTGCCGCTGGTCGCGGTGAACGACGTGCATTATCACATCCCGCAGCGTCGCGCATTGCACGATGTTCTCACCTGCATTCGCCACGGCTGCACGCTTGACGAAGCGGGCTTTCGGCTTTTTTCCAACGCCGAGCGGCATCTGAAGTCGCCCGAAGAGATGGCGCGACTCTTCGCCGAGTATCCCAGGGCAATTGCGCGCAGCGCCGCCATCGCCCACCGCGCGGCCGGCTTTTCGCTGGATGAACTGCGTTATGAGTATCCGGACGAAATCTGCCCGTCGGGATTGACGCCGATGGCGCACCTGCGCGCGCTGACGTGGCAGGGCGCCGCGGCGCACTACCCGTCCGGCGTGCCGGAAAAGGTCCGCCGGCAGATCGAGCATGAGTTCGGGCTGATCGAAGAGCTGAACTACGCGCCGTACTTTCTGACGGTTCATGATCTGGTTCGCTTTGCGCGGTCGCGCGGGATTCTCTGCCAGGGGCGCGGGGCGGCCGCGAATTCAGCCGTGTGTTTCTGCCTCGGCGTCACGTCGGTGGATCCCGACCGGATCAACGTGCTGTTCGAGCGGTTTGTGAGCCGGGAGCGCGACGAGCCGCCGGACATTGACATCGATTTTGAGCACGAACGGCGCGAGGAGGTCATTCAATACATTTATGGTAAATACGGGCGCGACCGGGCGGGACTGACGGCCGAGGTCATCACCTATCGCAGCCGCAGCGCCGTGCGCGACGTGGGCAAGGCGCTGGGCCTGTCGCTCGACGCGGTGGACCGCATCGCCAGGCGCGTGCACGACTGGCATGAGGACGGGTTCACCGAGGACAAGGTTTCGACGCTCGGCATGGATGCCGGCGATCCGCTGTTGAAGTTGTTTGTGAGGCTGGTACATCAGATCGTCGGATTTCCGCGCCATTTGTCGCAGCACGTAGGCGGGTTCGTTATCTCACGCGGCCCGCTCTGCGAACTTGTCCCCATCGAGAATGCGGCGATGGAAAACCGCACGATCATCGAATGGGACAAGGACGACATCGAGGCACTGGGAATGCTCAAAGTGGACGTGCTGGCGCTGGGGATGCTGACGTGCATCCGCAAAGGGCTGGAATTGATTGAGCGTCATCACGGCCGACCGCTGACGCTCGCATCAATCCCTTCGGAAGATTCCGCCGTGTACGACATGATTTGCAAAGCCGACACGCTCGGCGTGTTTCAAATCGAATCGCGCGCGCAGATGACCATGCTCCCGCGCCTCAAGCCGCAGAATTTCTACGACCTTGTGATTGAGGTCGCCATTGTGCGCCCCGGTCCCATCATCGGCGACATGGTGCATCCGTATCTGCGGCGGCGCAACGGCGAGGAGCCGGTCACTTATCCCGACGAGAAAGTCGCGAACGTGCTGGGCCGGACGCTCGGCGTGCCGTTGTTTCAGGAGCAGGCGATGTCGCTGGCCATCGTCGCGGCGGGCTTCACGCCGGGCGAGGCGGAGCAGCTCCGCCGCACGATCAGCGCGTGGAAGCACCGCGGCAAGGACGCCATTCCGCGTTATCGCCGCCGCTTCATCGACGGCATGCTGGCCAACGGATACGAACGCGCGTTCGCCGAGCAGTGCTTCGAGCGGCTCAAGGGGTTCAGCGAGTACGGTTTTCCCGAATCGCACTCGGCGAGCTTCGCGCTGCTTGTCTATGCGTCGGCGTGGATCAAGTGTTATTACCCCGCCGTCTTCGCGGCCGCCCTGCTCAACAGCCAGCCGATGGGGTTCTACGCACCGGCGCAGATCATCCGCGATGCACGCGATCACGGCGTCGAAGTGCGCCCCGTGGACGTGAATCACAGCGACTGGGATTGCACACTGGAAGATGCCGGCCGCACGGTGCGGCTGGGAATGCGAATGGTTCGGGGCTTGCGCGAGGTTGACGGGCGCGCGATCGCCGGCGCCGTGCGATCGCGCGGGGCGTTCGGGTCGATAACGGATCTGTGGCGGGCAACGGAGCTTTCCGCGTCGGCGCTGCAGCGGCTGGCGCAGGCCGACGCGTTCGGCTCGATGGGGCTGACGCGTCGCCAGGCGCTGTGGCAGGTGCAGGCGCTGCACGGTCGGCCGCTGCCGCTGTTCGACGCACCGTGGCGCGAAAGTGAATTGCAGATCTGCACCGATGCGCTGCCGCCGGCATCGCCGCCGCAGGAGGTCGTGCGCGACTACCGCGCGGTGGGTCTGTCGCTCAAGGCGCACCCGATGTCATTCCTCCGCGAAGCGATGTCGCGGCGGCGCGTGCTCACGGCCGCGCAGATTCGTGATGAGCAGTGCTGCCCGCACGGGCGGTGGGCATCCGTCGCCGGGATGGTGCTCTTTCGCCAGCGGCCCGGCACGGCGAAGGGTGTCATGTTTATGACGCTGGAGGATGAGACCGGCCGCGCTGACCTGATCGTGCGGCCGCACGTCTATCAGCGGTTCCCGACGGCGGCGTTGTACAGCCGCGCCGTGCTGGTGCGCGGGCGGGTCGAGCGCGACGGGCGCGTGGTGCATGTGCTGGTGCAGCGCGTGGAGGATTTGTCGGACAAGTTCGCGGCGCTGCCGTCACAGTCGAGGGATTTTCACTAAACGTGCGGCGTCGCGCGCAGCTTTCAAACAAGATCGTTAACCGCGGAGCAGTTGGCGGCCACCGCGAAGGCGGCACGGAATCGGATGAATGAGGCAAGGCCGAAGGGCCAAAGCCGACGGTGGGATTTGAACCCACGACCTCAGCTTTACGAATTCAACCACAAACACGGCCAAAAAGCCCGTAAGCACTTACTCGGGCGCATCTTACTTTGTCGCTAGTCGATTTACCAGCCTTCGCATCCGAACGCCGTTTTTAGCGTCGTAACGCGGTTTTTGCAAGAGTAAAACGGTAATTACCGTCGTTCGAATTCACGGCTCTCCGCACCTTTCAAGCCGCGTCGTCCGCCGCTCATCCTCCCGACGGCTTGGCCGGGTAGCCTTCCTGTCGCAGGAGATCGACAAGTTTATCGCGGTGGTCGCCCTGGAGTTCGAGACAGCCGTCCTGAATCGTGCCGCCGGTGCCGAGCACGGCCTTCAGCCGTTTGAGCAACGCGGTCTTGTCCGCGTCGGCCATCACCAGCCCGCTGATCGTCGTCACGAATCGCCCGCTGCTGATACGCTGCCGCGAGACGCGGACCTTCTGGTCTTTCGGCAATACGACGCGGCCATCCGCCCCGCGCGGGCAACGACACTCGGCCATCGCCTGGCCGCAGTGATCGCACGTCACCGGCCGCTCAAGCGGAGTTCCGTCGAATAAGCCGCCCATGGCGATATCATACTGCCGGGCGGGCTTTGTTTGATCTAGTTATTCGATTACGAGGCCGCGGGGCGCGACACCTATAGGCCCAAACAACAGTGGCTCGCCGCGCTCAAATTCGCGGTTGCCGGGAATACACTCATTTCAAGAACTGTGAGAGCCGCCCATCTTGCACAGCTTCTCGAGGCGGGTGGCCGTTTATGGTGCTTTCCGGCCAACGCAAATCGAGACAATGCTGGACAAACGGTGTATGCGGCCGTCCCGCCGGGACGGGGCGCGGCGGTTACACCGCGCCCCCGACCCTTCGGCCCAAGTGCCGGTGTCCCGACGGGGTCTCTCCGGCCACCAGAGAGGTGTCACTTGCGGTCTTCGTTGGCGCATCTCTGGTTCGCGGCGCGATGTGCCCCGCACTGCAGATGCGATGAACCGTGTTTATGGAAAAAACGATGGTTGCGCCGAGAATGCGGCGTTGTTGTAGCCCGAGCCGTTGATGGTTCCCGCCCAGGAGCCATCCGGGAGAATTGATGCAGTCACGGTCGCGGAAGTGAATCCGGGGGTGGCCACAGAGAACGTCACCTGGTTGTCGCTCACGACACCCTCCACATCCGCTCCATAGCTTGTGATCATCCTCCACGTTCCGCGAAGCACGCCCTCTGATACGACAATGGTCATGATGCCGTTGGAGCCGTCCACGGCTGTCGTTCGCTGGCCCGCGGCATCATCTTCAAAACCAAACAGCGTCACTGGATCAGCCATCCACGCCGAATTGGAAAAGCCCGAGCCGTTAATCGTGCCGAGGAGCGAACCATCCGGCTGGATCGAGGCTTGAATCGATGCATTGTTGAATCCGGGGGCGGTTGAGGTCAGCGACAATTGATCGCCGATCACCGTTCCCTCGATGTCGGTTCCAAGATCGCCGCTCCGAAAGTTGCCGCGAACCTGTCCATTGCGGACAGCCAGCGTGATGCGCCCGATGATTCCTTGAATCGTCACGGTGCGGTGCCCGGCAACGGCCACGAAGACAGCCGTGACCGCCTGATCCTGCTCAATCGTCAAGGTCATCTGGGCGTCACTCGCGCTGGCCGCACCCTCCCATCGGACGAAGTGCCAGCCTTCCGCCGGCAACGCCTTGAGCGTCACCATGCTTCCTTCTGCGAAGTTACCATCGGTGAAGGGTACGCTGCCGTCCGCCGTTATCCGCTCCACAGTGCCCTGACCGCTGATGGATGCGATCAGGGAATACATGGGGCCGAATGGGACGGCTGGATTCCCCTGACAGTCCATGCCCGCCAGGGCCGGCAGTGCCGCGAGCAAGAGAATAAACATGCGGGGTCTCAACGAGTGCTTCATGAACATGCTCCTCGATCGAGTCGCCACCATTTCCGACGCGTGCCACGGGCAGGTCGGCGGCGGATGGCAACTACACTTCAGAAATGTGCCGCGCACGCAGGAGGGACAGGCATCGCACTTGCCGCGAAGGGGGCCGCCTTCTCACGGACGCACGATCGACACGAACTCACACGCGGCACACAGGACACAACAACCAGGGACCGGCCGCGTATCGGCCACGGATAAAGTAGAACACAGAGGTGACAGGGTGCGTCGGCCCTAACATCGGGAGGGGTGACAAGGCAGGTCGCACGTCCGAGAGGTTGCCGTGCGGCGAATGCGCAAGTGCGGCACGCGTGAAGAGCACATTGAGAAAAAAATCTTTTGTTAGGGTGTTGCCGGCGAAGTGGACTTCAATCAACCGATGCCCTCGTAGCACGCGGCGGCGGCCAGCAGTTCATCGCGTATCTCGGCGCGGAGCCAGTCCGGCCGCAAGACTTCGGCCTGCTTGCCGAACCCCAGCAGCCACCTTTTGAACTCGACGAGGTCGCCCAGGTGAAACGTCGCTACGAGGCTGCCGGTCTCTCCGGCGACCGGCTCGAACAGCGTGGCGTCTTCTTCGAGCCAGGACAATTGCTGACTCTCATGCCAGACGCGCTCTTCGACGAGGGCGGCTCCCGCGCCGGTGAACCGCACGGCGATCTCGATCGGCGATGCGGAAGTTTGAATAATGCCAAAACTGCTGCGGAACTGATCCTCCAGCCGGAAGTCATCCGCGCGTTGAAAATGACCGCTCGTCAATTGCGCCGCGCGCATCCGCGCTACTTTGAAGACGCGCAAGGCTTCGGCGCGGTGAGAATGCGCCACGAGGTAGATGTCGCCGTCGTACAGCACGAGCCCGTACGGGTCGCAGGTTGTAACGTATTCCTCACCCCGCCACACCGCTCGATAGCCGATCTGTACCGAGCGACATTCACGTGCGGCCTCCTCCAATGTGCGAAGGATGTCCGCCTTCTCGGCATATCGGGTCTGGCCGGTCCGTCGAACGTGGACAATGCCATCGAGGCTTGCGAAGTGGTCCAGCGCGGAGGCCGGCAACGCCTGCCGGACCTTTTCCATGATGTCCGCCAGACCTTGCGCGAGATGGGTTCCCTGGAGCGGGGCGAGTAGTCCGCCGGCCAGATGCAGCGCCATCGCCTCGGTCAGGCTGATAACAAGCGGGCCGTGGCGGAAGAAGTCGTGCGGGATGCGCCAGAAGCGCTTCCCGTTGACATCGGAGTCGTGCTCCAGCGGAAACCCCAGCTCCTGGAGCATCTCGAAATCCCGCTGAATGGTACGCTCACTGACCCCAAATCGCTCGGTCAATTCACGCAGGGGGATCCCCGCCCCTCTCGTTTGAAGCGAGCGAAGCAGTTCCCACTGCCGCAGCAATTGATCTCCGCGTGACATGCAATAGCCCAGTGCCGGGGTGTATGCCCACCCGCCTGCTCTCCAGTATATCAAACGGCCGTGGACAAGCCCGTTGACGAGAATCGGCCCGCCGGGGCCCCCGCCTGGGTGACCCCGCTGAAAGGCGGTGTCAATTCCTGTCACCCCCCCCCGGCGCCGTATGGCCAGAGGGCAGATAGAACGCTGCCTGTAATGCCCACGGCGGCATATTAGAATCGGGCCATGCTCACCATCACCGGCAAGGGCATTAACCAGCGGCGCAGGCTGTTTGAGGACTTCTCCGTCCCGCCGCCGGGGGAGGTCGGCGACGGTCTGCCGCGGGCGTTCAAGGAGAAACCCGTCGAGGTCGCGTCGGCCATCGCGACGGGGCTGCGCTCGGCCGCAAAGTGCGATCAACCCCGAGCGTGATTCTGATCTGGCCGTTCCCGATCCACCAGTAGAACTCTCTGAATCCGGCAAGGTCGAGTCGTCTTGGAGTGCATTCCGAATTGCAATCCAGGCACACTCCGCTCTCTGAAAGAAGACGTCTGACTGACTGAATCCGACCAGTCGAAAAGGTGCTACGGGCTGATAGTCGGAGGCGGGTCCGCTGCCTCCGCCGAATGATCAACGACGCTGGCGGACATCTGCGTTGCGGGCAAAATGAAGAAGCCCGCCGACAAGTGCCGGCGGGCTTCGGTTTCGAGTGAGTGGTCCTGCGCTTCGAGCAGGCCGTGGCGGGGCTACCTCTTAAATTGGCAGGTGGACATCGATCACCTTGCTTCGCGCGTTGTCGCTGCCGGACGATTCGCGAATCGTGTCACACGGATCGACGACCGCCCAGAACTTATGGAGCCCCCACAGCGCATACGTCACGCCGGTAAATCGAAGCGTTCGACTCTGGCCCGCCGCGAGCGGATCGGAGAAGAAGACTCGGTCAGGCGACGTGCACGGGTTGTTCGGCTGGCTGGACAGATTGAAGAACGCGTTGACCTTGATCGCCAGGTTGGAAGGGGTCGGGGCGTCGCCTGCGTTGCGGATCACCACATCGACAGAAGTCGAGTTCAACTGGCGGACCGGTGAGTCCGTCGGCGTGATGCTGTCAACGACCAGGTTGGGGCCGCGCCGAACGGGCAGGGTGACGCTCCGCTTGTTGTTGGACTCGCTCAATTCCGCGACGTTCAGACACGAGTCGGCCCAGAGCCACAGGTTCTTGTTCCCCGTGGTGTTGTAATTCACCGTGAAGCTGATGGGATGGGTTTGCCCCGGGGCGATGGCGGGGACGGAGATCGAAAGCTCGCCGGAACAGGCAACCATAGGCTCCAAAGCACTGTTCTTGTAAACATGCACGACGCACGGATTCGAGGTGACCGTGCCGTTGTTCTTGATGACGGCGGACATCGTGTGATTGGAGTTCAGGAAGATGAAGCTGGGGGCCGAACTGATTGAGTGAACCACCAGGTCCGGGGCGGGCACCTGGCTCGTGCGGCTGCTTCGGTTGTTGTTCTCGTTAGACTCGGTCACGTCGCCGCAGCCATCGACGCGAGCCCAGAACGTGTGCGCTCCACCGGTCGTGTAAGTCACCGAGTATTGCTTCGTCAACGTCGCGTTGGCGGCGAGACCGGGAATGTATTCCGCCATCTCGCCTGCGCATTCCATGTTCGGTACTGATAAGCGATCCCGGTCGATGAGCAGGTAGAACGGTCCGGCCGCCACGGCGCCTTGGTTGCGAAGTGTGACGCTCATGGTGAACGGCACGCCCAGCGTGGGGCTTGCGACGCTTGGCGTGATGCTCTGCACGATCAAGTCCGGCTGTGCAATCTGAAACGTTCGCGACGTCTTGTTGTTGTTTTCGTTCAACTCGCCGACGCTGTTGCAACCATCGACCCACGCCCAGAAGGTATGCGAGCCGCCGGTGTCGTACCACGTTTCAACCGTGACCGAGGAGCTTTGCCCCGCCGCGAGACCGTAATTGAAGTAAGCGAACGTTTCGTAGTCGCTGCAAAGCGTGGTGGGCTCCGAGGCGCGGTCGGAGTGAAGAAGCAGGTAGAACGGCCCGGCATCGAGATTGCCGCTGTTTCTTACGGTGATCGTCGTGTTGAAGTGCTGCCCAATCGTCGGGTTCGCCACGCTTGGCGTGATGCTCTGAACATACAAGTCGGGGCCATACACCTGGGCATTTGCGAGGCTGCACGCGATCAGAGTGATCGCCCAGGCAGAAAGACACATGGGGCGTGAGCACTTTCGGGGGAGTCGAAGGACCTGGTTTGCGAACATGTTTTTCTCCTTTTTTGCTATGCGAGGAAACCATCGAAGACTGGCCTGACGTGCCGCCTTCTCCTGCAATACACCGCTCCGGCCGAGTTCTCCCACGGTGGAATGAGTTTTTTCCTGGCTTTTTTGCCGCCGCGTGTGGGGGTGTTACAATCGCTCGAGCTTTTCGAGCCTGTTCTTATGGAAACCACGCGCGCCAGCTTGCTTTTGCGAATCCGCGACCGGGACGATTCCGCGGCCTGGGCCGAATTCGACGCCATCTACCGCCCGATCCTGACCCGGCTGTGCATGGCTCGTGGATTCGATCGATCCGGGACCGACGACATCGTGCAACAATGCATGTTGACCGTGCATCGCCACATCGGCGGATTCGAATACGACCAGGCCAAAGGCCGTTTCAAGTCGTGGCTCCGCACCATGGCGATTAACCAGATGAAGAACCAGTGACGCGGGCAACAGGAGGTGCAGGGGGGGACTTCGTTGGGCGTCGGCGAAGCGGCATCCATTGAATCCCCGGAACAGGCGTTCGATAAGATCTGGATGGAGGAGCATCTCTCGTATTGCCTCCAGGCAATCCGTAATGAGATCGAACCCCATGCGTACGAAGCGTTCCGGCTCTACGCTCTTGAGGAGCGATCGCCCGAGGAAGTCTGTGCCCAGGTCGGAATGGAGCCGGCCCAGCTGTATCGCTTGAAATACAAAGTCACACAGCGCCTGGCGGACAAGATGCGTGAGCTGCTGGGTGATGAAGAGCTGGAGGCCGAGTAAAAACCGCTGTTTGCGCGGTGTGCGGAGCACGATTCTCACGCTCCACCGGTCGAGTGGTCTAAGGGTGCGCGAGAGGTGGTGCAGGGCTGCAACGCATTCAGGCGCATTGCGTTTCTGGCCGCTTCAGGAGAGACATCAATTCGCGGCTCTTCCTGAAGACCCAGAAGACATCCGCAACCGCCCCATGAATCCCGGCCAGTTGAATGCGACGCCTGAATAGCCGAGACAGTTGCATGAATTGCGCCAGCACCAGTGAGCATTGGCCATCGATCCGCTCCACGCGATGCAAATCGATCTCGATTTGAATCGGCTGTTCCGTGGCGGCCTGCTTCGTAAGGCCCGATGCCAATGCCGCCATGTCGCGCGAATCAAGGCAGTTTCGACGAGCCTCGACCCGCCATGTCCCGGTACTCGTACAGTGGATGGAGAAAGTCCCCAGCAGTGAACCAGGCTGGCTCTCATTGTTGAAGTGTGCTTGCGACATCGAAATCTCCCGGACCCGGTTGCCGTGCGAGGCGGTCAACGACCGGCGTCTGCAGGGAATACACACCGGAGAGGTGTTTCTCCCGGAGCCGATCAATCTTTCTTAGCGATCTTCCGAAGGAATCACCGCAGCGGAGAGAATTCCGAACAGCTCGTGTATAGCACGTGACGGCCAACGGGTCGCGGCACTCCGGTATCATGGCCGTCACCTGTTCGGAAAAAGGGTGAACTGAACCATGCGCCTCGATCAATCATGCTTAACGGATGCCGACATTCATCGGTTGCACGCGGGAGAGCTGGACGACGCGGTTGCGGCCGATGCTCAAGCCCACATGGAGAACTGCCGGGAGTGTTCGAGACGCAGTTCATCAATCCTGGCGTTGCATGACGGCCTCCTGCATCGCTTGCGAGTTATGCGTGATCACGTGCAACGTGCGGACGAATTGAAGTACCCCGATCAGCCAGGCGGGCAACAGATTCCGGCGACCACCAAATCCGCGGGGCTGGTGGGCGACGCGCTGCAATCGATGGTTTCGCCCGGCGACTCCATTGGACCGTTCCGACTGGTCCGTGTACTGGGCGAAGGGGGATTCGGCGTTGTGTATCTGGCCGAGCAGGAAAAGCCGCTTCGCCGTCGGGTTGCGCTCAAGCTGCTGAAGCCCGGACGAGATTCCGCGCAGGTCGTCGCACGGTTTGATGCGGAGCGGCAGGCGCTTGCGATGATGGATCACCCTTGCGTCGCGCGCGTACTGGACGCCGGCGCCGATCGCGGGCGCCCTTACTTCGTCATGGAGCATGTCCCGGGCGTCCCGATCACGGCATTCTGCAGGGATCAACGCCTCGGTCTTCATTCCAAACTGAAGCTCTTCGTGCAGGTCTGCGACGCGGTGCAACATGCACACCAGAAAGGAATCCTCCATCGGGACCTTAAGCCGTCCAACATCCTCGTAATGGGCGAAGGGACGACAGCGATGCCCAAGGTCATTGACTTCGGCATCGCCAAGGCGATCGGCCAGCCTCTGACCGATACAGCCCTGCAAACGATGGAGGGACACTTCCTTGGCACGCCTGAATACATGAGCCCCGAGCAGGCAGGAAGCGGGCAGCCTGTCGATTCTCGTACCGACGTTTATTCATTGGGCGTGCTTCTCTACGAGTTGCTGACCGACCGGCTTCCATTTGAGTCATCGCGGCTTCGCGCAAGCGGCCCGGCGGAGATGCTGCGCATCATTCAGGAGGATGAACCGTCGCCGCCCAGCGCGACGCCGTCGACGCTCGCGCAGCAACTGGCGGGTGATCTCGATTGGATCACCATGAAAGCGCTGGACAAGGACCCCTCGCGGCGATACGCATCCGCATCCGAGTTCGCGGCCGACATCAACCGACATTTGAATCACGAGGTGGTGCTGGCCAGTCCGCCGAGCCGCGGCTATCGCATCCGAAAGTTTGTTCGCCGCCATCGCGTGGGCGTCGCGGCATGGAGCGCCATCTCCCTCCTGATGATCGCCGGATTGATCGGCACGTCGTGGGGCGTCTTCTGGGCGCTGGGTGAGCGCGATCGCGCGAAGAAGGCCGAGCAGAATGAATCAGACTTGCGGCAGGTCGCGGAGCGCTCCGCGACCGAAGCCCTTCAGAGCAGCAACAGCATGAAGGCGGTCAACGACTTCATGGTCAAGATGCTGACGAAGGCCAATCAGGGCGAGCAGAAGGGAAACCCCGATATCAAGGTGCGCGATGCATTGGACGAAGCCGCGAACATGCTCACTGCCGGAGACGGTCCCGAAGACCCCGTCGTCGAGGCATCGGTCTCGGAGGCGATCGGCGAAACCTATCGCGGACTGGGGTTGTATGATCAAGCCCATGCATTTCTGACACGCGCGCTCGAACTTCGCCGGAAAATCTACGGCGAGCAACACGAAGATGTCGCAGCGTCGATGAACGGCCTTGCCTTGTTGCTCCAGGATCAGGGGGATTTTTCCGGCGCGGTTTCGATGTTGCGAACGTGCGTGTCGGTTTATGAAGCCATTCAGGTCTCCGATCCAATCAGGCGGCCGACGGCATACAACAACCTCGGCCTCGTGCTTTACAACTTCGGCCAACTGGAAGAAGCGGAGAAGCACCTCCGGCGGTCCGTGGAGCTTCATGAGGCGATGCCGGAGCGGAAGCAGCGCGATTACTTCATGGCTCTGAACAACCTCGCCTTGGTCCTTACCGATCGCGGCGACTTGCAGGCGGCGATTCCGCTCTATGACAAAGCAATTCGAATCGGTCGCGAGCTGATGGGACCGGACCATCCCACGGTGACGACCGTTGAGGGGAACTATGGTTACGTTTTGATGATGCAGAAGAACTTTTCCGAAGCCGAGCGGATGTTTCGCAGAACGCACGATGCCGGCCTACGGATGCTTGGTCCCGACCACCCGGAAGTGGCGCTACGTGTGAACAACGTGGGTTATGTGCTTCAGGAGCAGGGCAAGTTTGGGGAGGCGGTTCCGTATTACCGGGAAGCGCTTCGCATTTTCTTGAAGACCCTCGGGGAAGGCCATCGAAATCTGGCGACTGTGTACCTCAACCTCGGCTATTGCCTCGCA
>JAANMU010002407.1_pt1 | contig 14170 bp, 15 predicted proteins | sample 7279701 | NCBI WGS metagenome assembly JAANMU01 (sample SAMN14094539, study PRJNA606508) | bioreactor metagenome | isolation source: A lab-scale SPAN reactor treating ammonium-rich wastewater day 57 | place: Ireland: Galway | collected 2017-03-13 | reverse complement strand
TTCGTGGTGACCAGCGACTTCCGGTCCAGCACAAGCGTGCCGCTGGCCGCCACGTCGCCGCCGCCCACCGGCGCCGCAGGTAGGGAGGAGCGGCGCAGCAGGGCGCGGATCCGCGCGTCGAGCAAGTAGGGCTCAACCGGCTTGACCACGTAATCATCCGCCCCGGATTCCAGGCCAAGCACGACGTCGGCATCGTCACCGCGCGCTGTCATCATGATGATCGGAATGGTGGACACCTCACGGATCCGGCGGCACACCTCACGCCCGTCAAGGTCCGGCAGCATGAGGTCCAGGACCACCAGCTCGGGTGCGGGGTCGGCGGTGGCCAGGGATACGCCGTCGTGCCCCAGGAAAACGCCGTGGACACTGTGGCCGCGCTGCGCCAGGGCCAGGCGGAAGGCCGCGTTGATGTCGGGGTCGTCTTCCACCAGCAGGATTCTGGCCATGCAGTCCGCCTCCAAAGCAGTCGATTCCGGCGGGTGCCGCTCACTCCATGGTAGGCGTGGTTTTGCCGCACCAACGCGGGAAATGGTCCGCCGCCACAACTGTGACACGTTGGTGACACTGGCCGGAAGCAGCCCGGACATTCCCTTCCTAGCTTTGAATCATGCAAACATTCACCCAACGATTCATGGTCCTGCTGACCGCCGCGCTGCTGGCCCTGACCACCGCCGTCACCGGCTGTGCGGCACTGGACCTCAGCCGGCCGGCTGCGCCGCCAACAACGGCCTTGGAGGTGGAGTGGCCCTCCGCAGACAGCAGCCTGGTCCTGCTGTCCGGCGGAACGCCCGAGGTAAACCATCCCGACGGCAAGCCCCGCCCCACGGCCAGCACGGCGAAGCTGATCACCGCGTTGACGGTGCTGGCGAAGCATCCGCTCGCGGCCGGGCAGCAGGGGCCGTCCCTGGCCCTGGAGGCAGGGGATGTGGAGCGCTACGAACGCACCGTCGCGGAGGGCGGAAGCTCCCTGCTGGTCCACGACGGGATGGTCATGACCCAGTACGCCATGCTTGAGGCGATGCTGCTGCCGTCGGCCAACAATGTGGCAGATTCCATGGCGCTGTGGGCCTTTGGCTCCATGGAGGCGTACCGTGCAGCGGCCACCGAACTGGTGCGGTCGCTGGGCATGGACTCCACCACCATTGGCAGCGATGCCAGCGGCTTCTCACCCACCACCACCAGCACGGCCGGCGACCTGGCACTGCTGGCCCGAGCCGCCATGGGCGAACCCGTCATTGCTGAAATCGCAGCTCAGGCATCAGCAGTGATTCCCGGATACGGCCCGGTGCACAACACGAACACCCTGCTGGGAACCTCCGGGATCGTGGGGCTGAAGACGGGAACCACTCCGCAGGCCGGCGGCGTGTTCATGTTCGCCGCCCAGGTTTCGCTCAAGGGTGTGCCGACCATGGTGGTAGGCGCTGTCATGGGAGCCGGAAAGTCCTCCACCACGGCCATGGAAGCGGCCCGGCGGCTGCTGGACTCCGTCGGCGGGTCCGTCGCACCCGTGGGGCAGCACCAGTGACGGAGCGGTCAGGGGCATTGGCTGTCACCGTGTTCCTTGGCACGGCCGCCGTCCTTGCCGGCGCCATTGCGGCCGTGGCCGGAATCGGCCTGAACTCGGCAGCCTCGAAGATCCTCCCCGCCCCGCCTCCCGCCTGTCCCACCAAGGGCATCGAAGCGGCACCCTTGGCTGGATTGTCGGTCAAGATTCACAATGCCGCACACGTGGAAGGGCTGGCGGCCGGCATGGCCACGCGGCTCAAGGCTCACGGCATCACCGTGGAGTCTGTGGGCAACAGGGATGCTCCCGAGCTGGCTGCGTCCGGGGCCGATGTCGTCATCACTGCCCCCTCCGGGAATCTCGCCCCGGCCATGGCCCTCCAGGGCTTGTTTCCCCGGTCTGTGTTTCTGTTGGAAGACGGCGAAGCCGGCACCAGCCTCTACCTCACATCCGAGAAGCCTGCCATGGCGGACGCACCGGTGGGCGGAATGGGCACGCTGCGCTGCTCGGTCGGCACTCCAGCACCGACGCCCTGAGCACCGGCACGGAGCGCGGAGGCGCCGCAGAGTGGGCGCCGCGGGCGATGGACCCGACCGGAAGCGGAAAGACCCCTACCTGGCCGAATATCCCCGGATTCCCGGCACCTCAAAGCGTGATCGCTGCGGTACTTGCACTAAATCCAGGAACAGCAAAATCCCCGCACGTCGCGGCAGCTCAAGTGCTGCCGGTCGTGCGGGGTTGCTGCGTTTGGTGCTCGAGTGGGAACTACCTAGCCGATTCGGCGGGAGTCCACATCGTCGTCGTCCTCAAACTGATCCGCATACTTGTCTTCGTACGCCGAATAGTCCGGCTCAGCCGGTACATCGCTGTGATGGCTCGAAGTTCGCCGAGATGCTCCACCGAGCTCTCGCTGCAGAGCGGAATAATCAGTGTTCGGGGAGTAGTACTTGATGTCCCGAGCCTGCTTGGTTGCCTTCGCCTTTTGACGGCCGCGCCCCATGGCGTGACCCCCTTTTACACTTGGACCGGAGGTGGTCGCTCGGGCTAAGAGCGAGGCTCCGGAATATTCGGTCAATTTGTCGTACTCCTAGATTACATTAGTTCTGCCGCGATCGTGTCCCCTTTGTGCCGTTCTGCCCTCAGCCAAACGCGGGGAAAGGGCGGCGGGACGCGCGTTATTCGGTAGAGTCACGTATATGGGGAGCATTTCGGCGCTCGAAACGCGTGCCACAGGATGCCGCAAAGTGTCACTAAACACCCTCAGAACCCCATCAAACGCATTGGATCTTGCGCTTAAGGCAGTGCATCACGGAAGGTTGGTCCCATGAACGAGAGCAGCAAAGCCAACGATCATGGCATCCCCGAAGAGCCCGCCGAGGCCACCGTCCCCGATCCCGTGGAGCCGGAAATCAGCACCCCCAGCCTTGGCGAAGCCGAGATCAGCGAGGATGTGGCCGAGTCGGTGGACCTGAAATCCGCAGAAGCGGAGGCCGCAGCGGTTGAGCATGAGGCGGAAATGGCCGCCCTGGCGGTGTCGTCAGATGCGGAGACGTTTGACGGCGGGGCTGCCGCGACTGCCGCCGCCGAGGCCGCGGAGGCTGCCGCTTCCGGCACCCCGATCGAGGTCAGTGAAAGTGCGGACGTTGCGGCGGGACCTGGCACAGATGCGAGCGTCCCGGCACCTGTGCCAGAGCCAGCACCAGATGACACCATGCCTGAGGCACCGGCTGGTGATGCCCAGGACGGCGGGACCCCGGCCGCGCCGGCAACAGCGGCAGGCGGGGAATCCGCCGTCGGACCTGAAGGTGAAGCATCAGCATCGATACCTCCGACCGGGCCCGTGCACATTGGTCCCGGCATCGACGACGGCCACGGCTGGCGCCGTCCCGAGGCCCGCTGGGAGCAGTCAGGCACTCCGTGGACACCCAAGGGCGACCAGTGGCAGTCGCCTTCGCAGATTTCCCGCAACGCGGCCGATGCCGCAGTGGCGGCTGCAGCGGCCGGTGGCGGCGTTGAGGGCCCCGCGGTTCCGGCAGCCGACACCCCGGAGCCCGTGGTTTATCCGGCCGGCACGGTTCCGCCCGGTTCCGCCGACGGCCGTGGCACCGCAGCGTCCGGGCCAGACGCGGATGGCGCTCCCGTCGTTGAAACCAACTCGAGGAAGCTGCTGACAGTGGCCGCAATCGTCATTGTTGGGCTGGGTTTGCTGATCGCCTTCATCATGCTGCTCGTGGGCCTGTTCAACGGTGGCGACAACGCTGCATCCACAGGCGCGGCCGCGGCCAGCATCCAGCAAAGTGCCACGGTGTCGGCCCAGGCCAGTGCGTCCGTGACAGCATCGACGGCAGCCACTCCGGCCGCCACCGCCGCCTCGGCGGCAGCGTCAGCCAAGCCAACTGCGACGCCCAGCGCCACGGCTGCGGGCAACACTGCCCTGATCGTTGCGAATGTGTCGCCGCTGGACTGGATGGCAGGCGACTGCCTGAAGGACTTCAAGGACACCTCCACCGCCGCCGACGTGGTCCGGTGCAGCACGCCGCACAACGCCCAGCTCGTGGCCACTTTCTACTACGGCGTTGACGATGCCTTCCCTGGCGTGGCCGAGCTCAAGGCCAAGGCCGCCCAAGTGTGCAAGGGCGTGCAGTACACCTCGGAAGCAGCGGCACTGACCACCCTGAAGCAGACCACGGCCTACCCGACGGAGACAACGTGGACCGAGAAGGATGACCGCCGGGTCGACTGCATGGTGCATGACTCTCGTGGCGGAAACAAGCTGGACACCACGCTGACCCAGTAACCCGGGCGGCACCGCTTGTGCCGCACCTCCAGACGCGAAAAAGCTTGGACCCTGCAGCGCAGGGTCCAAGCTTTTTTTGCACAGGCGTCCGGACTACTTTCGGCTGACAGTCAATCCGGCGCTGCCGGCCGAGTCCATGTCCAGCTCGTCGAAGTCGGCGGCCGTGTCCACCAGGACAGTGTCCCCGTCCACAATGGTCCCGGCCAGGATTTCCTTGGCGAGACGGTCGCCAATCTGGCGCTGGACGAGCCGGCGCAGCGGGCGGGCGCCGTAGGCGGGGTCGTAGCCGGTCAGGGCCAGCCACGCCTTGGCGGCATCGCTCACCTCCAGGGTCAGGCGGCGTTCGTACAGCCTCGAAGCCAGGGCCTGCACCTGCAGGTCAACAATCTTCGAGAGCTGCTCCACGCTCAACGCATCAAACATGACGATCTCATCGAGCCGGTTCAGGAACTCCGGCTTGAACGAGGACTCCACGACGGACATGACGGCCGCGTGCTTTTGCTCCTCGTTCAGCGAGGGGTCCACTAGGAACTGCGAGCCGAGGTTGCTGGTCATCACGATGATGACGTTGCGGAAGTCGACAGTGCGTCCCTGCCCGTCGGTGAGCCGGCCGTCGTCGAACACCTGCAAAAGGATGTCAAAGACTTCCGGGTGCGCCTTCTCCACCTCGTCGAGCAGCACCACGGAGTACGGACGACGGCGCACGGCCTCCGTCAGCTGCCCGCCCTCGTCGTAGCCCACGTATCCCGGAGGGGCTCCGACCAGCCGCGAGACCGAGTGCTTCTCCGAGTACTCGCTCATGTCGATGCGGATCATGGCGCGTTCGTCGTCGAAGAGGAAATCGGCCAACGACTTGGCCAGCTCCGTCTTGCCAACGCCCGTGGGTCCCAGGAACAGGAAGGAACCCGTGGGGCGGTCCGGGTCGCTGATGCCGGCCCTGGCGCGGCGGACGGCGTCGGAAACTGCCGTCACTGCGGAGGACTGGCCGATCAGGCGTGAACCCAGGACATGTTCCATCTGGAGCAGCTTCTGGCTTTCACCTTGCAGCATGCGCCCGGCGGGGATGCCGGTCCAGGCGGAGATGACCTCTGCGATGTCATCGGCAGTGACCTCCTCAGCCACCATCAACTCGGGCTTGTCGATGGATTCCTCCTCGGCGGCGGCCGCCTCCAGCTCGCGCTGCAGGGCGGGCATTTCACCGTAGAGGATCCGCGAGGCCTGCTCGAGGTCGCCGTCCCGCTGGGCCTTGTCGGCCACGGAGCGCAGCTCGTCCAGCTTCGCCTTCAATTCACCCACCCGGTTAAGTCCGGCCTTCTCGGCCTCCCAGCGCGCGTTGAGCCCGGCCAGCTCCTCCTTCTTGTCAGCCATGTCGGCGCGCAGCGCTTCCAGGCGTTCAATTGAGGCGGGATCGCTTTCCCCGCTCAGGGCCAGCTCCTCCATGGTCAGGCGGTCCACGGCGCGGCGCAGCTGGTCAATCTCCTCCGGTGCGGAGTCGATCTCCATGCGCAGCCGGGACGCGGCCTCGTCCATCAGGTCGATGGCCTTGTCCGGCAGCTGGCGGCCGCTGATGTAGCGGTTCGACAGGGTCGCGGCGGCAACCAGGGCGGAGTCCGCGATGGCCACCTTGTGGTGAGCCTCGTAGCGCTCCTTCAGCCCACGCAGAATGCCGATCGTGTCATCGACGCTGGGCTCGCCCACGAACACCTGCTGGAAGCGGCGCTCCAACGCCGGGTCCTTCTCAATGTTTTCGCGGTACTCATCCAGCGTGGTGGCACCGATCAGGCGCAGCTCGCCGCGGGCCAGCATGGGCTTGAGCATGTTGCCGGCGTCCATGGCACCCTCGGAGGCACCGGCGCCAACCACGGTGTGGATCTCGTCGATGAACGTGACGATCTGCCCGTCGGAGGCCTTGATTTCCTCCAGGACAGCCTTGAGCCGCTCCTCAAACTCGCCGCGGTACTTGGCCCCGGCCACCATGGCCGACAGGTCCAGGCTGATGAGGGTCTTGCCGCGCAGGGATTCCGGCACGTCGCCGGCCACCATGCGCTGGGCCAAGCCCTCGACGACGGCTGTCTTGCCCACGCCGGGCTCGCCGATGAGCACGGGGTTGTTCTTGGTGCGCCGGCTCAAGACCTGCACCACGCGGCGGATCTCCGCGTCGCGGCCGATCACGGGGTCAAGCTTGCCGGAGCGGGCAATGGCAGTCATGTCCACGCCGAACTTGGACAGGGCCTCGAAGGTGTTCTCCGGATCGGGCGTGGTGACCTTGCCGTCGCCGCGCACGCTCGGCAGCGCGGCATCGAGTGCGGCCCGGGTGGCACCTGCCTGGCGCAAGGCACTTCCTGTTGCTCCGGCGTCGTCCGACAGCCCCAACAGCAGGTGTTCAGTGGAAACGTAGCTGTCCCCCATGCGCTCGGCGGCCTGCTGTGCAGCCTGCACCGCGAGGAGGGTGTTGCGGCTGAGCTGGGCCTGGGCCACGGACGTGCCTGACGACGACGGGAGGTTGCGAATGGCCGTGCTGGCACCGACACTGACCTCATCCGGGTCGACGCCGGCGGCCTTCAGGAGGGCGACGGCCACGCCCTGGCGCTGGTCCATGAGGGCCTTGAGCAGGTGCGCGGGCTCCACGGTGGGGTTGCCGGCGGTGGAGGCGTTCATGGCGGCGGCGGAAAGAGCCTCCTGGCTCTTCGTGGTGAATTTGGCGTCCAAGAGAGATCCTTTCGTTGATGGGCGACTCACTGTTCGTAAAGTTGAGTCTACTACGCTCAACTTCGAGTTGGGGGATCTTATTCCCGATATTTTTCCGTGGGCGAAATTGCTGTTGACATTGACGCAGCGTCAACCTTTAGAGTTTCTGACATGAGCACCAATGAGGCCCCGACCGACTGGTCGATCCAGGAAATTGCCGCACTTGCAGGAACCACCAGCCGGACATTGCGCCACTACGGAACGATCGGGCTGCTGCAGCCAAGCCGGATTGCCAGCAACGGGTACCGGCACTACAACCAGGGCGCACTGGTGAGGCTGCAGCGAATTCTGCTGCTGCGCGAACTCGGACTCGGACTGCCGACCATCGCCGAGGTGCTGGCACAGGAAGGTTCGGCGGCAGCGGCATTGCGCACCCACGTGGGATGGCTGCGAGGCGAACAGGAACGGCTGTCGCGGCTCATCGCGTCAGTTGAAAAGACCATTGCAGCAGAGGCTGCGGGAGAGGAAATCATGGCAAAGGACATGCTGGACGGTTTTGACCACACCGTTCACAAGGAAGAAGTGGAGCAGCGCTGGGGCAAGGAAGCCTATGCCCGCAGCGACGCATGGTGGAAGGGGAAGAAGCCTGCCGAACAGGCAGAGTGGAAGAACCTCGTTGCGGCGCTGAACGCGGACTGGATTGCCGCATTGGCCAGTGGCACCACGGCCGACTCCGCAGTGGCACAGAACCTGGCGCGGCGGCACGTTGAGTGGCTGGCATCGGTTCCGGGAACGCCCGCAGCAACTCCGGGCGGCGATATTCGCAGCTATGTGCTGGGGCTGGGCGAAATGTACGTTGCCGATGAGCGCTTTGCCGCGAACTACGGCGGCCTTGAGGGCGCCAAGTTCGTTCGCGACACCCTGCGCCTGTACGCGGAGCGGGAGCTGTAGAACCGCCCGAACCCGACAGGCTGCCCGCGTGCTTGGGCGCCAAAAAGTAAAGCAACCTTGACATGACCCTAGTGACAATGTCAAGGTTGCTTTACTTTATTGGAGCATCGGAGTTGAGCATGAAGAAACAAGTCATCAGCGTCCTCGCCATCGCACTTGCAGCGCTGGCCATCCTACTGGGGTGGGCAAACGCCGTCGAACCGCCCCTGGACCTGGCGCCGCGCATCCTCGCCGGAACCGTCGTTTTTGCGACAGGGCCGACGGTCATGTTCCTGAAGAGGCGCCACCAGGCGCGGACGCTGGAGCAGGCCGAGGGCAGCTTCGAGAAGGAGATGTCCACGCGAGCCCAGTCGGCGGCCTACGTTGACACCCTGGTGATACTGGTGGCAGCCCTGGCGGCGGTGGTGATTTTCGCCGACTCAGCATTCGCTTCCTTCTCCCTGCTGGCTGCCATCTCTCTTGCCATTGCCTCATTCTGGTTCCGCTACCACCGCGCACAACGCGCCCTTCTTGCGGAAGAACCTGCGTGAAGAACCAGATTGCCGAATCACGGAAGTCCGCCGGCTGGTCGCAGGAACAATTAGCCTCCGCCCTGGGGGTCTCGCGCCAGACGGTCATTGCCCTGGAACGCGGTAAGTACAACCCGAGCCTCCCACTGGCCTTCCGGCTGGCTCGGACTTTTGAGACCACCATCGAAGACCTGTTCATTTTCAGCGAGGAATACCAGGACGAGTAGCCTTCGACCCGCGTTTGGCTGGGCATGGCCGTCTTGTGTTGGCTCGATTCCATCGCCGTTGTGGGGGTGTTATTTGCGTTGGGTTGTGGGAGCGGCGGGCTACTCGAGGGGGAGTTCGAAAGCACCTGCATGGCATCAAGAACGGGCCATCCGACCGGCTGGGCAACCTTACGCAAATGAAAACAAGGGAGGGAAGACCAGCACGACAACAGCAGCCCAAACTCCGTAAACCGGCAAGTAGCTTGTCTGCCATCGTTCAACGACGGCAAACGGTCGCCTGCCGCGCAGGAAGGCGACAGCCAACCATGCTGCCCAGACCAGGTGGATCAGCAGCAGGATGTTCAACCCCAGCGCAGCAGCCCTGTTCGGGCTGTATCCGAATTCGGCGATGCGGGTGAGCATTGCCGTCAGCATCACGGCATTCACACCAAGCGCAGCGAGCACCAGGACCAGCTGCAGGCCATCAAACAAGCCGGGAGGGGCAAGCGAGTCGCGGGCGGAAATCGAATAGAGCAGCAGACAGAGGACCAACACAAGAATGGCATCCATAAGGATCAGCAGGTTGCGGTCCGCATCCACTAGGCCGCCAGCGGTTGCGAGAACAGGCAACAGCGCCAACAACATGGCAGCCGTCAAAGGCGTAAATACGCGGGTAAGGACGGGTGCAATATTTTCAACGACCTGCTGCTTGGCCTCAACAAGCCAACCCGCAACGACGACTGCGCCGGGCACCGCGAACGGGAGGATCCACTCCTCCATGACTGGCTCGAAGTCGATGCCAATGATCTGCAGGGTGGCCAGCGTAAGCCCAATCAGGACTGCGCCGCCCAGCGCCAGGAGCGTGAAGTAAATGGCAAACTCTCCGGTAAACCGAACGAAGTCCATCCGCCGCCTGCCAGATCGCCAGCGACCGCCGACATAGGCCACCCCCACCAGGAGCCACAGCACCACCACGGAGTGGAGTGCGGCAAGCATGGCTGTGGAGCCCCCGGGTACAAACGGGTACAGGTTGAGCGTGGCCGCCAAGACGACGACGGGGATCACGAGTGCCGCCACCACCCGGATGGACACTCGGCGCTTCCACGCAAAATAGCCCGCCAGGAAGGGGAGGGTGAGCAGCCCGACGTTGCGCGCGAGCGCCTCACCGTCGCCGATCAGCGCCAGGCCAACCTTGACAGCCACTCCCGCCCCGACGGCGAGCGCCAATACCACCGCCAGTTCGCGCCAGGGCGGCGCCCCAGCACCATCGGATCCGTCGGGCAGAAGGACCAACTGCTTCCACAGCCTGTCGGAGTGTTCCCGGGCAAACTCGCGGGACACGGCGTCCAGGTTGCCCAGGCGCTTAATGGCAACAAGGAATGCCTCCTCGTCATCGAGGCCACTTGCCTGCCGTTCGGCAATCTGCTCGCGCAGGTGGTCTTCGAGTTCGTCAACATCCGCCGGGGAGATCGCCTGGTTGCGCTGGATATATCCGCGCCACCTGTCGATCTGCGCCTCAAGCTCGTCGTGCGAAACCTCCATCACGCCCAACCTTCCACCGCGGCAGGGAATCGTGGCGTATTTTGCCACACCTGTCGCAACGCGCCTGAGACGACCGCCCACTGTTGCTGTCGGTCGGCGAGCGCTTCCCTCCCGGCCTGCGTGATGGCGTAGTGCTTGCGCCGGCGCCCGGCGTCGGAAGTGCCCCAGGATGAGGACACGTAGCCGAGCCGCTCGAGGCGGTGAAGCAGGGGGTAGAGCATTCCGTCGGTCCACTGCATGCCACCGCCGGAGAGCTCACCGACCCTCTTGAGGATGGCATAGCCATACAGTTCCCCATCCATCAGGATGCCCAGCACCAGCGGGGTGGCGGAAGCCGCCACCAGGTCCTTGTCAATGCGCATGTCAACTCCCATACATAGAACTGAAGGGTATTAAACATAGCAGCTCTAGGTATGAAAGCAGAGAGTAGGCAGCGCTGTTTTGGGCCGACTGGCAGGCAAGGGGCCGCCGCTGCAAGCCACCCCTGGAACCAGCCGGTCTGCATTGACAGCCGTCCACCGTGGCCATGAAACCCAAAACCATCGATATCGAAGTTCAGGGTCTTGAAGCTGCCACCCCCCTCTTCGCCAAACCCGGCTTGACAGCCGCGGCCGGGGAGGGGCCAGGCACCGACCAGGTGCGTAAACTTGGGCCATGATCTTCATCGATCCGCCATTTTGGCCGGCGCACGCCACGGTGTTCTCGCACCTGATCTCCGACATCTCAGTCGAAGAGCTCCACTCCTTCGCTGCCGCCAACGGCGTGGCTGAACGCGCATTCGACCTGGATCACTACGACGTCCCGGCGCGCATCTACCAGGACCTCATTGACGCAGGGGCAACACCCATTACCGGCAAGGAACTGGCACGCACGCTGGTGACATCAGGCCTGCGCATCAAGGCCAAGTACCGGGTCAAGTCCGTGTCCAGCGTCCTCGAACGGCGCTGGAATGCACTCATGCCCGAGCATCCAAGGCTGGGCGCGGAACTGCTCGAACGATGGAACGAACCACACCGCCACTACCACTCCGCCACCCATCTGCTCGCAGTACTGGAAGCACTGGATGCCCTGACCGACCGCCAAACAACCCGGCCAGTGGCACTGGCAGCCTGGTTCCACGACGCCGTCTACAACGGCACAGCCGCAGACGAAGAAGACTCAGCCATTTTGGCACAAGTGCGCTTAAACAACCTTGTGCCCCCAGACGAGTCCGACGAGGTCGCCCGCCTGGTGCGCTTGACCGCCACACACTCCCCCTCCGCCCGGGACGACGCCGGACACCTCCTTTGCGATGCCGACCTCGCCATCCTCGGCGGCAGGCCGGACGCATACTCCCGTTACACCGAAGGTGTCCGGAAGGACTATGCCCACGTGTCGGAGCCAGACTTTGCCAAGGGGAGGGCCGCCGTCGTACGTCAATTGCTGGCGCTGGAACCAATGTTCCACACGGCCAGGGGCAGGGAATTGTGGGCTGCCCGGTCGCGGGAGAATCTCAACCGGGAGCTCGAGTCGCTTCTGGCCGGTTTGACCTCAAGCTAACTGCAGCTAGTTTCATGGGGCTGACAGCGCGGCAAACCCGCATCCCCCGGAAAGGCACTGCAACCATGAGAATTCTGAGCGCATCAATCACCGTCCACGACGTCGTGGAAGCAGCACGGTTCTACCGCAGCATCCTCCTGCTGCCGGTCGAGGAATCCCCCAACGGGGCGGTGGTCACGATCGGCGCCAGCCGGCTGGTCATGAGCGCCGGCGAGAGGTTCGACGGCGCACATCACCTGGCGTTTGGCATCCCGCCGTCGGATTTTGGGCCGGCCCATGAATGGCTGGCGCAGCGCGTCCCCCTGCTCCGTTCAGGGGGCTCGGAGGTCATTCTCGGCTCGGACGAATGGAGCTCGAGGTCGCTGTATTTCGAGGGCCCCGAAGGCATCATCCTGGAGCTCATCGCGCGCGACGCCGATGCTGCCGCAGCTTCCAGCGTCACCGCAGCGTCCGCTCGGTCCACCGCTTCAGGGATGGGCGGAAATCCGCGCATGCTGTCCATCAGCGAGGTGGGCATTGGCGTGGCCGATGTGCTGGGCGCCGTGGCGAAAGTGTCGCGCGAGCTGGCCATTCCCGTGTTTTACGACCTTTCCGGCACCTTTGCATCGATGGGCAGCCACGACGGACTGCTGATCCTTGTGCACGAGGACCGCATCTGGTTCCCCACAGCCTCATCGCGCCCGGCGCACGGGCCGCTGGCCGTCGAGATTGAATCGCCCGCGGGAAATGCCCGGCTGCAGCTGTGTGCGGAGGTGTCGGTGGCCGGCGGGTAGATTCCGGCGGACCATCGCGGCAGTTTCCCACGCTGCCGCAGGAACTTAGTTTATGGCACTTCCGTGCTACAGAAAGTAGCCGATTCATGGCCCGACTGTGCCATATAACGGCAGTGGCGGCCAGTAGGCTTTGGGCATGAGCCTCAACGACCTCAGAAACGCGCCGGAATTTGCCGGTCTTGCCATCTGCGAATTCGCGTTCCCCGGGCCGCTGCGCGACCAGCTGGTGGCGGCAGTCCTGGACGGCTCCAAGACGTCCACCACCGCCACGCTCATCGAGTTCGAGGTGGAGCAGGAAGAGCTGCCGCGCGCCGGCGAACGCGAAGTCGTGGTGGATTCCGGAGGCCGGGGCGTTGCCGTCATCGAAATGACGGAGGTCCGCTTCGCACGGCTGGCGGATGTCGACCTCCGCCACGCCATCGACGAGGGAGAAGGCTTCACCACTGTTGCCCAGTGGCGGTCCGGGCACGAGGGGTTCTGGCACTCCCCCGAAATGCGCGAAGCCATGAAGGACCCGGACTTTACGGTTGATGACAGCTCCATGCTGGTGCTGCAGCGATTTGTGGTCACGGCCCGGCTGCCGTAGCCGGCACCGCGCATCCGCCGTATGCTGGCGCCATGGAGACTACGGGGACCGTCCGCCTTTGGAATGACGAAGAAGGTTGGGGCGTCATTGACTCTGACGCAACACCGGGCGGCTGCTGGGCCCACTACTCGGACGTCGCCATTGCCGGCTACAGGACACTGCAGCCCGGACAGGCAGTCTCCTTTGAGTGGGAGGCCGCGACCCAGGACGGCTTCCGCTTCCGCGCAACCAGGGCGTGGCCTGCCGGAACCAAACCAACAGCGGCCGCACCCCCAACGCACGGCGGGGACGCCTACAGTTCAGCACTGGAGATCACCTTCGACGACTGAGGGTTATCAGAAAACCCCAGCCGCCGCACCCGGATAACCTGAGTGCATGGCTTCGAAGAACACGCCCCGCGCACCCCGGCTCACACCTCTGGACCTGCATGACCTCGTGGACAACGAGGACGCCTTCTTCGGCCCCGGCGAAACATACGACGGCGAGAGCTTTGACCGCCCCGCCTTCGACGAAGCAAACCTGACCTCCACCGACTTCCTGGAGTGCGAACTCAACGGCCCCACCCTGAACGACGCCGAACTGCGCGGCGTGCGCTTCCGCGGCACCGCCATCAACGACAGCTTCGCCCCGATCATGAAAGGTCCGCGCACCAGCTGGCGGGACACGGAAATCACCTCTCCGCGCTGGGGTTCGGCTGAACTGTACGACAGCAGCTGGCAGTCGGTCCGGATCGACGGCGGCAAAATCGACTTCCTGAACCTGCGAGCCTCCAAGATCATCGACCTGCAGATCAGCGATTGCATCATCGGCGAGCTGGACCTCGGCGGGGCCAACGTCACCCGGCTGGCATTGAAGAACTGCCGCATCGGAACCCTGGATTTCCAGCAGGCCACCTTGAAGGATGTGGACCTGCGCAGCACGGACTTCCGCACGCTCAACGGTGTGGGATCCATGGCCGGCGTGGTGGTTGACGACTACCAGCTGGGCCTGCTGGCACCCATTCTTGCCGCACACCTGGGCATCACCGTCGCCTGAGCGCACCGGCCGGCCGGCACCCTGCGGAAGGCAGCCCGCC
>JAANMU010002406.1_pt1 | contig 14172 bp, 10 predicted proteins | sample 7279701 | NCBI WGS metagenome assembly JAANMU01 (sample SAMN14094539, study PRJNA606508) | bioreactor metagenome | isolation source: A lab-scale SPAN reactor treating ammonium-rich wastewater day 57 | place: Ireland: Galway | collected 2017-03-13 | reverse complement strand
GCCCGCGGGCACGTGACCTCGGCCTGCGACAGCCTCAACCTGCTGCTCTCACCGGCCAACTTCGCCGTGGTAGGCGAGCGGTGGCTGGTCCGCGACGGGCTGTCGTCGCCGGGCCAGCAGTCCTGGTCGCGCCCGGCGCTGGTGGCCATCGACGCCACCGGCGCGCTGCGCTGGGGCCGCGGTGAGGGAAGGGTCACGGAGGGTGAGCTGGCCGAGCGGCTGGCCGGGTTCCGGCAGGTGGTGATTCTGGGCGACCGAGGCCCGGAGGAGTAGGCCATGCGGTTCCGCGAGTTTCATCCGCCGTCCGGCACGGTGGCCGACGCGTGGGGTCACCTGGCGGTCGAGCGCCGGCGCTACGCGCCGCTGGAGCCGGTGCGGGTGATGCTCGGCCCGGCGGAGACGGGGGCGTCAGCCTACCGGGTCGAGTGGTTCGACGGGTTGGGCCGGCGCTACGGCTGGGCCGAGGGCGCGTTCGGCGACGGGCCGGCGGCGGTCCGGTTCCTGGCCGGCGGCGCGCCGGGGATGCAGTTCGTCCGGCTGTGGCTCGACGGCGCCGAGCGACCCTGCCGGCTGGTCAACTTCACCGTCGCCGCCGAGACCGCGCTGCACACCGGCGACGGGGATCTCGACGCCCTGTATCCGCTGACCCGCGAGGCGATGTTGCTGAACCGGCGCAGGTACCTGTTGGACGGCCGGCCGGTGGTCGGTTACACCACCGCCGACTCGGTTCAGACCCTTGCCTACTGGCTCCGCGACATGCTCTACAACCTGCCCGGCTACATGCTCTGGGAAGACGACGTGACCAGCGGCTACGCGGCGCTGTTCGCCCGCCAGCAGCCCGACGGCTCGCTCCCCGACGGGGTTCGGGCCGATGGCTCGACCTGGCGGATGATCACCGAGTCCGATGTCGAGTACCTGGCGGTGATCGCCCTCTGGCGGACCTGGCTGGTCAGCGGCGACGACGACTGGCTGAAAGCCTGGCTGCCGGTCGCCACGCGGGCGCTGGAGCAGCTCAAGTCCAGCCCCCTGCGCTGGTCGCCCGAGCGGCGGCTGGTGCTCCGCGCGCACACCTGCGATACCTGGGACTTCAGTATCTACGAGGGCGACCGGTACGATGAAGCGACGCCGAAGGTGGCCGCGTTGTGCGACCAGACCGGGTACTACCAGGCCCTGATCGGCCTGGCCCAGGTGCACCACTACCTGGGCGAGCGGCGGTTGGGGCTGCTGGCCGCCGAAGAGGCGGCCAACTTCCGGCTGGCGGCCGCCACGGCGCTGTGGGACGGGACCAAGTTCCGGCACCACCTGCATCTCGACGCCTTCGATCACGGCGCCTTCGACGAGGAGCGGCAGCTCGCGATGTCCAACCCGTGGGCGGTGACGCGGGGATTCGCCACGGCCGAACAGGCCCGGCGGATCGTCGCCACCTACCGCGAGCGGCAGCGGGAGACCGGCGAGCCGCCGTGGTGGAGTCTCCAGCCGGGGTACCCGCACCAGGACTACCCGTTCCTGGACCGCCACTCCTACCAGCACACCGGCGGCTACTGCAACGGGGGGCTGATGCCCTGGGTCGGTGGCGCGCTGGCCACGGCGGCGCTGGTCAGCGGCGAGGAGCCGTACGGGGTGGAACTGCTCCGCGACTATGCCGCCTTCCTCCGCGAGCGCGGCGGCGAGGTCTACACCTGGTACTGGCCCAACGGCGAGCCGGGGTTCCGCACCGCCAACACCACCGGCCACGACGGCTGGGGCATGGGCCACTGGCTGCAAGCCTTGTTCGAGGGCCTGGCAGGCGTCGCCGTGACCGGCCCGGCGATGCGCTCGGTGAGTCTCTCCCCGCGCTGGGCGGCGACCGACCTGAGCGAGGTGGGCTGCACCGTCCACCTGCCGTCCAGCGAAGCCTACCTGGCCTACCGCTGGCGTCGCGAGCAGCGTTGCCTGCGGCTGACGGTGACGGGCTCGGCGGAGCAGGTCACGGTCCGCCTCCTGCTGCCCGAGCTGGCCCGGACCCCGGTCACGGCACGGCTCTACGACACGCCGGTGAAGCCCGTCGAGGAGCAAGTCGGGCTCAGCCGGTACGTCACCCTGGAGTTGCCCGCGGGCGGCGTGCAGGAGCTGTCGGTGGCGTGGTAGGCGGTGGCGCCGGAATCTCTCGCCACCGTCTTCGCGGCGAGGTACAATGCGCCGGGTTCGAGGGTAGGACGGAGGTAAGCATGGCTCGGAAACTGGGCGTCGCGGTGATCGGCGCGGGGCACATCAGCGCGTCGCATCTCAAGGGTCTCGCGGCCACGCCCGAGGCGACGTGCCGGGGCATCGTCGACGTGGTCGGCGAGAAGGCCGCGGCGCGGGCCGAGGAGTTCGGCGTCCCGGACCGCGGGACCGATTACCACGCGCTGCTGGACGATCCCAAGGTCGACGCGGTGATCGTGGCCACGCCGCCGTACGCGCACGCGGACCCGACCATCGCGGCGTTGCGGGCGGGCAAGCACGTGCTGTGCGAGAAGCCGTTCGCGCTGGACGTGAAGGAGGCCGTGGCGATGGTCGCGGCGGCCGAAGAGACCGGCCTGTCGCTATGCATGGCGTCGGCCCGGTCGCGGCTCAACCCGGCCTTGCTGGCGGCGCGGAAGCTGGTCGAAAAGGGCAAGCTGGGCCGCGTCTACCACGCCCGGACGAGCTTCCTGCGGCAGCGCGGGCGGCCGGCGATCGACATCCTCAAGGGGATCAACTGGTTCGTCGACCGGAAGCTGGCCGGCGGCGGCTCGCTGATCGACATCGGCGTGTACGAGCTGGACATCATGATGTGGCTGATGAACAACGCCCAGCCGCAGACGGTGCTGGCCACCAACGAGGCGAACATCGGCGGCCCGGCGCCGGAAGGCGTCAAGTGCGACGTCGAGTTCCACGCCACGGTCATGGTGCAGATGGCCGACGGCGCCTCGCTGCTGGTCGAGAACGCCTGGGCGGCGAACCAGCCCCAGGGCGGCGAGCGCCGGATCCTCGGCGAACGAGGCGGCCTGACCTTCGACCCGCTCAAGCTCTGGAGCGAGAACAAGCAGGGCAAGGTCGAGGCGGCCGAAGTCGAGGTCAAGCCCTTCGACACCGCCGATCCAGCCAACGGGCTGCAGCGCCACTTCGTCAAGGCGGTCCAGGCCGGCAAGCCGCCGATGACCGAGGCGCGCCACGCCCTGGCCGTGACCCAGATCATCGACGCCGCCTACCGCTCGGCCAAGACCGGCAAGGCGGTCCGGATCGGCTGACCGCCGGCGTCAGTTTCGCTTCAACTTGAGGGTGGTCGGCCGCCCGTGAAAAGGGGATAATCCAGGCGATGGGCCAATCGCCTGGAAGGATCGCGCCGGCGAGCCTTCACGAGAGGAGTTCGAGCCATGAAACGACGCGGTTTTACCCTGATCGAGTTGCTGGTGGTGATCGCCATCATCGCGATCCTGGCGGCGATCCTGTTCCCGGTCTTCGCCAAGGCGCGGGAGAAGGCGCGGCAGTCGAGCTGTCAGAGCAACAACAAGCAGCTCGCGCTGGCTTCGCTGCAGTACACCCAGGACTACGACGAGCGGCTGCCGATGCGCTGGCAGGCCAGCGACAGCAGCTTCGTCACCCACTGCATGGTCTACCCGTACATGAAGAGCGCCCAGCTCTTCACCTGTCCGAGCGGTTCGACCGACCGGGCGGTGTCGGCGCTGGCGGGGATCCCAGGCAACGTGATCAAGAACTCGTACACCTCGCCCGGCGGGTCACCGATGCATCCCACCGGTGACCCTGACGGGTTCGCCACGATGTCGGGCAACGCCGCCGCGATGGACGGCTACACGGCCTATTCGCTGGCGGCCATCGGCGGCCCGTCGAAGCTGATCATCTGGTTCGAGTTCAAGAGCTACGACTCGTTGCACACCGACGCGGACAGCGCCGTGCACACGGTCTACGAGGCGTACGCGCAGACGGAGAGCCGGCAGCGCCACAACGGCGGCAACAACTTCGCCTTCTGCGACGGCCATGTGAAGTGGATGAGCACCGCCCCGGCCGGCTTCTGGTCGGTCGGCGACGCCGACGACTGAGCCTCGGCGCGGAAGACGATCAACCGGGCCGCCAACCGACGGCGGCCCGGTTTCTTGTTGTCTGGGTAACTACTCAGCCAGGCCGTCCGGCACGAAGCAGCCCGCCGACAGCCACTCGTTGAACCACGCACCGACCTTTCCCCTCCTTGGAAGGAGGGGATTCAGGGGTGGTTCGCTCCGAGTGGCGTGCTCGTTGGCGAACCACCCCTTTATCCCCTCCTTGCAAGGAGGGGAAAGGCTGGTCCCGGTCGAGAACTGGTGGCTGAGTAGTATCTCCCAGGGACTTTTCCGGCGACGACTCGAGCGAGGAGTGACCGCCATGCGCTGTCGCGGCTGGTTCCTGGCGCTGCTGAGCGTGGCGGCGTTGAGCGGCTGCGAGCTGGTCGACGACCGGCTGCACCCGGAGCCCGCCGCGCCGGCGGCCGAGACCGCGGAAGCCGTGCCCGCCCCGGCGGCGCCCGCCACCCCCGCCACACCCGAGACCGCTCCCGTGGCACCGGCCGAGGCCAAGCCCTCTGGCGAGGCCCCCGCCGCGCCGACCGCGGAGTCGAGCCCGGGGCTGATCGAGGTGGTCGGCCAGGCCGCCGCCGAGGCGGCCGGCGAGGAGGTCGAGCCGGCGGCTCCCGAATTGGCCGGCGCGCCGGCGTCCTCGGCGCTGGCCGAGGATGTGGCCAAGGCCTCGCGCGAGGCGGCCGCCGCGGCGGCGGCCGCGGCCGAACTGGAGCGCCGCCGCGCCGAAGCCCGCGAGGAGGCCGAGCACCACCGGCGGCGGCGCGACACCTACCTGCGCGTCGCGCGTTACCACCTGCGGTACGTCGAGTTGCGGGTCAAGGAGCAGGACCTCGACGGCACCACGCTCCAACTGGCGCTGCTTGGGCAGTGTCTGGCCGGCGTGAGGGCCAATCTGGGCCGTGGGCCGGTAACCGACGAGCTGGTTTTCGCCCTGGGCACGCTGCACGATCTCGACGGCATCGCCCGCAATCAGGACGAGGTGGTCGCCGCGGCTCAGGCCCACCTGCGCGCGGCGCTGGACGCCCTGCCGCCGGTCGAGGGTCCGGCCGGTGCCACCTCGCTCCAGCCCGACCAGGGCACACCACCCGAGCCGGCGGCCGGGGAGCTGCACAACGCCGACGAGCAGCCGGCCGAGGACGATACCGCGTTGGCCCGGCGGGTGGCCGAGGTGTCCGAGCTGTTGGGTCAGAAGCAGAGCCGCACCGGCCGAGATCGTCTGCAGGCGCTGGTGCTCGAACTCACCGACGACCCCGCCACGGAGCTGGTCGAGTTGGCCGACGAAGCCCGCCGGAAGGTGCTCGAGGCGGCCATCCGCCGCCGCTGGCGACGCGCGGCCGGCGGCGTGGCGCGGATCGCTCGAGCCTTGGACGAGTTGACGGCGGCGGTCGCTCCGGCTACGGCCGCCCCGGCGCCGGCTGCCGAAGGATTGCAGGACGCGCCCCACCCCGCTCCGAGCGCGGCGGGTGGCGTGACGGAGCCGTCGGGCGGCACGGCCGCCCCGGCCGCGGGTACGACGGACCGGACCGGCGCCACGCCGGCACCGGCCACCGAGCAGGAGGAGCCGGGTCATGAACGGTCAGCCCATCCCCGCTAGCGAGCTGCGGGTCGAGATCATCCATGGCGGCGACGCCGCCGCGCACCACCGCCGGCTGAGCGACTGGCTGGCCGCCAACGCCGGCGTGCAGATCTACGACGTGAGAACCACGCCCTTGGCTGACGAGCGGAGCAAGTCCGGCGTCACCTTCACCTCCGTCGTGCTCCACCGCGCCGGCTGATCCCCGCCCGAGGCGCCGCCGGGGCTATCAATCCCAGGAAGGATCGCACCGATGAAGCTGTTGATCACCGGTGGCGCCGGGTTTCTCGGCTACCACATCGCCAACGACCTGGCCGACCGGGAGGTGACCTCGATCCTCTACGACCTGGTCCCGGCCGAGCTGGACGAATACCCGCCGGGCACCGTGGCCGAGCAGGGCGACATCCGCGATCGGCAGCGGCTGGCCGAGGTCATCGCGGCGACCGCGCCGGACGTGATCATCCACGGCGCGGCGGCGCTCCCGTTGTGGAAGAAACAGGACATCATCTCGGTCAACGTCGACGGCACGCGCAACGTGCTCGACGCGGCGCTATCGGCCGGCGTCCAGCGGGTAGTGCAGATCTCCAGCACCGCCGTCTACGGCGTGCCGGAGAAGCACCCGTTGGAGGAGACCGACCCGGTGGAGGGCGTCGGCACCTACGGCGAGACCAAGATCGCCGCCGAGCGGCTGTGCGCCGAGTACCGCGCCAAGGGGCTGGCGGTCCCGGTGATCCGGCCCAAGACGTTCATCGGCACCGGCCGGCTCGGGGTGTTCCAGATCCTCTACGACTGGGTCGAGAGCGGCTGCAAGATCCCGGTCATCGGCCGCGGCGGCAACCGCTACCAGTTGCTCGAAGTGACCGATCTGGTCGAAGGGATCCACCTCCTCGCGACCGGCCCGGTCGAGGTGGCCAACGACGTGTTCAACATCGGCGCGAGCAGCTTCGGGACCGTCTTGGAGGATGTCGGCGCGTTGTGCGCCTATGCCGAGAGCGGGGCCAGGGTGATGGGCACGCCGGCCGGGCCGGTCAAGGCCTTCCTCCGCGGCGCCGAGCTGCTCCACCTGTCGCCGTTGTACAAGTGGGTCTACGGCACCGCCGACAAGGATTCGTATGTGTCCACGGCCAAGCTCGAAAACGCGCTGGGCTGGCGGGCGCAGTACAGCAACGCCGACGCCCTGGTGCGCAGCTACCAGTGGTATCTGGACCACAAAGCCGAGCTCGCCGGCGCCACCGGCGTGACGCACCGGGTGGCTTGGCGGCAGGGCATCCTGGGCGTGGTCAAGCGACTGGTCAAGGCCCGCTGAGCCACGGCGCGGAGAGGTAGCCATGGGTGCGCCGCCGCGGGTGGAAATCAGTCGGATCCGGCCGGTCGTGCGGGACGACCAACACCACGCCTTCACCGATCTGTGCCGGTTCGGAGGCGACCTGTACCTGACCTTCCGGAGCTGTCCGGACGGTCACGGCATCCACCGCAGTTCACGCATTCAGGTGCTGCGGGGAGACGGCGAGCGGTGGACGCGGGTGGTCGAGTTCAGCGTCCCGGACCGCGACACGCGGGATCCGCACTTCTTGGTCTTCGGCGGGCGGCTGTTCGTCTACACCGGCACCTGGCTCTGTCCCGAAGGCTGGACTGGCCACGACATCAACGACCACCTGGGCTATGCCGTATGGACCGAGGACGGTACGACCTGGCACGGGCCGGTCCCGCTGGAGGGGACCTACGGCCATTACATCTGGCGCGCCGCGGCCTTCGGTGACACGGCCTACCTCTGCGGCCGGCGCAAGTACGGCTACGTCCACGGCCCGCGCAGCGAGGGCGGCGAGATCACCCAAGCCGTGATGCTGGCCAGCCACGACGGCCTGATCTGGCGGTACCACAGCCTGTTCACCGAGAGCTGGGGCGACGAGACGGCGTTCGTTTTCTCCGACACCGGCGCCGTCATCGCGCTGGCGCGCCAGCTCCAGAACCACCACGCGTTGGTCTGCCGGTCGCGGCCGCCGTACGACGACTGGACGCGGGTGGCGCTGGACCGGTACGTCGGCGGGCCGATGATCGTCGACTGGAACGGCTGGCAGTTGATTGGCGGGCGGAAGATGCACGACTGCCCACCGGTGACGACGCTGTACTGGCTGGTCGACGACCAGCTTCAAGAGGTCGCCGAACTCCCCAGCGGCGGGGACACGTCCTACACGGGCTTCGTCCAGCTCGACGACCGGCATGCCTTGCTGTCGTACTACAGCAGCCACGAGACCGGCGGCACCAGCGCCCGCGCCGCCATCTACCTGGCCGACCTGGCGCTACGCTGAAGGGGTCAGGTCTTGCAATCGCACATTTGCGCGATTGCAGGACCTGACCCCCATCGGGAAAGGAGAGGAACGTTGAAGCTACGTTGGTGGAGCTGGTCCGTGCTCTTGTTGCTGGCGGTGCTGCCCGTCGCCGCGCAGGAGTTGCGGACCGGGTTCGAGGAGGATGAGACCGCCTGGTCGTTGGGCAAGGAGGGATGCTCGTCCTACGCTACCGATCAGGTGCACGGCGGCAAGCGCAGCTTGAAGATAGCCGATCCGGATGCCAAGCTGGGCTCGGACGTGCAGTCGCCCAAGCTCGAGGTGCCGGCCGGCAAGGAGCTGTTGCTGTCGGTCTGGATGCGGCTGGAATCGGGCACGCCGAAGGGGCTGGGTGTCTACCTCGCCTGCTACGGCGCCGATGGCAAACGGCTGTCCGAGCCGACCGAGAAGACCAACGCCGCGCTGGCCCTTGCCCCGGGCGTCTGGCAGCGGATGCTGCGGACGGTGACCGTGCCCGAGGAGGTCAAGCAGGTGGCGGTCTGGCTGCACACCTACAGCACCGCCGTGATGACCGTCCACGTCGACGACATCTCGCTCAAGGTGGTCGACCCCGGCTACCTCGGCGAGGCGGCGCAGTGGTCCGGGGCCACCCTCGATGACGGTCAGCGCAAGGTCTGGCCGTTCGCCCTGCGCTGGAACCACGGCGTCAGCGCCGGGCTCACCCGGAAGTACGCCGCGCCGCAGGACTGGAGCCAGTACAACGCCCTGCGGTTCTGGGTCTACTCGCCCAAGGCCGGCACATCGACGGCGATGTTGACCATCGTCTCCGAGAACGCCGAGACCGAAGGCGGTGACTACTACAGCACCAAGCTGACCTTCAACTTCGAGGGTTGGAAGGAGTTCGTGCTGCCGTTCCACGAGCTGGGCAAGTCACGCACTCCGGTCGGCTGGCAGAAGATCGACGCGGTAACCTTCAATGCCAGCGGCTGGAATCAGACTCTCAATCCCGAGATCGAGGTCGTCATCGACGGGATCGAGCTGCTCAAGCAGACCCAGGCCGCGGGCGGCCTGAGCACCTCGGACGAGGAGTTCTTCGCCAGCCTGAACCTGGAGCTGCCGGCGCTCAGCGCCGTCAAGCAGGCCGTGGCCGCCGGGGACTACCCGGCGGCCCGGGCCGCCTTGGCCGAGCACCTCCGCGCCCGCGCCACGCCGAAGTGGTTCATCGACTGGCGCGCCGCCCCGCTGCGCGGGGTCAAGGTCCCGGCGACGGAGGAGGACAAGGCACCGGACCAGTGGGACTACTACTCGACCTTCCTGACCATCGACTGGCAGGGCTGGAAGAAGATTACCATCACCAAGGAATCGGTCACCCCCAAGGCCGTGGTCGAGGGTCAGGGCGTCAAGACCAAGCAGCCCATCGGCTGGCACTGGATCCAGTACCTGGCCATCAACGCCAAGGGATGGAACCTGACCCCGAGCCCCGAGACGGTGCTCTACTTCGACGACGTGCGGCTGGTCGGCCGGGACCAGTCCAAGGTCATCAGCGGGTTCGAGGACGGCGCGAGCAACTGGACCGGCTTGGAGCCGAGCACGGAACAGGCGCACGAGGGCAAGGCCTCCGGCAAGTGGAGCAACCAGGAGCTGACCACCGGCATCCGGTGCAGCGACATTCCCCACGACTGGACCGCCTACGACGCGCTGGAGATGTGGGTCTACTCGGCCAAGGCCACCGGCTCGAAGGTGGTGGTGGTGCTCGATTCCGACGTCCCGCACGAGGTGGCCGCGGCGGAGAAGATCCTCAAGCATCAGTTCGACTACACCCAGGGCCCGGGCAAGACGGGCACCCTCGATTTCGGCGCGAAGATCGACTGGCACGCCAACCCGACCTCGGGCGAGGCCCAGACGCATCTGTGGAACGAGTCCCTAAACCGCCATTTTCATTTCCGGACGTTGGCGCGAGCCTACTGGGACACCGGACGGGAGCGCTACGCCAAGGAGATCGCCGACCAGATCCTCGACTGGGCCGCCGCCAATCCACGGCCGATGCTGAGCGACGGGAACAACGTCGGCCACTACGCCTGGCAGACCCTGACCACCAGCATCCGGCTGACCGACACCTGGCCCGACGCGCTGTACCGCTGCCTCGGCTCGCCCAGCTTCACACCCGAGGTGCTTACGACCATGCTCAAGTCCGTCCGCGAGCAGGCGCTGCACCTGATGCTGTGGAAGACCAGCGGCAACTGGCTTACGTCCGAGTCCAACGGCCTGTTCACCGCCGGGGCGCTGTTCCCCGAGTTCAAGGAGGCCAAGGACTGGCGCGATGAGGCCATCCGCCGGCTCTATCACCAACTCGACGACGAGGTCTATCCCGACGGCATGGAGTACGAGCTGGCCGCCGGCTACAACAACTGGGTGGTCAGCGAGTACGCCCACGTGCTGGAGGTGGCCGACCTGTGCGGCGTGCGCGAGGAACTGCCCGCCGACTACCTGGCCCGGACCGAGAAGACCTACGACTATCTCCTCTACGCCTCGATGCCGAACGGCGCCATTCCGGGGCTCAACGATTCCGGGAACTCGGACGTGCGCGGCCTGCTGGCCACCGGGTTCAAGCTCTTTCCGAACCGCGCGGACTTCCAGTACGTGGCCACCTCCCGCGCCGCCGGTCATACGCCGGCGACGACTTCCCACGCCTTCCCCTGGTCGGGCCACTACGTGATGCGCTCCGGGTGGGACGCGGACGCCACCTACCTGCTGTTCGACGCCGCGCCGTTCGGCTACGGGCACCAGCACGAGGACAAGCTCCACTTCGTGCTCTGGGCCTGGGGCCGGCAGCTTCTGCTCGATCCCGGCAACTTCTCCTACGACCGCTCGCGCTGGCGGCGGTACGTGCTCCAGACTTACGGCCACAACACGGTGCTGGTGGACGGCCTGGACCAGAACCGGCGCCGGCTGCGGGAGACCTACTTCTGGCCCAAGCCGTGGACCGGCGCCGGGCCGGCCACGCAAGACGCGCGGTGGGCCAGCGACGACGACTACGACTACGCCTATGGGGTGTACCAGGACGGCTACGGCCGGGACGGCGCGGTCCAGGTTCGCCACGAGCGGAGGGTGTTCTACCTCAAGGCCGACCAGCTCTTCGTGGTGCTGGACGCGATGACTCCCGAGACCGGCGCCGAGCATCGCTACGAGGCGCTGTTCCACCTCGATGCCACCGAGGCGACGGCCGGGGACCGGGGCGTGGTGACCACCGCCAACCAGGGCTCGGCCAACCTTCGCATCCTGCCGGCCGGCCACGGCGCGGTCAACGCCGCCGGCCTGGATTTCTACGATCAGCTGGTGGATGGCCTGCTGGCCGCCGGCATCCAGCCCTACGTCACTCTCTACCACTGGGATCTCCCCCAGGCGCTGCAAGATCTGGGCGGCTGGACCAACCGCGATGTGGCCCATTGGTTTGCAGACTATGCGGATCTGGTCTCGCGGCGGCTGGGAGACCGCGTCCAGCATTGGATTACGCATAATGAGCCGTGGGTGGTGGCCTTTCTGGGCGAGCTGCTGGGCATCCACGCGCCGGGCAACCAGAACCTGGCACGCGCGCTGGCCGCGGCGCATCACCTGCTCCTCTCTCACGGCCTGGCGCTGGAGCCGCTGCGCGCCAACGCCGGCCCGCAGGCCCGGCTGGGCATCACCCTCAACCTGACCCCCGCTTACCCGGCCAGCGACCGGGCCGAGGATGAGCGGGCCGCGCAGCGCCAGGACGGCTTCAACAACCGCTGGTTCCTGGACCCGCTCTACCGCGGCCGCTATCCCGACGACATGCTGGAGCTGGTCCAGGGCCAGATGCTCGAGCCGCAGGCCGGCGACATGGCCATCATCAGCCGGCCGACCGACTTCCTGGGCATCAATGCCTACACGCGCTCGGTCTGCAAGGCGGGCAGCGAGGGCCTGCTACAGGTGGAGACAGTGCGACAGCCGGGTGAGCACACCGAGATGGACTGGGAGGTCTATCCCGAAGGGCTGTATGACCTGCTGACGCGGGTGCAGCGCGACTATGCGCCGGGCAGCCTCTACATCACCGAGAACGGCGCAGCCTTTGCTGACCAGATCGACGAGCAGGGGCAGGTCAGGGACACCCGGCGCGAGGCCTATCTGCGCGAGTACTTCATCCAGGCGCAGCGCGCCATCGCCGCGGGCGTGCCGCTGCACGGCTACTTCGTCTGGTCGCTGCTGGACAACTTCGAGTGGAGCCTTGGCTACACCAAGCGCTTTGGCCTGATCTACGTGGACTACGCCACCCAGGCGCGCACCATCAAGCAGAGCGGCCGCTGGTACAGCCAGGTAACGCGGCAAAACGGGCTGACGTAATGCGTAATGCGTAATGCGTAACTCGTGACCCGGAATCGCGGGAATCGTCTCCGGGTTACGAGTTACGAGTTACGTAAAGGCAGAGCCCCGCCTCACGCTTCAGGCATTACGCCTCACATCTCACACACTTCTTGGCAGAGGATTCTGTCTACATTCGCTCCTTGACACAGAACGTTTGTTCTGGTATAATCGTACCAGAACAAACGTTCTGTTTCTTTTTCCTTCTGGGTGGCTGAAACCTGGATTAGCTGTGGCACAATAGGAGCATCAGATGCGGCGCGCCGCCCCGTAGAGCAACTGGCCTTCCACCAGGAGTTCCCTATGCGCAAGCGGCAACTAGAAATGCAATCGGATCGAATCGAAGCTGTGCTGGCGTCGCACCGGGTGACTGGCCGGGTCTGGGGCGCCACCATCACCCCGCGCTTCATCCGTTTTCAGGTCACTACAGCCACCGGCACCCGCGTCAACAGGGTATCCACCCTGTCGGAGGAGATCGCGCTCTCCCTGGGAGTGCGCTCGGCGCGCGTCTATCGCCAGAACGGCGCCATCCAGGTAGAGGTGCCGCGCGAGCGGCCTGAGACGGTGCGCCTCTTGCCCCTCTGCCAGCGCATCGGCCAGGCGCCGCCGCTGACCGCGGTGCTGGGGCTGGACGAGGAGGGGACGCCGCTGCTGCTGCGACTGCCCAGCCCCGACGTGGTGCATGTGCTGGTAGCCGGCGCCACCGGCTCAGGCAAGACCGCGCTGGCCCGCTCACTGTTGCTCTCCCTGGCCTGTTACAATCCCCCCGATGCCCTGCGGCTGGCGTTGATCGACCCGAAAGGCCGCGGCTTCCAGCCGCTGGCCGACCTGCCCCACGTCATCGGCCGGGTGGCGGCCGGCCCGGAGAGCGGCGGCAAGGCGCTGGCCTGGCTGGTGAAGGAGATGGAGCGCCGCGACGCGGCCGGCGTCAGCAGCCCAACCATCGTGGCCGCCGTGGACGAGCTGGCCGATCTGCTGATCACCGGCGGCAAGGCGGTGGAGCTGGCGCTGATCCGGCTGGCGCAGCGCGGCCGGGAGGCGGGCGTCCACCTGGTAGCCTGCACCCAAAAGCCCTCGGCCGAGCTGGTCAGCGGGCTATTGAAGGCCAATTTCCCCGTCCGGCTGGTGGGCGCGGTCTCCAGCCCGGAGGATGCCAAGGTCGCCGCGGGCATCTCCGCCACCGGGGCGGAGAAGCTGCTGGGGCATGGCGATTTCCTGCTGGTGGCCAAGGGGGATGTGCTGCGCTTCCAGGCCGCCTACGCCGCCGAGGAAGAGATGGCCCAAAGCGCGCGGCAGTTGCGCGCGCAATACAACCACCCACTGGCAGGCGCCCTCGCGGCGCCCTCCAGCCAGGCCCAACAACCGTCAAGGTAGCCGTTCAGAGCCCAAACAGATTTCTTGCGGATACCAAGGAGCGCTTTCCATGCGACGCCTGATTGCCTTTAGCCTGCTGGCCGGCATCGTCACCCTGGCCGTTATCATCGGACAACGCCTGAGCACCGACGCCATGGCCGTCATGGCTGGCGTGGTCTTTGGCGTGGCCGCCAGCATCCCCACCAGCCTGTTGATCGCGCTGGCCGCGCGCGGCAGTCGTCGCCCTGAGCCGCCCTACCGCCGCGATGACTACCAGCCGAGCCCGCCCGCGCCGCAGATCTACGTGGTCAGCCCCGGCCAGGCGCCGGCGCTGCCCGGCCAGGGCGCAGGGATCCAGTCTGTCCTGCCCCAGCCGCCGGGCGGCGCTTACATGGCTGAGCCCGCCCGCCGCTACAAGGTGGTGGGCGACGCCGAGTACTGGCTGGACGAGGTCGATACCCAACGTTGGGAATGAACCAGGAGATGAATCATGCAGATTGGCAAG
>JAANMU010002405.1_pt1 | contig 14176 bp, 11 predicted proteins | sample 7279701 | NCBI WGS metagenome assembly JAANMU01 (sample SAMN14094539, study PRJNA606508) | bioreactor metagenome | isolation source: A lab-scale SPAN reactor treating ammonium-rich wastewater day 57 | place: Ireland: Galway | collected 2017-03-13 | reverse complement strand
AGGTGACGGGCGCCGCCAGCGATGCCGATGCGCATCGCGACCTGGTGCATCGGCCAGGCATCGATGTCGGCGCCGTTGAGCCGGATGTGCCCGCGGATCTGGCCGCCGATCGTCCGCGGCGCCAGGCCGTTGGCCGTCACGACTCGCAACTGGTCCTTCAGGACCGCGAACACGCCCTTGTCACAGCCCGCCAGACTGTCCGCTGCGCCCTCCGACAAGTTGAGTCGGCTGGTTTCAGCCAGGCCGTTGAGGCCCAGCACCACAAGTTCGCCGGCAGCCGTAGCTACGTAAAGCTCGCCGCCCTTGCGCGCTATGGCATTGATGCGCGCCCCCGACTTGGAGACAGCCACACCCGGCCGGTCGGACTTCCAGAGCCTGCCCTTGTCGTCGCCACCCACCACGCCGTACTTTGGCCAGAGCAGGCTGGTCAGACCCGGAGCCTTGAACACCTGAGGGTTGTTGACCTTCAGGGTTTCTGCGTCAAGCAGCATGACCGTGCCATCGGCGGCACCCACAGCCACCAGGCCGCCGCCCTCGTCGTCGGGGGCAACGTGCATGACGGGGTTGGTCGTGTTGGTGTACGTCGCGACAGGCTTGTCAAAGGGTGAGCGCCACAGGTGCAAAGAACCGTCCATCCCCGCGGTCAGCAGGCCCTTGCCGTCTCGCAACGACGCAACCGAGTAAACCCGGGTGTCGGCCTTCTGGGCCTGGAAATCTTGGGCCTTCAGGTTGACGGCGACCACTTCTCCTTGGCCGGTACCGGGCCCCCCCCTGCGATCCCGCAGGTAGAAGTACCAGCCTGCAAAGGCGCCGCCGCCGATAAGCAACAGCACGAGCAGAATGCCAATACCGCTGGAAGAAGACCGCTTCCGGTAAGGCTGGCGGGTGCTCGCGGGCGTGATGTCCATGCGCGTCGCGCCGGAGGGTTGCTTCGACGAGCCTCCCTCCCAGGGCGCGGGCACAGTGTCCGCAGGGCGGGCAGCCGAGCCGTCCGCGATGGCCTTGCGTTCAAAGGTCGGGAAAGATTTCGCCGAGTACTCCTGCCAGCCGGCGTCGTCCATGTCCGAGCCCGCGGCCACCTTGTTGCGACGCGACGCCGAGGCCGGCAGGTCATCCGTGATGGGCGGTAGACGCCCTGAAGAACGCTTGGAAGACTCACCCGTCTCGCGCGGCAGAGCAGGAATCGCGCCCGAGGAGCGACGCGCGCGCGCTTTGGCTTCACGCACCATTTCCGGCGTCAGGTCCGCCAGGTCTTGCGTAAGGCCGGCGGGGCCGCCCTCTGCGGCAAGGTTCTGGGTCTGGCTTCGCACCTGCGCGCCCACCTTGCGCAACTCGTCAAGCATGGGGTTGGGCGGTGCGGGCGGGCGTGTGCCTGGCTTGGTTGGCGCGGCCGTGGGAGACTCCACCTCGGCCATAGCGTGCATTTCGGCGAGCGCGTCCGACTTGGCCTTTTCGATGGCGCGTGTGTCGATGCGAAAACCGGCGGTGGCAAAAAGCGTCGCGCCTTCGCTCATGAGCTTCTGGGTGGTGTTACGGCTCATGCGCGCAATGCCGGCCAGGCGCTCAGCCACGACGTTCATGTCCACGAGGCGGCGCTCGGGCTCCTTCTCGGTGAGGTCATGGATGATCTGGGCGAGCCCGCGATCCGCGGGCGTCTTCAGGCGCTCCTGCGGCACGGTGATGCGGCTGGTCACGTGCTGCAGCGCCACGGCCATGGGAGTGCTGGCGGAAAATGGCGGTCTTCCGACAAACAGGTGGAAGAGGGTTCCCCCAAGGCTGTAGGCATCAGCCGCCGCGCCCGCCTGTTTACCCTGGGCCTGTTCAGGCGCCATGTAGTCCGGCGTACCCATGATGGCGCCGGTCATGGTCAGGCCGCTGTCGCTCGCAGTAGCGCGCGCGAGGCCGAAATCAGCCACCTTCACGCCGCCCGACTCCGGCAGCATGAGGTTGGCGGGCTTGATGTCGCGGTGAACGACGCCGTTGGCATGGGCATGAGCCAAGGCCTTGGCGGCGCCCGCGCCGATGTCGGCCACGGTGGCGGCGTCGAGGGGGCCGTGAGTCTTGATCAGGTCAAGGGCATCGTTGCCTTTGACGAACTCCATGACGAGGTAGTAGTAACCTGACTCCTCGCCGACGTCATAGACCCGCACAGTATTCGCGTGATTCAACTTGGCCGCCAGCTTGGCCTCACGGAGGAAGCGCTGCACCAGGCTGCCGTTTGAGGCAAGGTGCGGTGGCAACACTTTGACCGCTACGTCAATGTCGAGTCCGGTGTGCATGCCCTGATACACCGTGCCCATGGCCCCTCGTCCGCAAATGCGCTGCAGCACACACTTACCAACGGTGTAACCAACGAGAGATTTTGGCTCGGGCGGACGGGCCATTCAGAACTCCGGAACAGGCATGCGACACGCCCATGCGGCGCGTCACGCCTGAATCATTATTTATAGCGCCGAAACCCGAGAGGGATAGCGGCAAGGCGCGCCAAAAGCACGGGCCCTGCGAGGGGCCCGTTCCTGAACACCTATTCAAAAACTGCCAGCATGGCCGGGCCTGCCCTGAATCGCTGGGCAAAGGTTTTGTGACGTATCGCGCTGTCAGTCTGGGCCTGAAGGTCAGTGGTCTGCCGCACGATCAGGTTCGAGGCCCGCACGCGCCATTGGGGATCGTTCGTGGCCCGCAACGCCCCGGTGTAGCCTGCACCCAACAGCAGATTTACGCTGCCAAAGTCCGTGGTGCCAAAGGGCAGCTCTGCAAAGGCACCCGGGATGTTCGCGGGCGGGTTGCCCAGGTAGACGCCGGCGTTGGTCCCCAGAAGCCAGGCCATGGCCGTGGCCAGATTGGAGTCCACCGACACGTCCTCCATCACCCACCGGTGATATTCCAGGGCCTCTGTCAGATGCCCCACCAGCCAGGCACGGAAGTTGCCCGAAGTGTCAGGGAAGCCGACGCCATTGGGGTCGTTGGGCTCAACAGCCGACTGCCTCGCCCGGATCCGCGATACCAGATAGTTCACCAGGTTCTGCGCATCCGCTGATCCGGTGCACAGGAAGTAGCTCACGGCCGTGAACAACCCGTTTGACAGCCAGTTCGTAGGGCATATGAACGTGTTGTCCTGCCCGCCCGAGGCTGCATCAAGATGACGTTTGAGCGTGCCACGCGTGAACAGGTAGGCCTCCTGCAGCACTTCCAGGGACAATCCATCGCCAAACAGCAGGTAATGATCTCCCAGCATTTCACCCTTGAGAGACTCGATGTTGTGGGACCCGAAGTGGTAATTCCCCAGATCGTGCTGCTTGTTGTTGGGAGTGAATCGCGACTTGCCGATCTGCGTGGTCTGGCTGTTGCCCCCGTAATTGCCCACTGCGGGATTGCCGGCTTCGCTGTAATTGAATCGGCGGCCGACATCGCTGTGAATCACATTGATGTCGCGGTAGTGGCGCAGGGCCGCGTCACCAAAGCCCAGCATCTCCCGATAGCCGCTGGCGGCAAACCAGACAAAACAGGCCCGTGCCACACCGAAATCCTGATTATCCCAAGAACCGTTGCCGTCCTCGTTCTTGCCGTCACCGTAGTTCCAGAAACCATACTCGTGGCCCGCGGCCGTCCCGTTTCCGCTGGCGCGATCACCCAGAATGTCCGTGAAGTGGCGCTGCACCTCGGTGAGGTAGGGCGTGATGTAGCTCTGATAGGCAGGCTGGAAGCGGTTGACAGCCGTGAACGTGGAATTGGTGATGCCGATATGGCCAAAGGCCTGGCTGGCACGGTAATGGGTGGGCGTACAGGCGGCAAAGGGTGCATCGTTGATCAGGTTGGCCAACTGCGTGGCTGCCCCGCCCAGCACGCCCGTCAGGCGCTCAAAGGAGAGCATCACTTCGTGAGTCTTCATCACACCTTCGAAGGCCTGCATTTTCCAGGTCCCCGCGGGCCAGAAATCCAGGCGCATCAAGCCGTCGGCCTGGGCGTGGAGGGCCTTGGGATACTGCTGCCAGAAGTCGCGGACAGCGGCCGTCACCCTCAGGTTGTTGGGTGACGCGCTGAAGGCCATCTGCATAGCGCCGGGCGCCTTGGCACCCGCACCGGTGATGATGCCGCCCAGCACTGAATAGCTGATCTGAGTGTCGTTACTCGTGGGCCAGGCGTTGGTCAGGGTGTCGCCACTGCCGTCTCCTGTACCCGGCACGTAGGCACCCGGCTGGGGCAGATTCTCGCCGTCCGTCGGGTCATAGGTGCCTGAGTAATTCTGGAGCAGCGTGGCGCTCTGGGTGGCCGTCAACGACCCCTGATGTGTCGTTGAATCTCCGACGAACATGGCCGTAGGAGCGCCGCCCAAGGCCAGGGGCAACTCCATGGAGACCGAATCAGCATCCGTGTGGCTGGCCACTTGGGCGGCTTCAGAGGCCGCGCCGGCATTCGTCAGGCCGTGGTTCTGCATGTTCTTGAAACTGTAAACGACCTTGATGTACGGCAGATTGTTCCAGGCATGGATACGCACGACATAACGCAGTTTGTCTGCACCCGCGGGCGCTGAACGATGGCGCCCCTCCACGCGCAGGCAAACTCGCAAGGGCCCCTGCTCCTCGACTGTAATGCTGTCCGGCGCTATCTGGTTCATCAGGTAGTCCGTCGAATTATCGGACACCACAATGCCGCGCAGCGCCGCTGTGTTCAGACACTCATCGTTGATGGTGCCTCCGCCGTCGCGGTCAATCAGCACGCTCTCAAACAGGCGAAAGGCTGTCTTGCTCACCGTGAAACTCAACACACCGGTGTTGACCGTGATCGAAGACGCGCTGTTGTTCACGTTCAGCGCCGTGCCAGTTGCGCTGCCGCTTCCGCCGTTGTTGAGCCGGTAGGCGCCGCCACCCGTGGCCGTGTTGGCCATGAAATCCACCAGCACCCAGCGCACGGAGTTGTCGCTCCAGCGTGAGAGCACGCGGAACTGGGCCGGCACGTCTACGCCCGCGGCCGTTTGCACGCGCAGCGTGTTCTCATTGGGGCAAAGGCCTTTGCTCATAGGCACGCCGGAAGTGACCGGCACGGAGGTGCTGGTCCAGAGCGTGCGTGTTCCCACCGTGAGATCAATGGGAAAAGTCCCGGGCACCGGGGCGATGTACAGCGAAACCGTGGCTTCCGCGAAAATCGTCGAATCCTGGTTGCTGGTCGCCCTGACCTTGATGGGGGGCGTGGCGGGCACGGCTGCCGGCGCCTGATACAGGCCCGTCGTCGAACTGATGATGCCGTGGGAAATGCCCCCCGGCACGGTCCACGTCACACCCGGCACCGTAGCGTTCTGCACCACGGCGGTGAATTGAAAGGTCCCGCCAAACGCCACCTGCACCGTTTGGGGCGTGATGTCCACGCGCAGCCCCGGGGGCTGGCTGCCACCACCCGGTGGGTCGCCGCCGCCGCCGCAGGCAAGCATGAACACCGAAATGGCCAGGGTCACAGACCACAGCAGCAACGCGCGGAATTTCATTCAAGGCTCCCGGACGCGGCAAGCCGCGTTTAGGCATCGGGGCAAAAAGTGGGAATCCGGGACCGTTCTACGCGCCACTATTGTGGCGGCAGTCCCTCCGCGATGCAACGCCTTGCCGCCGCCCGAAGGGCACGACACCGAGATGGACTTTCAACGTTAGGAAAGCCGCACTCTGTCTACTATTCTTGGCGGCGCACTGGGCACGCCGGTTACGGCATTGTTTCGGGACTCGGAGCCCTCGCATGATTAGTGCGCGTCATGCCCTGATTGCATTGTCTGCGGCCGCCCTGTTGGGTGCTGCTACCTATTCGTCCCAACCTGCCCTGGAAGCTCAGGGCCGGCCGCCGGGCCAGTTCCCCGGCTTTCCAAAGAGCGAACCTGACCACTACAACCTGGGCCCCATCGGCGGCAAGGCCACATTGGAATCCCGCCCCCCGGGCCTGAAGGTCACGAGTCTTGTCGCGGGCGCCCCCGGAGAGAGGGGCGGTCTGGCCCAGGGCGACTGCATCACGGGCGCAGCGGGCAAGGCCTTCAAGGTTGACCCCTATATGGAGCTGGGCCTGGCCATCGAAGAGGCGGAGGCCCAGGCTAAATCGGCCAAGCTGAAGCTGAGTATCGAGCGCGGCGGCAAGACCAGCGAAATCGAAGTCACGCTCACGGCCTTTGGCAAGGAAGCCAAGGCCTTTCCCGGCGGCAAAATGCGGGACCGTATCGTCGATGACGCGCTCGCCTGGCTTGCCAAGCGGCAACAGGGTGACGGCTCTTGGGAGTGCCACCTCTCTGCCGTCAACGGCCAGATTTGCATGACGGCACTGTGCGGCCTCGCCTTTGTGGCCTGTGGGAATACCGCAGAGAAGGGGACTTACGCCGCCAACGTAAAGAAGGCCGCCCAGTTCGTGATCGCGAACATCGGGCAGGAAGGCGGCTTTGGCGCCATGGGGGGCGGAGGCGGCAACTGGAACCAGACCAATTGGGGGCTCGGCTACGGAGGGATGTTCCTCGCACAGGTCGAGTTGCTCAGCCCCGTCAAGGGCGCCCGCGAGAAACTGACCTGGGTCCGGGACACCATACTCAAGAACATGGAAGACAGCGGCGGCTGGGCCCACGGCCCCGGCGGCCCAAACGCTCTGGGCTACCTTGAGCTGGAGATTGTCTCGAATTACGTCCTTTCGGCGTTGGGCGGCATCCAGGCGCTCGGCATTGACGTGGACAAATCGCGAATCGACAAGGCTCTGGCGTACATCCAGAAGTGCGGCGGTGGCGGCCCCGGAGTGGGCTATTCAACAAAACCGGGCCAGGTGGGCATGGGCGATGTGGGGCGCACAGCCGGCGCCGTAGCCGCGTTTGCGGCCCTGGGCCGTACCGAACACCCCTATTACAAGCCCATGGTGGGCTTCACAGCGGCCAACCTGCGCAAGATCAAGGATGGCCACGTCAGCCCCATGATGCACTGGCTAGCGGCGGCCCTGGCCTGCCGGCGCGAGGGCGGCAAAATCTGGGACGCCTTCTGGGAGACACAGCGCCAGGAGTGCACCATGCTGCGCATGCCGGACAACACCTTCACGGCGCGCCCCACAGATGAAAGCGCTACCCTGGGCAAGAACAACGACCGCGACCTCGGCCCCGCCTGGTGTACGGCCCACTGGGTCATCATACTGGGTCTCGAACGCGACCATCTCTCCCTTTGGCTGGGCAAAAGTAAGGGCACGAAGTCCAAGCCCGACTCCAAGGGCCCCGTGACCAGCGACAAGAAGCCGGAGCCCAAGCGGGAGAAGACTCCGGAAGAGATCGAGGCCGAGCGGGAGAAAGAACGCAAGAAGGCCCTCGAAGACGCCATGAAGGACTGAGCGACCATCAGGAATTGCCGTGCGCGGTCGCCCTGAAACACCGTCGTTGGCTCCGCGATTGCCACGTCCGAAAACGGCGCGCATGTCGCGCCGCTTTCTATTATGACACCGCCATGCTGGATGCAGACGCCTGCTATCGCGCCCTCAAAACCCATGACCGCCGCTTCGACGGCAAGTTCTTTGTCGGCGTGAAATCAACGCGCATTTATTGCCGCCCCATCTGCCCGGCGCGCACGCCCCGCCGAGATCGTTGCTCGTTCTTTGTCACGGCCGTCCAAGCCGAACGCGCCGGCTTCATGCCTTGCCTGCGCTGCCGCCCCGACCTAGCCCCCGGCAACGCAGTCATTGACGCCAAGGCCAGACTGGCCCGTCGCGCGGTGCAACTGATCAGAACGAACTGGTCCATCCGTGTGGAGGAACTGGCGGCGCGGCTGAGCGTGACGGCACGACACCTGCGCCGAGCCATGCATGATGAACTTGCCGTAACGCCGCTGCAGGTGAAGCAGTCGCGAAGAATGGCCGTCGCCAAACACCTGCTGCGAAAGTCCAAATTGCCCCTGATCCGCGTCGCGTTCGCCAGTGGCTTTGCCAGCCTCCGTCGATTCAATGCAGCACTCAAGGAAGCCCTCGGACAGTCCCCCTCCGAATTCAGGGCCCAGAGCCAGCGTCCAAGACCCCGGGCCGCAGCATCGGGGCAGCACTCCAGAGGAAAACCATGACTCAAACCTGCTACCTCGAAATGCCAAGTCCTATCGGCAAGTTGACCCTGACCTGCAGCGACGACGGCATCACCGGCGTTCACATGGACACCGGACACTTCACCCTGCCCGCCCAGGCCAGGCGCGGCCACCCATTGCTGGATCAGGCACGCCGGCAGTTGGAGGAATACTTTGCGGGCAGACGCAAGGAATTTGAACTGCCTTTGGCTGCGTAGGGCACGGAGTTTCAGCGCCGGGTCTGGGCGCGGCTGTGCGACATTCCCTTCGGCGAGACGGCCAGCTACGGGCAGGTGGCCGCGCGAGTGGGCAAGCCCAAGGCTTCGCGGGCAGTGGGTCTGGCCAACGGGGCCAATCCCATTGGCATCATCGTGCCCTGCCACCGGGTGATTGGCGCCGACGGCAAGCTGACGGGTTACGGTGGCGGCACCCAACGCAAACAGTGGCTTCTCGACCACGAAAGCAAGGTGACTGGACAGCCGGCGAAGGCATAGCGAATGGGGGCAATTCCCGTTGCGAAATTGCGCGGCCTCGCTATTTTGAATGACCGTTCAAAAACAAAAGGACTAGACATGGCAATCAGGCAGCCCGGCGTTGACAAAGAACGCGAGAAGATGACCGTCGTAAAAACCAGCCGCCCCGCTCCGGGCGTGTTCATGATCGAGCTCTCCGATCCGCCGGCCAACACCTACACCCACCAGATGTTCCGGCAGATGGACGCCGCCATCCTTGAAGCGCGCTTCGACGACGAAATCTCGGTCATCCTGATTACCGGCGAAGGCGAGAAGTTCTTCTGCGCCGGCGCAAACATCAAGATGCTCGAGGAAAGCAACCCGCACTGGAAGTATTTCTTCTGCCTGCACGCCAACGAAACCCTGAGCCGCCTGGAACAGTCGCCCAAGCTCGTGGTTGCCGGCCTCAACGGCCACACCGTGGGCGGCGGCCTTGAAATTGCCATGGCCGCGGACATCCGTATCGCGCGCCGCGACTCCGGCCGCTGCGGCCTTCCCGAGGTCAACCTCGGCGTGCTGCCCGGCACGGGCGGAACCCAGCGCCTGTGCCGCATAGTGGGCAACAGCCGCGCCATTGAACTGATGTGTTCGGGCCGCCTGTTCAGCTTTGAGGAAGCGCACGACATGGGCATCGTCAGCGACATCTATGACGGAGACGCCAAGAGCTTCCGCGAACAGATGATCGACTACTGCAAGCAGTTCACCCTGCCCAACAAGGCCACGAAGGTGGTGGGCAACATCAAGCGCAGCGTTGTCAGCGGCAGCGAGATGAGCTTCGAGTACGGCCTGACGCTCGAACGCGAGCTGCAAAAGGCCCTGTTCGACTCGCAGGACGCCAAGGAAGGCCTCAACGCGTTCAACAGCAAGCGCACGCCCCAATTCAAAGGCGTGTAGCGGCGGCGGGTCGCAGTTCGCGGCTTGCGGCCGGCGGTTCGCAGGAGCAACAAAGAGACTAGTTCACAGGGGCGCAACGAAAGTTGCGCCTCGTTCATTTGGCGAAAGCACCCGTGGCTCGACCCGCCCGTACCCAGCGCTGGCGACAGGCGTCGCCAGCCACGAGTCGACTCACCAACCGATACCGCGCCAAATTTGACAGCGCCACGATCATGGCGTATTGTCACGTTATTGTCACGAATAATTCACAACTTATGACACCAAGCGGCTCCAGAGCGGTCATGGACGTTGCCATCCATCAGGGAATTGCTGGATCAACTTCCAATCTCGCAGTCGGCACGCGCTTGCTCTGCCTTCTGCTCTTGGGTGCCAGTTCCCTCAGTGGCGCCGAAGCCGCGCGTAGTTCTGAAGCGCGCGCGGCTATGGGCGCAATCAAGGATCGGCTTGTCGCTCGATATGATGCCGCCGCGGTGATGGACTCAACTTGGGACTTGGCCAAGCTCGGCTTCTCGCCAACCGAATTCGACGGAAGCTACTACGACGCCTCCAACTTCGGGATTCACGTTGAGTCGCGGCATCCGCCCATTGTGCTCATCGTTTGCCGCGCGCACTTTGAGTATCAGCTTGATAACTGCGCCCGAGTCGATCTCACCACGCGCACCGTGTCATACATGGAAGCGCCGGCGCCCGCGGGCATCGGAAACTCCATCTGGCCTGAACGCAGGCACTTCGATTCCAGGTTACAGACTGAACTTGACGTGCAAAGAAGCCGAGAATGGATCTGGCCTGTCGTAGTTTCATTTCTCTTTGTCTCTGTTTGCTTCGGAACAAGGACTTCCGCGCGTGTGCAGCGCCGCGCAGTGGCTTGGCCGGCATCCATCGCGATGGGGTTGCTGGCCGCCGGACTTGGAGCGACGGGCGTCAATTGCTGGTTCAGCCTTGTCGGATTCGGCTTCCGAGACGCAGCCAACCCCTGGCTTCCAAGCGCAATTGCAGTGACCTCTTACGCTGCGACCACAGCCGCGCTGTTGTTGTTCGTTCTCGCGCCCCGGGGGTACAGCACGACAAGAGAGGGGCGGCCATGACGCGACTAGCGCTCACGATCGCTGTTTTGCTTGCAACGCCGCTATGCGCCGAAGGCTATGTCGAGGACAGCCGTTCGGAAGCCAACTTCGCCCTTCTGCGGCTTGGCACAGCATTGCAGAAGCGCTTCGATGAAAGCGGTGGTCGAATTGAACGCCACTACACTCCCCTTGAGCTTCAGCCCACACTCTACTTCGAGCATTTCAGCGCCGAGAACTACTCAATCTTGTATCCCGCCAGCCGGAATCAACCCGTTCGCATTCGCTGCATCGGAACATTTCGTGGCGATTTCTGGGAACAGACTATGGAGTTGTCCCTCGATCTTGTTCGGCGCACAAGCCAACGAACGCATTCGCCTCACAAACCATTCTTGTTCGAGATCCTTCCGCGTTGGGGTAGCGCCATAGGGCTGTTGCTGCCAATCTGGGCACTCCTCACGGGCGATGCAATCCAGAGGCGGCGGCGCCAGCACGGCAAGTCGCGAAGGTTCGTCTCCATATTCTTCGCTTTCATAGGATTGCTCCTCTTCATCGAAGGGTCAATTTCCGCGACATACGTTCGCCTCGAATACGACTACGAATTGCGGTTCATCTCGCTTCTCTTTCCTTTCGGCATTGCGGTTATGGAACTGTCGGGCAGATTCATGGATGAGAACCAGGGGAAGTTGACGGCTGTAGCGTTTTTGCCTGCGCTTGCAACAACCGCTGTGTTGACGGACTTTGGCGCAACTTACTGGTACGGCGGAAGCACAGCGGCATTTCTGGTCGTCGCAGGCTCATTGGTCAGCGGCGGGCTCTATCTTGTTCGCTTCACGCAGGCACATCCGAGGACAAAGCCGTGATTTTTCGCGCCTTGCTGCTCTTCGCACTTTTTGCAACGCCGTTGATGGCGCAGGACGCGGCTTCGCCGGGGCGGGAGGAGGCGGAGCGCTCGTTGGAATTGATTGCGGGCAAGGTGCGCGCGGCCTACGCGAAGTCCAAGACACTGGATAGCAAGTTGACGCTGCAGACGCTGATTGACAAAGACGAACTCTCGGGCCGGTATTGCGATGCCTCGAACTTTGGCCTGCACGTTGAAAGCGCCGAGCCGCCACTAGTGTTGCTGGTCTATCGCCGCCGCTTCGATTACCAGCCCGAGGATTTCCACTGGCGAATTGACCTGCGTAAGCAGACGCACGAGGCCATCAACAAAGCCGCGCCTGAAGGTGTGGGGCAAAGCCCGTGGCCGCCGGATCGCGAGCTGCACGAAGACCGCCTCCGCGGCTTCTGGTGGCGCGCCCATCGTGTCTTTTACTTCACGGGCCTCAGCCTCACAGCTCTTGTCGTCGCCGTCTGGCTTGTCACACGCAATCGCTGGTTTTCTCTCCGGGCCCCGAGGGCCTCAAGCGGGCGCACCTGACAGCTACTCCGCCGGACCGCTTCAACGGCCCGCAACGTCAATACTCCCGCCGCTGGCTGGTGTTCCAGGCCTCGCGCAGGATCGCCAGGTAGCGCTCATAACGACCGGCATCGATTTGGCCCGACTCTGCGGCCGCGCGCACAGCACATTTGGGCTCGTGGCGATGGGTGCAGAGGGCGAACTTGCACTGTTCGCGAAATGCCGCAAAATCCGGATAGAACAGGGAAAGCTCTTCGAGGTTGAAGTTGGTCAGGCCAAAGTCCCGCAGGCCAGGAGTGTCCACTACGCGGCCCTCCCCCACCTTCAGCAGGGAGACATGGGTGGTGGTATGGCGGCCTTCGCCGTGGCGGTCCACTTCACCCACACGCAGCGCCAGGCCGGGCTCCAGGGCGTTGAGCAGGCTTGACTTGCCCACACCCGAGGGACCCACAAACACAGAAACGCGGGCGGCCAATGCGCGCCGCAATTCCGCCAAACCCTCGCCGGTGCGGGCGCTGGTCACGTAACGCGCCAGGGCCATAGCGTCGTAGGGCGCCATGAGCGTGTCAATCGCCTCGCGCGAGGCGAGGTCACACTTATTGACGACAATGCAGGGCTTCAGGCTCTGCATGACGCCCGCCGCCAGCAGCTTGTCCAGCGCGAGCAGCCTCTCCGCCAGCTTGTCCGCGGAGACCACGGCGAACATCTGGTCGACATTGGCCGCAATCACGTGAGTGATGCGCTCGTTGTGGGGCGAGTGGCGCAGCAGTTCGCTGCGCCGCGCGGCCACCTGCTCGATGCTGCCGCGCTCGTCATCTTCCAGCAGCAGGGTAACCTGGTCACCAACGGCCACGGGGCTGCGGGATTCGCGGCGACCCCGTTTAAGCCGTCCGCGGATGGAGCTCTCGATTTCGCGCCCGCCGGCATCGACATAGCACGTGCGCCCATGCACGCGAACGACGATGCCGCTGATGTGTCGCGCGCTTTCGCTCATGGGCGGAATTGGCTCATGTTTTCGGTCCCGCCTGCCGATGAATGGGATACGTGACGTTGTGCCATCTTACTCGCGACCGATGAACCGGAAAGCGCGTGAAGCCGCTCATTGTCCTGACCCTGCTGTTGACCCTTACGGCCCTGGCGCCGCCGACGCCCCTGGCTACCGTCATTTCGACCGGGGAGCCGGCCGTTGAGCGGGCGCCTGAGTACCTGGAGCGCTTTGATGGCCCCGTGCAGCGTGGGGTCTGGCTGCCCCTGGCCTCCAGCGAAGTGGAAGTCCGCTCAAGCAATCCCCCTGTCATCTACTTCGCCGCCGACAGCAAGCTGGCCGAAGTCGGTGTTCAGGAGGTGCTGGACGAGCCGGGCGAATACGCCGTGCGGACCGCGCCGACGCTGCAGCGGTGGCGGGTGCTGAAGCCGGTTCCCGAGGACCTCGCCAGGGCGGTTCCCGACGAGACGGCCTTCGAGCTGAAGGTGCTGAATTCCGATCCCGCCAACTGGACCGCCGCCTACGCCATGGTCGCCGGCAAGCTGCCACTCGAACCGCTGGTGAAAGAAACAGGCAGCGACGTGCTGTACCTCTCCGGCGAAGTCGACGTGACGGTCGACGGCGCGGTGGGGGTGAACCTCGACTCGGCGGACGGCGTCCAGCTCTGGATCAACGGCCAGCCGTTCGGCTCGACCGCCAGCGCCGCGACCGAACTCCCCCGCGGCCGGCACCGGATCACGCTGCGGGTCGACACGGCAAAGCGCGGCTCGCCGTTCGTGCGGGCGGAGCTGTTCAAGCCGGCGGGAAGTGCAGCGGAGTTTGGGACGGTGGATGGGGCGTAGTGAGGTTCGACGGTGGACGGAGTCATTACATATCTGAACACCGATCTCGACCTCACGTCATCCGGGGAACTGACGGCGCTTGCCGCTGCGCTCGAAAGCAGTGGCATTTCCCCGGGGCATGTCACCCACGGCGACAATGGACTCTGGTATGCCACTTTCGAGACGGACGAGCAGTACGATGCGCCAGAAGCGAATATTGCAGCCATGTTGAATGTCGTCGAGGCACTGACGCCGCCATTGCGTGCAATCTGGTCCGGTTGCAGCCAGCGCGAGTTCAACATCGGCTACGATTTCGGGCTCCAGCCTTGGGGATTCAATCAGGGGCTCTCGACCGAACTGCTTGGCCGAATTTCCGCCGCGGGGGCGTCGCTTCGGGTGACGCTCTATCCGGACGGTGGAAAGGGGACGCCAGAAACTGAATAGGTCCCCGTCCGGTCCTTC
>JAANMU010002402.1_pt1 | contig 14218 bp, 17 predicted proteins | sample 7279701 | NCBI WGS metagenome assembly JAANMU01 (sample SAMN14094539, study PRJNA606508) | bioreactor metagenome | isolation source: A lab-scale SPAN reactor treating ammonium-rich wastewater day 57 | place: Ireland: Galway | collected 2017-03-13 | reverse complement strand
TCTAAACAGAAAATTATTAAATAATATGAAAAATCTATGAGAAAATTTTTTTCGTTTCTAAGAGATTTACCGGCGCCATTTATTGGCACCAGAACTCTTTTTGGAAAATTAGTTCTATTGGTCGCAATTTTTTCTTTACTGGCTGTTGCTTCTATTTTCGGAATTTTTAGTTTACAGAACGTGACTGCGCAAGGGTCTATAAATTCAGAAAATCAAATAGAGGGGGATGGAAGTAGTAACTTAGACGTAGAATGCAAGGACCATGGCTTTGATTTTGGTATAGCAAAATGGGAGTGGGAGGATGAATCTTGGCAGGTTGAAAACAACCCCCCCTTTCCTCTAGCCGATTACAATACATATGTGTCCGGAGACGATCAAGCATCTGATTGGACATCCGACCCTATCGCTGCCGGTGTTGTTGCCAAAACCGCAACAGATTCTTATGTTTTTGATGGTGGAATATCAGGCCAGATAAATAATACAGACACAGGAAACCATGATATTAGTCATATAACTTTCTGCCGTAATGAATCTGAATCAGAAACTCAAACTGCAACCATCATTGCCCATAAGGTCGTCTGCGATTCAGAAGAGCTTCTACCAAATTTAGAAGAGCGTTCGCCAAATATAACAATTAATAATATAACCTCTACTACTGCAAGTACTTTCGCTTCTGGTACCGATGGCTGTGAACTTGTAGAAGACTGGGACTTTGAATATAAAATTACTGATGATCAAAGCAATCCGGGTGGCAACACTGTTGGCCCTAAAGGTGGCGACTGGACTACTTTCACTAACACGACTGAAATTCCCATTGACGACTTATCTCTTATTCAACTAAGAGAAGTTTTGCCGTCTGGTTATATTCCTTTCTCTGATAGTGATGATGATGTTTCTGCTGAATTTTACTGTCGCGTAGATGTCTCTGTCTATGACAGTTGGAACTATGACAATTGGGAGTTTATAAAAAATCCGCAAGACAAGGAGACATATTATTGTGTCGGTTTCAATGTGCCTAAACCAAGCACAGATAACGACCTCACGATAGTTGGTACTAAAATAATGTGTGATTCTGAAACTTATTTACCAAACTGGGGCGATGGAAGCTCCGGTCCGATTACTGCAACTACCGCGACAGACTGGCTTTCTGAAGGAGATAATAGCGAGCACTGTCAGATAGTGCCTTGGGACTTTGAATGGTCTCCAGCTGACATTACTAACCCAGGCGACAATCAAAGATTGGTTGGGGGCGACTGGACTCAATTTAGCGGTTCAACCACAATTTCTTCTCTGGAAGACATTGGCGATAAGATCTGGGTTAGAGAAGATTGGAATAACACTCTAGTGCCGTTCACCGGCTTGAACACTGATCAAGACGAAAGCGCTGAAATCTACTGCCACACCGATGTCTTGCACTACGATAATTATGACTTTATTGTTAATCCTGAATTAGGGGAGACCTATTACTGTGTTGCTTGGAACGCACCAGCTGAAGTAAAAGAACCTTTGATTTGCGAACCGGGCGTTAATCTTCTGATTAATTCTGGTTTTGAAGAACCGGTGGTCAATAACAGCGCTGGTTGGGATATCTTTGATTCAGGCACTCTTGGACTTGGTTGGATAGTAAAGTGGGTTTCTGATTTTGCTGGTGCTCCAGAAATAGCCAAACTAGAGCTTCACCGCGGATTAAACGGATGGCTCCCTTCGGCCGGCAATCAATACGCCGAGCTTGATACTGACTGGGACGGTCCCGACGGTAGTATAAACGGTGAAGAAGCTTCTGTATCTATCTATCAGAATATTCCTACTGTTAGTGGCAAAACCTACAATCTCTCTTATGATTTCTCTCCTAGACCAGACACCCCGACCACCACCCAGAATGTGCTGGAAGTTTTGATTGATGACTCACTCTTAGACACTCATACAGCTGTAGGTCTGGCGCAAACTTCATGGACTTCACATTCCCTAAATTTTACCGGAACCGGAGAGCCAACTAAGATTGAATTCAGAGATGGGGGCACACCAGATTCACTAGGTACATTTATTGATAATACAAGTTTAATCTGCGAAGAAGATTGTAAAGAAACTATTGGGACTATCTCAAGTAATAGTCAGACAGAAGTTACTAATATAGTCTTTGATTTAAATGACTCCGATACCACTCCTGATTATTCATCACTCCCTGTCTCTGTTGTTACGGAAATTCAAACTCTTGGAGACGGTGTCTGGGCGGCTGATGTTGGTGATCTTGAAGCAGAATGGATATGGTCTAACGACCCTTACGACCCTGACTGGGAAGTAGATAAATGGGTAACTTTTAAAAGAGTATTTGAAGTTTCTGGCATTCCTCAAGTTGGCACTTTAGAGATTGCTGCTGATAATTCTTATGAAGTCTGGATTAACGGAAATCCGGCCGGCTCCGATTCTTCTGAAAATAACCATTCAGTAGCTGACTCTTGGGACATTACGGGTCTTCTAGTTGACGGCTCAAACACTCTTGAAGTTCGCGTCAAAAACTGGGCTCTACCCGGATCTGCCCAAGAAAGTAATCCGGGAGGTCTCCTCTACTCATTGTCTTGGGGGGCCGAAAATTGCGATAATAGTGACGACGAAGAAATTGATCCTCCTAATAGTGGCGGAGGAAGTGGTGATGGTAATTCTGGTGGTGGTTCTTCTTCCAGCAGTCGCTCCGGTGATTTTAATCGGGGTGGCGGAGGTGGCAGCTTCTTACCGTCCGTAGCCGGAGCATTTACGGAAGGAGCATTTACACAGTTCCCAGAATCACAAATCTTGGGGACAACGATTGGTCTTCCTAACACCGGCCGGGCAGAAGAAAATTTCAAAAACTTAGTATTCGTTTTTACTCTCATCTTAGGAACACTGATCTTACTTACTCTGAATTATCAAGTTCTTAGAAAAATTAAAACTAAGAAAAGTATTTAAAAGGTAGCATAAAACAAAAACTCCGCTCCACGGAGTTTTTGTTTTATACTTAATTATCTTTAATGAAAAGAAAAATTATCTTTAAAAATATTGTTCTTTTGGTAATGGTCTTTGTTATTGTTCTAATTTTTATCTTTCAAGGTAATAAAGACAAGCGATCGCCTGTTGTTGTTCTGCCAGCGCCACCCACAACAGAATCTATTTCAGAATCAGAGTTTGGCACCGGATATCCCAAAACTATAATTATTCCTTCTGTAGAAGTTAGGGCTAGGGTTGAAAATGTGGGTGTTACAGAAAGTGGTAATATGGATGTACCAGAAGATTATGACGATGTCGGTTGGTTTCGCCATGGTGCAAGACCAGGATCACCGGGTTCGGCTGTAATTGCCGGACATTTGGATACCGGACGAGGACAGCCGGCGGTATTCTACAATCTGTCGGGAATAAAAATAGGAGACGAGGTTTTTATTGAAGATGACACAGGAGAAGTTTTGAGATTTGTTGTAAGTGGATATAGGTTGGTAGATTATGAAAATCCACCCGATGATCTTCTTAGAGAAATTTTTTCAGCAGAAGGAGAGAGGTCTCGGTTGGTTTTGATAACTTGTGATGGGGACTGGGTGCCGGAAGAAAAAACTTACACTTCCAGATTTATTGTTTTTGCGGATCTTGTTGTTTAATTTCTGCCAACTCAAAAACCTAGGCGCATTCAAAAACACGCTCCGCCACTGCGGGTCGTGTTTTTGGTTGGAAAAACCCGTAAAAATATAAAGTGGCAATAATGCTATGTGACGTAGACCAAACTTACCTAAAGAATTAGAGAAAAAACTTTAACTTGAGGTTTGGAAATGTTAAAATCTATTCGTAGATATGAAGGTTAAGAAAAACCAAAAGTTGATTTTGGCGGAAATTGCTCTGATCGTCGCATCTGTTTTTATATTCCGAGGCCTCTGGCTTTTTTGGGACAGCATTGAATTTATGAACAGTTCTCAAGCCCTCTTGGTTTCGATCGTCGCGGGTATTGTTGTCTCTATTCCGGCCCTGCGATATATCATAAGAAATTCATAATACCTACACAGATTTTTTGCGAAGAGAAGTCTTAGAAACAGTAATTGATTTTTTAGATCCAAAACATTGATCATTTAAAGTCGGTGCATTAAATTTAAAAATTAAAATCATATGGACAAAAAACATCAATCTCACTATTTCCTTTTTATCGCGCTTTCGGTGTCAATTGTCGTCGTGTATTTTATAATCAAGCCGTTCTTGGGCCCGCTTATTTTAGCGGCCGTATTTGCGTTTCTCTTTCAGCCGATTTATAAAAAGTTTTTGAATTATCTAAAGAAACGAGAAAGTGTGGCGGCGTTTTCTACAACCATCGTCGCTATTTTTTTAATCTTATTACCAATTTCGATTCTGGGAACTCAAATTTTTAAGGAATCCAGTCAACTGTATCAAACGTTAACAAGCGAAAACAATAACTTTGTCAGCTCGATGGAAGAAATACTAAACCGAACCCGCGCCGTCCTCCCGATCCCAGCAGATTTTAAACTTGATTTTGGCCAATATGCCAAGCAGGGGCTTGAGGTTTTGATTCAAAACTTTGGCGCCGTGTTCTCGAGTTTTGCCAAAATAATAATCAATGCATTTGTGTTCCTTACTGCTTTTTATTTTTTCATCAAAGATGGCAATAGGTTGAAAAATTATTTTGTTGATTTAAGTCCACTAGATGATACAGATGATGAGTTTATCGTGTCACGGTTAAAATCAGCAGTGTCGGCGGCTATGAAGGGCAATCTTGCTATTGGGATTATTCAGGGCGCTTTGACAGGTATCGGTTTTGCGATTTTTGGCGTGCCGAATCCTGTTCTTTGGGGAGGTGTTGCCGCCGTAGCTGCTTTTCTCCCAGGTATCGGCACGGCGCTTGTTATCACCCCAGCGATTATCTTTCTGTTTCTTACCGGTAATACATTTGGCGGAGTCGGGCTTTTGGTGTGGGGAGTGACCGCTGTAGGTCTTGTTGATAATTTCCTAGGTCCAAAGCTTGTTGGTCGCGGCATGCAGTTGCACCCCCTTGCTGTGTTTATCGCTGTTTTGGGCGGTTTAGTCTTTTTTGGTCCGTTAGGATTTCTCTTGGGACCGCTTGCCATGAGTGTTTGTCTTGCTCTATTTGATATCTATTCTTCACTTAAATTAAAGGAAAGTAAGGTATCACATTGACATCGTGAGTAAATTTTTATAACTTTATTTTTGGAACATTTTAAATAATAACTGGCTGTGATAGAAAGGGGAATGTATGCTGGAAGCCATCCTGCTTCTTGAGGTCATTGCGATTCTTGTCATTGTCATCTCTTACTCTCTGAAGATCGTTGAGGACACGGCAAAGAAAAAAAGAAATTACAGAGAACACAGATTCAGGGCGTGGCTTCTTTTCTTCTTGCTGACAGGGGTTGTTGCGTCTCTTGAGACGCTGATTCGTTTTGGTCTTGTGGAATTCTTCTCCCCCAGCCCTCTCTACTGGACCCACCTGATTTCGGCCATGCTTTTCTACATTACCTTTGTCGCCAAGGGATTGACGGCTTCCACAGGGCTTCAGAAGCTTCACATCGCTCTCTCCAAGCCCATGTGGTTCTTGTGGTCTATGACGGGGGTGACTGCGCTCTGTATTGGTCTCTGGAATCTCTTAATACAAAGGTGACCGACCTTCTCCACCCGGGGCTTCAACCCCGGTTTTCTTTTTATTTAGAAAACTAAATTTTATTAGTATGCTTCTCTAATTTGACTGCCGTCGGAGTTAGTTCGGTAGGTATAGTTTTGTCCGCCAATTTCAAAAACCACTTCATAGCCAGAAGTTATGACTTGGGCACACATTTCTTCTGCTCCGGGCAAACCAAGACAGCTGTCCGGCCAACTTTTTTCTTGAGCACTTGTGACGATAATATTTTCCTCTCCAATCTCACGAGCTTCGGCAATTGATTTTCTAGCCACCAAGACTGCTTCCGGTAAGGATTCATCGTCTGTGCCGTTCATGTCACCCGTTGAGGAACCGTTGGGAGAAACCGGCTCTATTTCTTGTCCTTGTGGAGCAAACCACCAGATAGCGCCAAGAACAATCACAATCGCCAAAACAATCAGAAAATTTTTCATATTTTTCAAAACTTTATTTTCTTAACTTTTAAATAATAGATTAGCAGTGATTATATATCAAAGATATTTTTTGCAAAGTCTTTTTAGTGTATAATTATTTTATGAAGGGACTTTTCTTACTCATATTTGTTTTTTTGGTGGTTGCCGCAGGTGGTTTATTTTTAGATATGCTTAAACAAGGCGGGGGCGGGGGACCAAGAGTCGCTTGCACTCTTGAGGCGCTTTTGTGTCCGGACGGTTCATCTGTCGGACGAGTCGGCCCGCTTTGCGAATTCAGCCCTTGTCAAAATCAAGAATATTTTTCCGGCAGACTCTCCAGTCAAGGTGGAGAATTTAGCTTGATTACCCCTATGCCTTTCGGAGACAGTCTTAACGGGACATCCTATTCTTTGCCACTTAAGTTTTCGCATATTAGCAGTGCCTTGTCAGATTTTATTGGAAAAGAAGTTTTAGTTAGAGGAGATTTTTCATTTGGAAATACTTTACAAGTTTCCGAGATTGAATTATTGCAGACTATTGAAAGTGAAGAAGTCGAGCCGGTTCAACCATAATCTTTGCGTCTAGAAGCTATGGGAAAAATAAATTTCAAAAAACTTTTTATTTCTTTTCTTTTGCCTTTTGTCGCTGGTTTTGTCGGTTCATTTTTTACTGTATCAGCAATTTCCGTTTGGTATGAAAATTTATTAAAACCCTCGCTTAATCCGCCAAGCTGGGTCTTTGCTCCGGTTTGGACAATTCTCTATTTCTTGATGGGTCTTTCTTTGTATCTCGCTTGGAGTAAAGTTGGTACTAAAATGAGATTGACTCGTCGGCCGATTTTTGTTTTTTTGATTCAGATTTTTCTGAATACCAGCTGGTCTCTATTTTTCTTTGGTTTACAAAATCCGCTTTTAGCCCTCATAAATATTGCTTTGCTCTGGCTTTCTATCATCTGGATGATTTCGGTGTTTAGTAAATTTTCAAAAACGGCTTCTTGGCTTATTATCCCTTATTTCTTTTGGGTCAGTTTTGCTTTCTATCTGAACTTCGCGATTTGGTTTTTGAATTAGTAAAATTATTTTTTTTGTCTATTTTTTGTTGGCAAACACGGATAGTCCGTGATAGTCTTTGCTTTAGATAGAACACCAAAAAGAAAGGAGCGAAACATGGAGATGAAGACTGACGGGACTCTTGATGCTTTCGCTCAAATCCCGGAGTTTCTCAAAGCAAACCGGAGAATCGTTGACGGCTGGATTTCTCAAATAACCTCCAGAATCACAAGAGTACTTTTTGTGGCCCATGGAGACTGGACTACGATTCGTCTCTTCCTTGAGGCTCGAAAGGAGAAATTTTTGCCGCCTCCGACCCTGTATTGTCTTGACAGCTCTAGCTTGACCCTTCAACTGGCGCAAAAGAACTTGGCTGATGTTTTGCCGGAAGAGAAGCTCAAGATGGTTCATGCCGACGTCCGGCAACTTGACCGCAGTCAGATTGGCGGGTGCGTTGACCTCGTCATTTGGGGCAACGGTATCCATTGCCTCTCTTCGAAAGATCAAGATGAGGCGTTTCGTCGGATTGCCGAAGCACTTCGACAGAGTGGTCTCTTTGGATTTTCTACTGCTTTTCACGAAGAAGCTCGGCCGGAAAATACCTTGTCTTTCTACAGAAGGCACGTTGCTCTTTCGATGAGAACTCTCAAAGAAAAGGGCATTACTCCAGATTCTAGAGTGGGGGTAACGAAAACAGCAAGCTTCCTGCCTCCAAGCCACTACCTTGCGCTTCTGGAATCGCATCGCCTCCGTCCCGTTCTAACCGAGACTCTTCCGGTCGATACAACTCTGGGTTTCTGGGAGGCCGTTAGCAGTTACGATCAGTACGTATCTAGCGCTCTCCCTGGCTATCCGACGGATGAAGCCGCTCGCGCGCTCGTTGAGAGTGTCGCTCTGGCTCTTGAGAAGTGTGGAGAACAGGACGAACACGGAAACTTCTTCCTTCCCCTGGACTGGTTTTCTGTTGTTGCGGTGAAGATCTGAATCATGATCCCGTGATGGCGCCAAACGCCATCGCGGGATTTTTCTTTTACCAAATTCTATCTTTTGGTATAATTAAAAAATGTTTTTAAATCTCTTGCCACAAATTTTTGAAAAAGCGGAAAAAATTATTCTCAACGCTCTAATTTTTCTCCTGATTTTTGTCTTGGCTTATTTTATAGCGCAAATTGCAAGGACAATAGCCAGAAACCGGGTTTTTAACTACTTACCGCAAAAAGAAGTTGCGACGTTTTCTTCAGACCTGCTTTTTTATTTGATAATGGTCGTCGGTGTGGGTATCGGGTTGACGGCGGTTGGCGCCAACATTAATGCGGTTATTGCTGGCTTGGGGCTTGGCGGTTTTGCTTTAGGTTTTGCTCTACGGGATATAATTGGCAATTTTGTCAGCGGGCTTTTGATAATTTTAACTAAGACTGTTAAAGCCGGCGATTCTTTGAAAATTATGAATTTTGAAGGCACTGTTCGCTCGGTTAATTTGAGGCACACTATTCTTTCAAGAGATTCCGAAGATGGTGCCCCTGAAAGTGTCTTGGTGCCGAACAATAGCATTTTTTCTTCGGTAGTGATTGTTAAAAAGAAAAAAAATTCAAAGAAAGCCGAAAAGAAAAATTAATTTTTATCAATCTTTTTTAAAATTAAAAATATGTCTTGGTCATCAAAAAGAATTCAAGAGTACAAAGAGGGTGGGGAAGCCAGTTGGCTGGAGAAACGCGCTTTAGAGCATGCCGAACCAATTCACTTGATTTTAATAATTTTAAGTTTACCACTTTTGGTCTATGGTCTTTGGGAGCACAGCTGGTTTTTTATTGGAATTGGGATTGCCTTGAATTTTGTCGGCCACATAAACACTTGGATTAGGAAATAGTATGGGAAAACTGATTGGTGAAATAGACAGACGGATTATCGGCCGATTTAAGAAATTGGAATCATTTATCGCCAGACTGGCGATTTTTGTAGTTTATTTCTGGTTTGGGCTTTTGAAATTTCTTGGTTTAAGTCCGGCTGAACCACTAGTCTACGGCTTGTTTGATAAAACTTTGGGTTTTTTGAATTTCCCTGTGTTTTTTAGTTTCTTCGCACTTTTTGAAATGGCGATAGGAATCTTGTTTTTGGCTAAGGGGTTTGAACGGTTGGCAATTTTATTTATCGGCGTGCATGTTTTTACAACTATTTTGCCACTCGTTCTTCTTCCGGAAATAGCGTGGCAGGCGGCTTTTGTGCCGACTTTGGCTGGTCAGTACATTATTAAGAACATCCTGATTGCTGCACTTGCGATTGTAATTGGCTCAAGACTTGCGCCGATAAAAAGCCGAAACTGATTATTTTAGGATAAAAATTTGTGTGATAAAATACAGGAATGCTCGGCCGGTTTAAAAACAAAAGTTTGCCTCTTGTCTGGGCGCTTTCTGCCTCGATAATTCTTTCTCTTATTTTAAGTTATAGCTATTTTGTCTTGGATAATAAATTTTCTGCTTCCAAGAAAGAGCTGTCGCTTGAGATTTTGGATTTACAAAAAAAGGTTGTTGGTTTGGAAGAGATATTAAGAAATAAGGAAGAAGAAAATCGTTATCTTTCTGAAGCACTTTATTCAGAAAGAAGTAAAAATCAGATGTTCGAACAACAGATAGGTGATATTGCGAGCACGGTTGGGATTTTGGACAAATTACGAAAGATCGACCCAGAACTTCTCCAGAAATATTCAAAAGTTTATTTTTTGAATGAACACTATGTGCCAAGCGAGCTTGATAGTATAAAATCGGAATTTATTTACGAGACAAATCGGCCAATGCTTATCCATTCGGGTGTTAATCCTTTTCTAGAGAGAATGATGAGGGAGGCGTTTGGTCGCGGTATTAATTTGCGAATTCTTTCGGCCTTCCGTTCTTTTGATGACCAAGAATTTTTGAAATCAAATTACAAAACTATATATGGCAGTGGTGCTAATCAGTTTAGCGCTGACCAAGGATATTCTGAACATCAGCTCGGCGCGGCGGTTGATTTTACAACTCTTGAACGGGGCGCGACTTTTTCTGATTTTGAAAAAACCGAAGCTTTTAAATGGCTTTCTCAAAATGCCCACCGCTTTGGCTTCACATTGTCTTACCCAGAAAACAACAGCTATTATCAATTTGAGCCTTGGCACTGGCGGTTTGTTGGGGTGGGCTTGGCGACAAAACTTTATTCGGAAGGTAAATACTTTTATGATTTAGACCAGCGGGAAATTGATAAATATCTTGTTCATATTTTTGACTAGTTGTAGCAAGTATAGGCAAACAAACCATGACAAGAGAAGAAGAGGTGTCTAGTAAGAGAAAGCCGTTTTGTGACAAAGATAGGTGCCAAGAGGGTGGTGACTTAAGATTACCCTCGAATAAAAAAAATCGTCTTTCAAAAAAAATTATCGGTTTATTTCTTATTCTTATCGGCTTTTTTGCTCTTATTACCCCCTTTACTCCCGGCTCTTGGTTGATTTTTATTGGGCTTGGAATGTTTGGCCTTAATATTGTTTTTTGGAATAAAATAAAAATCTTTTTGAAGAAGATGAAAGACAAGCTATAATAGTAAAAGTTTAAAATTTTTTTAAAAAATAAAAATGCAATTAAATATAAAAACTTCAGGCATCAGTTTAACTCCAGAAATTTCAACTTATGTTGACAAGAAGCTTGATGCGGTCAGAAAGCTTATAAACAAAGAAGATTCCGGCGCACTCTGTGAATTTGAAGTCGGGCGAACTACTCGTCATCATAAAAGTGGAGACGTTTTCAGGGCGGAAATTAATTTGACTACAGAAGGTAAGAGCTTTTACGCCGCTTCGGAAAAAGAAGATTTGTACGCGGCGATTGACGAGGTCAAAGATGAAATAAGAAGTCGTTTATTGAGTCACAAGACCAAAAAAGAAACCCTCTTTAAAAGGGGTGGTCGGCAAATGAAATCGTTGATTAAAAATCTCCGTTGGCCGAAACGTTAATTAGATTTTAAAAATTGTTCGTATTCCACCTCCTTTTTGCCCTCCGGCACAACCTTGTTTATTGTGAATTTTCCATCTTGTAAAGAGGCGTCCGTTATTTTTATTCTTTTATCTTTTTCAAAAAAATAAATTCCCGGGGAAGGGTGGTAGGCCAAAAACTTTCGATAGTTTAATTCCGGATCATCGTCAAAATTGATCAAGCCGTCCTCCTTTTTAATTTTTTCGGTGTAGGTGGCGTTTTGATGGTTTTGTTCTTGCGGTTTAATTTTGTCTGCCAGCCAATCTTTCATTGCTTCTGCTAAAAGCTGGCCGCCGATTTCATTTAGTTTTTTGAAAACTTTTTCCTTGGACAAAGGCCAGTTTTCAAAATAAATTTCTTTTTGTGCCAGAATCGGCCCGTGATCCATTTTTTCATCCATTAGCATTACTGATACTCCGGTCGGGTTGATGTTTTCCAAAATGGCGGTTTCAACCGGCGAAGCCCCGCGCAAGTGAGGTAGTAGGGAATAGTGGAGATTTAAAACGCCTTTCTTGGGAATTTGAAGAATCTCTTTCGGTAAAATTTTTCCATAAGCGACAACGGCAAATAGGGTATAGCCACTAGGGTCTAGGGTTTTAATAAATTCGGAATCAAGTTTTTCGGGTTGTAAAACCGAAATGTTGTTGTTTTTTGCCCAGATTTTTACCGGCGGGGGAGCAAGCTTCAGACCTCGACCCTGCGGTCTGTCTGGGGAAGTTATGATAAGAGACGGTAATAAACCTTCTGATTTTAGAATTTCCAGAATTTCAACTGACACCTGCGGAGTGCCGAAAAATATAAAGTTCATATTTAAATTAACTTAATTTTAAGTATTTTGTTCAGGTAAGATTTCTTCAATACTCTGGGCTTTATCTATAAAAAGAATTCCATCAAGATGGTCAATTTCGTGCTGGAAAATCTGGGCTAAAAGTCCGGAAGCGCCGCGTTTGATTTTTTCACCTTTTTCGTTGTAGGCCTCTATACTGACTTTTTCAGCTCTTTTAACTTCGCCGTAAAGCCAGCGAACAGAAAGACACCCCTCTTCCATCATTTCTGTTTTTCTGGATTTTTTAATTATGACCGGATTTATATAAATTTCATCCGGTTTTTCTTTTTTTATTTTTGTAAAATCGGTTTCCAAATCCGGATTTTTTTTTGAGAGTTCCAAAATTTGCTTAACTTTTCCGGAGACGATAAAAATCCGCCAAAGTTCACCGATCTGCGGGGCGGCGATAGCAACGCCGTCATCTTGAGAATCAAGAGCGTCTTGCATTTTTTTTAAAACCTTCTTTATTTTTTCGGATGAGATTTCGGAAGTCGGAACCTCTTTTGATTTTTGTCTCAAGACGGGGCTTTCTTTCTGTAAAATTTTGATCATAAGATAAATATATCACAAACAAATATCATCTAAATTTAATAAGGGATGTCAGACGTCCCTTATAATATTAAGGACTTGCGATGTCCTTAATATTAAAAAAGAAAAAACCCGCGCTGGCCGGCTCTTGTGAGCGACTAGCGCGGGGGTACGGCTCATCAAGCAGTTGCTCGGTTCTGTCGTCGGATCAGACCCAGAAGGAATCGGGTTGAGAAGAACCCGATTCCCCAGACCGTGCCGACCCCCGGCAACAACGTAAGCCACAGAACCCAGAACGGCTCCTTGGCTCCTTCGTCCTTGGCGGTGCTGGAGGCGACAGCAGTCATGAGGGCAACGAGGACGAGGAGGGAGACGGTGGAGACCACACTGGAGGTTGCGGTGCGGAGGGCGAGAACGGCGATTGCGGCAGCAAAGGCAGCAAAGGCGGCGGGGATGATGAGGGCGAAGACGCGAGAGGTGAAGGCGCAGGAGATGAAGTCGGCGACGAAGAGGGCGAAGGCGGCGGCGAAGGCGGCGAGGGCGGCGGAGGTAGAGGCAGTTCTGAAATCGCCGGTAATGGCGTATACGCCGCCCCCTACGATACACTGAAGGCCGAGTACGAACGTCGTATAGATCCACAGCTTCTTCATTTCGTTCTCCCTTTCTTTTTTTATCATTGCCGAAATCACATGATTTCGGAACATTTTCCACTTAAGATTTTAATAGATGTTATACGTGTTGTCAAATTTAATTTTGTAAAAATTTATGACCCGAAGTTTGAAATTTGAAATCAAAAATCTCAAACAAAATCACAGAATGTTCTCCGGATCTACCTTGACCAAAAAATTAGGTGGTAACTCGCGCAGTTTTTCCACAAGTTCGCCATCAGGCCACTTTTTCGGATCTATCTTTAGGAGCACATTAATTAAGTGTTTGCCTTTAATTTTTGAAGTAAAGGCCGGATAGGAAACTGATTGATATTCAGCCATTTTTTCTTTTATTTTTTCCGCTTCTTTTTCTGCCACCGATTTTTGCGCGCTTTGAATGGTTATTTTTATAAAAAGTGAGAAGGGTGGGTAATTGAATTCTCGACGTGCCTCAAGTTCACTTCTGTAAAAATCAATTAAATTTCCGGAAAGCAAATATTGCCAGAGTGGTAAATCCGGAAGTCTGGTCTGGATCAAAAATTTCTTTGCTGATAAATTTTTCAAGCGCAAGAGTAGTGAAAAAATTCTTTCATTGATGCGAAAATCAGGTATGGAAAATAGGGAATCAGTTGAAGCACAAATTACATTATCAATTTTTTTATTGAGATAAAATACCGCCATTTCATTACTAACAAGAATACTACCTGGAGTTTTCAAGAAATCAGATATTATTTTTACCGCTTGTTTGCCAGTTTTGGCTTTTTCTTTGTCTAGTCGGAAAACCGAAGCTTTGGGGTAGGTTTTTTTTATTTCTTTCTCCAAAGCTTCCAGCCCGACACCAAAGCCCTGGATTCTCCACCCTCCGCAATTTTTGCATTTGTCCACCGCTTTCTTTTTTAGCCCGCATTTGTGGCAAGAAATCTTTCTTTCATTATTTTCTTCATGAAGAACAATTGGAGCCGAGCAGTTGGAGCACTCCATTATTTGACCGCAGTCAAGACAGGACAAAAGCGGAGACAGACCCTTGCGCGCGCCGAAGACGAAAGTTGTTTCTTTGTTTTTTTGTGATTCTTCAAGGATATCTTTAGCTGTATTAGACAAAAGAGAAAA
>JAANMU010002401.1_pt1 | contig 14222 bp, 10 predicted proteins | sample 7279701 | NCBI WGS metagenome assembly JAANMU01 (sample SAMN14094539, study PRJNA606508) | bioreactor metagenome | isolation source: A lab-scale SPAN reactor treating ammonium-rich wastewater day 57 | place: Ireland: Galway | collected 2017-03-13 | reverse complement strand
TTGGCAGGATTGACCGCCTGCCACGATGCGCGCCTGTCTGCCGCCGTCCTTGCCGCACCCGGCCTGGACTGGAATGTCTTTCTTTCGGCGGCAAAACAGATCATCCGGCCCGGCCTGCGCAAGGCATTGCTGAGTCAGCGGCCAGCTTGTGAGGCGTTGAACCAGACGGCTTTGAACCTGGCTACCTTGCGACCGGTCATTCCCAAGGAGAGCATATTGTTGATCGAAGCGGTTCACGATCTGTTTGTGGACAGAAGATCCTTGGAGTCGCTCTGGCAGGCTTGGGGTCAACCTGATATCTGGCGGCTGTCTCACAGCCATGCCAGCAAGATCCTGTCATTTGGCTTGACCGGTCGCGTCCTTGGCTGGCTGGCACCGAGGTTGGAAGCCGGTCGAAAAAACAACACATGATCGCGCCTTTGGCAAAATTGAATGACTATGGGTAAAATGTCTTCAATCAATTCCGGGCGGAACATCACGGTGCGGGCGGCAACCGATCAAGCCGCTGTGCTCGTGCTTCACTTGAACGAAGCCGGCGACAACCACCGATCGCTGGTGGGCGGCAAGGCGTTTAATCTGGGCAAAATAATCGCGGCGGGTCTGCCGGTGCCGCGCGGCTTTTGTGTCACGATGACGGCGTTCGATCTCTTCGTGGCTTCGTATTCGAGGCGAACTGAATTATCCAATCTGCTGGCGCAATGTTCCGGCGATGAAATCGGGCGGTTCGCGGGACTGAGCCGGGAAATTCGCTCCTGCCTGGCGGAGGCCCGCGTGGCGGAGGCGGTGAAGGATGCGGTGTTGAGCGCGTGGCGGGAACTGGGTGACGAGCGGAGCTTTGCCGTGCGATCCAGCGCGACCGTTGAGGACGCCGCAGGAATGTCTTTTGCCGGCCAGTTTGAATCCATTCTGAATGTGCGCGGTGCGGACGCATTGCTGGGCGCCATCAAGACGTGCTGGCTGTCGCTTTTCTCCGAGCGGGCGCTCGTTTATCTGGCGCGGCAGCGGGTGCCGGCGGAGAAGGTCAGGATGGCGGTGTTGGTGCAGGAAATGGTCGAGGCCGAAAACGCCGGGGTTGTGTTCACCGCCGATCCGCTAACGGGAGCAACGGACCGGTTTGTCGTGGAGTGCGTGAGCGGCCTGGGCGAAGGACTGGTGCAGGGGACAGTCCAGCCTGAGCGGATGGTGGTTGAAAAGCGCACGGGGCGAGTGCTGGTTCCGCCGAAAAACGAGCTGCTTTCGTCCGCAACTCTCGAAAACTTGTGCGACCTGGCCCGCCGGATTGAGCGCCTTTTTGGTTTGCCGCAAGACATCGAGTGGGCACAGCGGGATGGCAAGGTGTTTCTATTGCAGTCGCGTCCGATCACAACCAAAGCACCGGCCAGGACGTGGGAAGAACGGCAGGTCTGGACCAATGTCAACACTGGCGAAGTGATGCCGGATGTGATGACGCCGATGACGTGGTCCATAATGCAATCCTTGCTTGGTGTGGTCGGTTCCATCTTTCGCCTGGTGGGCGCGGATGTCACGCGCGCTCCGCTGGCGGGTCTCGTTGCCGGCAGACTCTATTTCAATGCCAACACGAGTTTGGCTGCGGTCAAACCGTTTTCCTTCCTGCACAAGGGACTCCCAGATCTTGCCCGGGCGTTGGGAGGCGATCTGGTGGAGGCATACCGCCAGGCCCCGCTGACCCTTTCGCCGGAAGATCTCCCCGACCTGGGTTTCCGCTGGCCGAAATACATCCTCTCCTGGCCCCGCATTTTCTACGATGTCATTACTCATTCATCCCGCCGCCGTGGTCGTGCCAGCCTGGCCCGGTTCAAGACACGAACGGACGACCTTGTCCGCCGAGATGTCGGGGCCATGTCCACGCCAGAGATGGTCGGGTTAGGTGTCCAATTAATTCAGGGGATTTTCAAAGACGCAGATGTCCTTTCCCTGGCGACGCAGGGAGCGGCGCTGCCGGTGTTTCAAAAAGCCAGCCGCGATTGGCTGGGTGAACCCGGCCTGGCGCTTCGGCTGTTCGCCGCGTTGGGCGGCATACCGGTCGCGGAAGCTGGCTTGGATCTTTGGCGTCTGGGCGCGCTGGCCCACGCCAACAGCGAAACTGGCGCAGCCGTGTCTTCCGAAAACAGTTGGCCGGAGGTCCGCGCCAGGCTTGGCCGGAACGAATACGGCCGGACATTCCTGGCTGCTTGGGATGCGTTCATGAGCGAGCACGGGCACCATTGCCGTGGCGAATTCGAACTGTCCAACGCCCGCTGGTGTGAGACCCCCGATTACATCCTGGGGCTGGTGCGCGGCTATCTTCGCTCGATGGGCCAATCCGATCCGCTGGAAAATCATCGGCGGCTGGCGGACGAACGGGAACGCTTGACCGTCCAATGCCGCGCGCGGCTGAAGAATCCAATCAAACGCTGGATATTCTCGCACTCGCTGCGCCGCGTGCAGGAACTGACCATTTATCGGGAGAAATTAAAGGACTTCGGCGTTCGGCGGATTGCTTTCGTGCGCCGCGTTCTCCTGGTCCTTGGCCAGCGGCTCCATGAGCAGGGCAGCTTGTCCTGCCGCGACGACATTTTCTTCCTGGACGTTTCCGAGCTGGAACCGGTCGCGATGGGCAACGCTGCGTTTGACTGGCGCGAGCGTATCGAATTGCGCCGGCGGGAATATGAAAAGAACCTGAAACTCAACCCACCGCGGGTCGTGAACGGAAGATTCGATCCAAACGCGTCGGCCTGGCCGGTGGCGAACGCGGACGCGAAACTCTTGGAAGGCATTCCGGTTTCTCCCGGCATCGTCACCGGGCCAGCGCGCGTGATTTTACGCACGAATGACCATGAGCAGGTTCTCCCCGGCGAGATTCTCATCGCCCCGTTCACCGATCCGGCGTGGTCGCCGTATTTCATCACCGCTGCCGCTGTGGTTGTGGAACAAGGCGGGATTCTCTCGCACGGCAGCATCGTCGCGCGGGAATACGGTCTGCCGGCGGTGACCAATGTGGCTGCCGCCACGCGCGTGATTCGCACGGGCGACTTGGTGCAGGTGGATGGAAACCGCGGCTGCGTGAGCGTGCTCAAGCGTCTGGCCGAAGACCCCGCTGCGGAAATCCCGCAAACGCCCAACGCATGATTGCGCCCCTGGCAAAATTTATTGACTGGTGCGTTCTTCAAGCCTTTCCGCTGGGCATTTCTCCCCGAAATTGTGACGAGAACAACACAAAATTGACGGAAGCCATTGAATATCTAAATGGGCCGAATTTCATTCCCGCCGAAAGCAAACCTGCCGAACTGGAATTCACATCGGACATCCATTTCAGATTCCCATCGCCGAAACCGTGCGAGTTTGCGGAAAACAACGTCGTTCATGGACGGCTATATCGTTGCCCGGATGCCTGGCAGAAAAGGCCTGTGATCGTGTTGCTGCACGGCGGCGTTGAATATCTCCATTACCGGTTCGGGTATGCTTGGCTCGCCCGCCGTTGCAACCGGGCGGGATTCAACGCCGCGACATTGGTCGCACCCTACCATTTTCAACGTCGCGTCCGTCGTCGTATTGCATGGGATCATCTGCAATCGGCTGAACCGTTTGAATTTGCATTGGACCATCTGCGTTCGGCGGAAGCATTGGGGCAAGCGGTTGCTGAAATTCGCGCTCTGACGGGCTGGCTGCTGGGCGAGGGTTGTCCATCCGTTGCATTATTCGGTGTTTCGTTCGGCGGATGGCTCGCCGGGATGGCGGCAACGCGCGACAGCCGACTGAAGGCTATTGTTCTCGTGGCGCCGCGTGTTCGCTCGGATTATCCCGCAACGCGCGGCGAGGGCATCCTTTGGACACCGCTGCGCAAAGCATTGGAAAGACGAAAAGCAGCGCTCGAAGCGTGGGACACGACGCCAACCAATTTGACGTTGAGCCAGCCCGTCATCCCCAAAGAAAATATTTTGCTGATACAAGGACTTTACGATTTGTGCGCGGTGCCAGAATACACCGAGGAACTCCGGCAAAAATGGGAGCAGCCGGAAATCTGGCGGCTGCCGCACGGCCACGTCAGCGGGGTGTTCATGCCCGGCTTAACGGGCCGCGTGTTTCGCTGGCTGTCGCCGAGGTTGAAAACGCCTGCCGTTCAGGCGCGACCAAACGACGCTGCCAGATAATGCCGGGTTGCAAAGATAAGAAAAGGCGTGATGCCTTGAAAATATCAGGAATCGCTCCTTCAACTCGGCATTATCAATTACACGGCACAATGACCCTACCATTGTTGTGAGTATGAACAATCCCGAACATCAAGCCGCGCTTCCTCCATTCACGCCCGAGCGCCGTAGCTCCGGGGTGCTGACGCATGTGACGTCGCTGCCGTCGCCGTACGGCATTGGGGACATGGGGCCGGCCGCCTTTGCGTGGGTGGACCGGATCCACAATGCCGGCCAGATGTGGTGGCAGGCGCTGCCGTTGGGGCCCACTGGATGTGGCAACTCGCCCTACTCATGCCTGTCCTCTTTTGCGGGCAATACACTGCTGGTCAGCCCGGACCTTCTGATCGAGGACGGACTGCTCCGCCCAAGCGATTGTGAAGCGGGCCGGCGCCTCCCAAAGAGCGCGGTTGATTTCGACGCGGTCATCGCTTTCAAGCACCGGTTGCTCGACCAGGCTTGGCGCAATTTTGAACCCTCCGCGCACTCGCAGCTATGGGAAGAGTTCGAGCGATTCTGTTCGGAAGAGGCCCATTGGCTGGACGACTATGCTCTGTTCCGCGCGTTGAAGGCGCGCTTGGGAGGCGCTTATCTCCTCGACTGGCCGGAGGACTTGCTCAAGCGCAATCCTTCGGCCCTGGCGAGCGCCCGCCGCGATCTGGCCGACGAGATCTCCGCAAGCCGGTTTGGGCAGTTCTTGTTGTCCCGCCAGGGGAACCGCTTGAAGGAATATGCCCACGAACGCGGCGTGTTCCTGATCGGCGATCTGCCTTTCTTCGTGTCGCTCGATTCGAGCGATGTTTGGGCCAACCCCGAGTGCTTCCAGCTCGATGCCAATCTCCGGCCCCGGTTCGTGGCCGGCGTTCCTCCGGACTATTTCAGTGCCACAGGACAGCTCTGGGGCAACCCGGTGTATGACTGGCAGACTCTTCGCCGCACCGGTTATCGCTGGTGCATTGACCGGCTGAAATCGTTGCTGGCCCATGTGGACCTGATTCGGCTCGACCATTTCCGGGCGTTTTGCGCCGCCTGGCACGTTCCCCCGACTGCTCAAACCGCTGAACCCGGGCATTGGGTTCCCGGCCCGGGCGCTGCTTTCTTCGAGGCCGTCCGGGCGGAGTTGGGCCATCTGCCTTTCATTGCCGAAGACCTTGGCATTATCACGCCCGATGTGGTTGCGCTTCGCGATCAGTTCGAGTTGCCGGGAACCCGAGTGTTCCAGTTTGGCTTCGATGGCAATCCCGGTAATCCGCATCTCCCCCACAACTACTTCCCGAACACCGTCGCCTACACGGGGACGCACGACAATACCACCACTCGGGCTTGGTTTGAATCGCTGCCGGAGAATGTTCGCCAGGCCGCCAGGAGCTATGCGGGGACGGCCAGCGTCGGAACGGGTGAGGTCGCCTGGGACTTTATCCGGTCGGTGTGGTCTTCGAAGTCCGGGCTCGCGATCGCTCCGCTGCAGGACTTGTTGAATCTGGGTGTCGAGGGCCGAATGAACGTGCCTGGCGTCGCCACTGGCAATTGGCGCTGGCGCTGCACGGAGGAGATGCTCAAGCCCTCGCTTTTCGAGCGGTTGCGTGAACTGACTGCTTCCTCGGAGCGCATGGCAGGAATAACGGCCGGCACCCGAACCCTGAAAGCTGTGCATTGAAGCACAGACCTGAAAGCGACCAAACGATCGAATCGCCTTGCGCATCCATGAAAACCCAGCCCGACATTAAGAGTTTCCTTAAGGCAGATCCGCCAGAGAAGATACTGGTCATCAATTGCGGGTCATCATCGCTCAAATACACGTTTTACGATACCGAGGACGAGACTCGAAATGCGCGTGGCCAGGTTGAACGCATCAGCTTGGAAGGCACGCGGCACTGCCACAGCGGTCCGAAGGGAGAGGTCAAGCGTGGATTGCCGACGGGCGGATATGCGGAGGCGTTTGCCGCGATGGTCGGCGCGCTGGGCGACTCATCGGAAATCAGTGTCGTCGCGCATCGCGTTGTTCACGGCGGCGAAAAATTCACCGAGGCGACGGTGATCACCGACGAAGTGCTGCGCGAATTGGAAAAACTCAGTCCCCTCGCCCCGTTGCACAATCCGGTCAACCTCGCCGGCATTCGCGAGATGCGCCGGCGGTTGCCGGGCGTGCCGCAAGTAGCGGTGTTCGACACGGCGTTTCATCATACGCTTCCGCCGCACGCGTATCTCTATGGCCTGCCGTACGAGTTTTACGAGAAGAAGGCGGTGCGCCGGTACGGCTTTCACGGCCTGTCGCACTCGTACGTCTGCCTGCGTGCGGCCGAATTCCTCGGACGACGGCTGGATGAACTCAAGATCGTAAGCTGTCATCTCGGCAATGGCGCGTCGTTGTGCGCCGTGGACCGCGGACGGTCGGTGGACACAACGATGGGGTTCACGCCGGTCGAAGGGTTGATCATGGGCACGCGCTGCGGTGACCTGGATGCCGGCGTGGTCACGTTCCTCGAACGCACCGAGGGACTCACCGGGCCGCAGGTTGATGAACTGATCAACACGAAGAGCGGACTGCTCGGGTTGTCCGGCATTTCCAGCGACATGCGCGAAATCCTCAAGGCGGCGGACGCCGGCGCGCCGCGCGCATTGATCGCGTTGAAGGCGTACTGTTACCGGTTGCGCAAATACATCGGCGCATACGTCGCTGCGCTGGGCGGATGCGACGCCGTGGTGTTCACCGGCGGCGTCGGTCAAGGCAGCGCGATGGTGCGCGCCATGGCGTTGCAGGGCCTGGATTGCATGGGCATCCAACTCGACGATCAACGCAACCGCGACGCGCGCGGGTTCGAGGAAGTGTGTCGCGTGTCAACGGACGATTCAAAGGTGACGGTGCTGGTCGTGCCGACCGACGAGGAACGGATGATGGCCCGCGAGGCCTTGCGGGTGAAGGGGAGAGTTAAATGAGAATTGCCATCGGAGCGGATCACGCGGGCTTTGAACTTAAAGAGTGGGTCAAGGCACGCTTGCGGGAGTGGAAACAAGACGTGCTCGATTTGGGCACCAACAGCGCGAAGTCGGTGGACTATCCGGACTACGCGGAAGCCGTGGGGCTGGCGGTGCGCGAAGGGAAGGCGGAACGTGGCATCGTGATTTGCGGCAGCGGCGTCGGTGCGTCGGTGGCCGCGAACAAGATTCCCGGTGTCCGGGCCGGTCTTTGCCACGACCATTACTCGGCGCACCAGGGCGTCGAGCACGATGACATGAACGTGCTCGTGCTGGGCGGGCGGGTCATCGGCGAATCGGTCGCGTTGGAATTGGTGCGCGCCTTCCTTGCCGCGAAATACACCGGTGAAGACCGGCATCAACGGCGGCTGGAGAAGCTCATGGCAATCGAAGGCCGTTACGCGACGATGCCGGGCGCGAAAAAGGCCGGGCCCGGTCAGCATTGATGAAAGGGACGCGCATGACACTTCATCCACCAGCAGGCAAATCGGGTCTCCGCACAATTAAAACCCGGTTCAACCGCTGATTCTTTTCAACGCAACCTGTCGCGCCGAAATGCGATGAAGGCGGAAGACGCGGAGGCGCAAAGAATTTCAAGCGCAGATAAACACCGACTGGCGAACCGATCAAATCAACTTTGCGGCAACACGTCCGGATAAGGGCCGAGAAATCGTTCACCGTTGAAATGAATCAAATGGTCCGGGTCTTCGGCGATCCAAACTTCCGTCTCCCACGAAAGCTGCGTGAGAAAGCTCCGCATCGCCTCGCGGTTGGCAAATGCAGTTACAAACACCAAACCCGCTTTGCAGCCTGCAAACAAGTCCTTCAACTCTCTCCGCCGCTTGCGGTCCACCGGCCCAGCACTGGTCACGGCTTCAATGAGCAACAACCAGTTGCGGCGCGTATCGAGAACAACCACGTCCGGCATTTTTGCCGGCGCGGGAATCGTGACTCCGAGCCGTTGCAGGTATTCCACGTCGAGATGAAGGAACTTGTCCTCCGCATCGCCGATGTAAATCACAGTCCCGCCTGCCACGAAGCGCGGGCAGAATTCTTCGATGACTGTTTTGATGAGCGGATTTTGTCCGCCGGGTGAAATGGTCACGGTTTCGCCGGACGGGAGCTTCACCGGGATGCGGGCCAGTTTGCGGTCGCGTTCCAGTTCCTTGCGGATGCGGTCGCGGCTTGCCAGATACGCTTTCAGCTTGCCGCTCCATTCCAGCGCATCGTATGCCCGGGCCAGTTCCAGCGCGTGAGGTTCAATCTGATAGACCGTCTTGCCGCTGTTCGTTGGTCGCGCCGGGTCGTCAGGATTGCGAAGTAGCAAACCGGCCTCGACAAAGTATTTCACGGCTTCGTCACGGATGGTTTCTCGGGTGTTTGGCGCGTAGCGGATGCCATACGCCGTCGCCACGAAGTCAATGACGGGCGTGATTCCGCGTAACGGCGCGGCGGCTTCACTCCAGGACTGGCCGGGTTTCAAGTCGAGACACGCCAGCAACGTGTAGCCCGCCACTTCGTTACTTTGCTTCGGCGCGAAGCCAAGCGAGCGCAAGATTTCCACCGCGCCTCTCAGTTTCTTCTCCCGTTCCGATTGCTTCACCTTCGCCATCAGAAATGTTCCTCCTCTACTAAAGCGTCGAGTTCCTCTTGCTGCATTCCGGGGTCGGTGATTCTGCGGCCTAGCTTTTCCAGTTCGGCTTTCGTTGGATAATTCAGACTGCGCAGGTCGGTCGCGTTCACTTGTGTGTGCCCGTTGAACTGCCGGAAATAGACATCCACGACCGTCGAGTTCAAGAACGCAGCCAGGCCCTTCGCCAGCGTCATCGTCAAGCCGTGGCCGTTGACGTGGAAGTAATTCAGATGATTCTCGAAGCCGACGAGCGGCGCGTGAATCTGGTGCGGGTCATAGATGCAGGCCACGATGCGCTTTCGTTCCTCTTTCGCCGTGAATCGCTTCACCAGCACATAAACTCCGGCGGGCACAAGCAGTTCACGCGTCTGTTCGTTGCTCACGATGGCGTTTGGCTTGCGCGCCTTCTCCTTTGGCCAATGCACGAAGCCGCCATTGAAGTGGCAGGGATAAATCAACGGCGCGGTGTCGTGTTCGGGCTGCTGGCGCAGAAATTCCTTGGCCCGGAAATCCACCACGCGCCCCGTCGAAACGGACAAGCCCAATTTCGGCAAAGAGGCGGAAAGCCCGCTCATGACCGCTCGCGCGCTGCCTTGCGCGTCACCTTCAACCAGATGAATGAACTGCTCTGCGTCATCCGGCGAGACGACCTCGCGATATTCGACCTCGCGTTCAGCGACTGGACTACCGGACGCGCCACTGCTGCTGCTGGAAATGATGACCCGTTCCGGCCTGGGCGCGCCTTTCACCGCGTGAAAGATGATGTTCTCCTGCAACACCGCGTCCCCACTGAACGCGGCGGAACGCGATTCGAAGACGTGCAGCCGCCGCAGCGACATCGCTTCCAGCAAGTCTTTCCGAAACGGTTTGAAGTAAGGCCCGTTGCAAAAGCTGCGCGGCGTGATGGCCACCAACTCGCCGCCCTTGTCCAGCAACCGGGTGATGAGCGCCACAAATCCCGCATAAAGATTGCTCGCCTCGATGCCCGCTGACCGCAGCGCCAACCGCGTTGAAGAATCACTGCGGATTTTGCGGTAGGGCGGATTGATGATGGCGACGTTGAAGCGCGGTGATTCCAAAGTGAACAAATCGCCCCGCACCATTGGCACGGCGGCGGCGATGAAATCCTCGTTCAAGACCGTGGCGGAAAATGAAATACCGGCGCGCTCGCAGTCACGGCGGCAACCGTCGAGCCTGGCCCGCAACGGTTCAATCTGCGCCGCGTCAATCTCGTAAGCCGTGATGGAAATCCGTTTGGGCTTTCGCGGCTCGCGACACAGCCGTCCGACCAGTGCGGCGGACAGCGCGCCCGCACCAGCCCCGGCATCGAGCAAATGCACTTCGCTCCGGGGAATCTCGAACAGCGACGCCATGAACTCCGCGACCGGATTCGGCGTCAGGAACTGCCCCAACTCGTGCTGCTTGTCCAAGTCGGACGGCGATGCTGATGCAAATGGCGAAAGCGCTGGCGCTTCACCGGCAATGACGTTCGGATGGATGGCGGCTGTTGTCACGAACTCTGAACTGAGATTATCTGGCTAACAGCCTCGCGTAAACCTCGTGCGATGAACTCCGGCGTGAACTGGCCGCGCCAGTCAAGCGTGTTGCTCCGCGTTTTGTGGGTAGCGTCGAGGGTTTTCATCACGACTTCGGGAGAATGCGAAGGTCTCGCGCCTGTGGCCCGCGCTCTGTTTGAACCACGTCAAACTCCACTTTCTCACCTTCACGAAGGTATTTGTGAATCGTTTCCCGTATTGCTGTGTAGTGGACGAAAATGTCCGTTCCGTCGTCCGCCCTGACGAAACCGAAGGCACGGTCAAGATTCCAAACCTTCACGACTCCGCGAGGCCGTTGCTTGTTGCTCGGCATCAAGTGCGCGGTGAATGCACGGAGTCTGTCCGCCAAATGTTTGTCTCCATCGAAAGTCTGTAGCCGTGCTTGGAGTTGATGGACGCAGTCCCTGAATTGCGCGAGGGCCTTTTTCTCATCCCACAAAACCGCGCAAAGCTTTTTGGCGTAGTCTTCCGCTCCATGCGCTTTCAACGGCGGGTGTTCACCCGGCCCGAGCGCCAATCGGAAAAGTAGCAGAAGGTGATGCTTAAAGCGGCGAAGCATCAGAGGCAGTTCCCGCGCGCGGAACAAATCCTCGATTCTGCTGAGGGCCAAACCGGCTGCGTAATATGGAAAGGGAGAATGCTGTTCCAGGAAAAGCCGGTCACGGTTCGTCTCAAGAATCTCACCATAGTAGCGGTGAGTGCTGTGAGGTTCGTTCAAGAACATTCCGAGGAACGATTTCGCCTGTGCTGCCAGTGAGATGATGGATGTGGGCTTAATCGGTGTGTTGGCATACTGCTTTGAACGGCGCTCGTAGTAGAGGCGCTTGGATGCGTCTTTCCCAAACGAGGCGTAGAACTCCTCCAATGTCCTGTGAAACGGGGTCAAAGATTCAAACGCTTCGAGCTTAACCTCCGTCTGCCGGTTGGTGGCCTTGATAATCTGGTTGGTGACGTCTGGGTCGCTCGTGACGATAATTTTCACCGGGACGAACACGTTCGCGCCGTTTGCGCTAAGTTTCGCCCTGTTCATGTGCAGGACGTGGCTCGTCTGGCATCCGTTTACAATCTGATAGTCGCTAATGCGAAATGAGGCCGCCACCTTCCCAATGGTTTTGGCAACGATAGTGATGCCGTTGTTCAGCAGAACAAAATTGCCAGCCGTGTCGGATGAATTAAGCGTGGCGGTAATTTCGGAATTGACCGGGTTGCTTCCCTGAAAATCGCGCACGTTGTCGTAGAAAAGGCTTTTCTGAATTTCCCCATCCTCGTCGGTAATCAGTTTGAAGAACTCGGAACAAGGCAAAATTCCCAAGTAGGCCTCCTCGACGCGGTCGATTTTTGGAAGAATCGTGTGCTTCTCAAAAACCACTTCCTTCTCCACACGCTGCCGGAGCTCTCGGTAGATAGTTTTTAGTCGTTCCGCATCCAGCGGCTGGAATCGAACTTCATGGAACAGACCCGTCTTCTTCAATTCCTCAATGTCGAGATTGACTCGACCCGTCAAGTGGTCGTCGTTAGTCCATTTGCCGGTTGAAGCGTAGAACAGGCGGCAAACGGGTGGGCGCTTCAGATGGATGGAGTTTTTATAGATGTAGTCCTTCAGTTCTCGGTATGCGGCAACTTCGTCGTTCGCCTGCACAGTCGGGTTCGCGCTGAAAAAATTTCGCACGCCGAAGATGAAATTGCCGATGTCCCCAGAATCAAATTTTGCCGAGGTCTTTGACTGGATGAACAAGAAATCCACTTCGATTCGCCCGGATGCCCGGAAGTAATCAACCGCCTCTCTATCGCTCACGACGCGGTCGTTGATGATGACGGCAATCGCGTCAATGCCTGTGTCTTGACCGCCGTCCACATCAAGGTCGTCGAGCGAGGTAGGAGCTCCGGCTTGTTTGGAGACGACGCAATAAGTTACGAACCGGGAAAACAAGTCCTGGGGCGACAGCTTTTCGACTCCGTGCTGTTCGCTGAAGTCTTGTAGATAACCGCTGAGGATTTGGTCGTTCATGTTTTTCCTCCGTCTAGGAGTCACGTTTTCGCGTAAAGCTCGCTGCCCTTCTCGGTGAACTCGCGGGACTTTTCTTCCATACCGCGTTTGAGCGCCTCTTCCTCGGCGCTGCCTTGTTCGGCGGCGTATTTGCGGACGTCTTTGGTGATCTTCATCGGGCAAGATTGCGCGATTCTCGTTGTTTTGGCCATACCGAATCCCGCCGCGCCTATGGGCGGGAGGACGGATGAAACTGTTTCGCGTGGTTTCCGCCTTCGCCAGCTTCGGCGCGACAAGTGCGTCTTTCGCGGTTGCGTCATGCCGGGTCGGAGACCGGCGCTCCGGCATCAGCGTTCATCAGCGGTTCAAAAATGTTCGCGTGGTTGGCGTGGTTCGCGGTCTTCCGAGCGATCTTCCGCATGGGGCGGACCTCGCAATTGCAAGGCACTTCCTTGAACCAACGCTCCTTCTTCGAGATTTCGGAAACTCGAACTTTCGAGTGCCTTCCCGCGAGTACCCTCTTTGCTGTTAAGCACGGAGCTCCACCACTTTACGAGTTTACTGGCTGGCTGGCATCCGTGCTGCATAGCTCATGTCTCGTATGCGATTTGCATTCGAAAGCATGAACAAGAACCGACCGTGAACCCTGGCTTCGGGCATCAACACTTTCTCCACTCGACTTTGGCGAAAATCCAACGCGTTCGGCGCATTATTCAGCAAGTGCGGCCAGAATGTGAACTCGAACTGGATGGCGGGATTGATGAGACCACGGCTCCGCTCGGCGTAGCAGCGGGCGCGAACGTTTTAGTGGCCGGGACCTCGATCTTTGGGGCCCGTCAGGGGATCGAAACGGCCATGCGTCGGCTGAGGGAAGCCACAAAAGCGAAAGGAAGATCATGAAAATGGATGTTGCCACCGACCATGGAGGCGTTGGTCTAAAAGAAGAGTTGGTTGATCCAAGGCGAATGCCAATGACAGACGGGAACACGGTTCAACTGGCCATCAACACGATCCGCACGTTGTGCATGGATGCCGTCCAGCAGGCCAACTCCGGCCATCCCGGCACGCCCATGGGGATGGCGCCCGTGGCGTACTGTCTGTGGCAGCGATTCCTGCGGTTCGATCCCGAACACCCGATCTGGCCGAATCGCGACCGCTTCGTGTTGTCGGTCGGGCACGCTTCGACACTGTTGTATTCGTTGCTGCACCTGACGGGCGTGAAAGCGGTGAATCCCAAGTACGAAACGCTGGGCAAGCTGTCCGTTTCGCTCGACGACCTGAAGAAATTCCGGCAGCTCGGCAGCCGATGTCCGGGTCATCCCGAATACCGGTGGACGTCCGGCGTCGAGGCGACGACCGGTCCACTGGCCCAGGGTGTGGCCATGAGCGTGGGAATGGCCATCGCGGCCCGCTGGAAGGCGGCGTACTTCAATCGTCCCGGCTTCGAATTGTTCAATCATGATGTCTATGCCTTGTGCGGCGACGGTTGCATGATGGAAGGCCTCTCCGGCGAAGCCGCGTCGTTGGCGGGCCATCTCAAACTCTCGAACCTGTGTTGGATTTACGACAACAACCGCATCACCATCGAAGGCAACACCGCGCTGACCTTCACCGAAGACGTCGCCACGCGCTTTCTCGGCTATGGTTGGAATATCCTCCGCGTCGGCGATGCCAACGATCTGGACATGCTGTCGCGCGCGTTCACCACGTTTCAAAAAACCGACGACCGCCCCACGTTGATCATCGTGGACAGCCACATCGCCTACGGCGCGCCGACCAAACAAGATACCAGCGCGGCGCATGGCGAGCCGTTGGGCGAGGAAGAGATTCGTGCGACGAAGCGAAACTACGGCTGGCCCGAGGACTCAAAATTCCTAGTGCCC
>JAANMU010002398.1_pt1 | contig 14242 bp, 19 predicted proteins | sample 7279701 | NCBI WGS metagenome assembly JAANMU01 (sample SAMN14094539, study PRJNA606508) | bioreactor metagenome | isolation source: A lab-scale SPAN reactor treating ammonium-rich wastewater day 57 | place: Ireland: Galway | collected 2017-03-13 | reverse complement strand
GAGCGGGGCGCGCCATGATGAACGGAGCAGCACGATGGGCATGAGAGGGCCGCAGCCGACGCCGACCGAAACGCTCAAACTGCGCGGCAGTTGGCTTGTCAACCAGAGGCAGGACGAACCGACCCCGACGCCGGGTACGCCCGAGCCGCCCTCGTGGTTCAGCGAGGAAGAGCGTGCGGTCTGGGACGACGTTGTGCCGACGCTGCTTCGGATGCGGGTGTTGACCGTCGCCGACGGCCGCGCGCTCGCCCGCTACTGCCGGTTCTGGGTGCGGTGGCGTCGGTGTGAGGAGTTCATTGACAAGCACGGCACCTCATTCCCGATCGTGGGCAAGGACAAGGCCGTCAAGGGATTCCAGACGTACCCGCAGGCGGTTCGGGCCGAGAAGTTGGCCGACATGCTGAACCGGCTGGAGGACCGCTTCGGCCTCACGCCCGCAGCACGAACGCGAATCTCCGTCGAGGTGAAGCCGGAAACCGAGAACCACAAGGCCCGGTACTTTGGTGGCGGCAGTGCCTGAAGCGTGCGGCGAGATTGTCGGCCTGAACGAGCGATGGATCGCGTCCGGTATGTCGCCCGAGTTGGCGTTGCCGACCGACGACGACGAATGGTTCTCGCTGCTCAAGTCGTTGCCGAACTATGACCCGTTCGCGGAGACGGCGATCGGGCGCGACATGGGGCTGCGGTTCGACTGCGGGCGCGCCATGAAGGGCGTTGGCTTCTTTCACGACTGCCTGCGGCACGTCAAGGGCGAGTTCAAGGGCCGCCCGTTCTGGCTTTCGCGTTGGGAGCAGGCGTTCATAGCCAACCTGCTCGGCTGGATTCGATCGGACGGCACGCGACGATACCGGCGTGCGTTGGTCTACATCCCGCGCAAGAACGGCAAGACCGCGCTGGTTGCCGGGCTGTGCCTGTACGGACTGGTAGCGGACGACGAGGACGGCGCGGAAATCTACGGGATGGCGAGCGACCGGGACCAAGCCTCGCTCGTGTTCGATCACGCCAAGGGCATGGTTCAACTTGAGCCGGAGTTGAGCAAGCGGCTCCGCGTCTACAAGGGCCTCGGCCAGAGGGCGATCGCGTTCGAGGACGTTGGCAGCAGTTATAAGGTGGTGGATTCGAGCGCAACCGGCTCGCACGGATGGAACACCCACCTCGGCGTCGTAGACGAGTTGCACACTCAGCCGAACCGCGAGTTGGTGGACGTACTGTCCACATCGACCGGGGCGCGCCGCCAGCCGCTGATCGTCTATATGACGACGGCGGACTTTGACCGCCCGAGTATTTGCAACACGATCCGGGACCATGCGGTCAACGTGTGCGCGGGCGTGGTGGACGACCCGGAGTTCCTTCCGGCGGTGTACGAGAAGCAGCCCGATGAGGACTGGCAGGACGAATCGGTCTGGTACCGGGTGAACCCGAACCTGGGCGTAACGCCGAAGATCGATTACCTGCGGGCGGCGCACCGCGAGGCCCTTGCCGATCCGGGGTTTGAGATTGCGTTCCGGCGGCTCCACCTGAACGAGCGGGTAGAGCAGAGCGTGGCCGTCCTGCCGCTGGACCGCTGGGACGGCTGTTCGGGCCTGCGGGACGGCGAGACGCCGGAGGCGTGGCGGAGGCGGGCACTTGAGGAGTTGCGGGGTCGGCCGTGCTTCGTCGGGATGGACCTTTCGAGCAAGATCGACATGACGGCGGTGGTGCTGATATTCCGGCCGTGTCCGGGCGAGACGGTCTGGCGGTTTATCCCGTACTGCTGGGTACCGGAGTCCCGCCTTCGGGAGCGTCGCAACGGCGACATTTACGCCGGTTTCGCCCGTGGCGGGTTCCTGTCCGTGACGGAGGGCGACGAGATCGACTTCCCGCTGATCCGCCGGGAGTTGAACGCCCTCGACAAGGTGTATCCGATCACCGAGGTCGGCTATGACCCGTGGAACGCTACCGAGTTGGGCCGCCAGTTGCGGGAGGAGGACGGGCTGGAGTTGGTGGCGGTCCGGCAGGGCGTGTATAGTCTGGGCGATCCGATGAAGGAAGTTATCGCCATGGCGCACGGCGGGCGGTGCGAGCATGGGGGGAATCCGGTACTTCGGTGGGCCGTGGGCAACCTAAAGGCCGATATGGACGCGAACGGGAACATGCGGCCGAACAAGGAGCGGTCGGCGAACAAGATCGACCCGTTCGTCGCGTTGATTACCGGGATGGCGCGTGCGTTGGCGTCTCCGGGTCCGAAGCGGAGCGTCTATGAGACTCGCGGGCTTCTGAGGGTGACGGCGGAGAACGGCACATGAGTCCTGGAACCGAGGCCGGTATTCGGGCTGCGGTCGCGCTCGTTGCGTTGGGGTCGATCGGCGTCGGCGTCTACCTGTTGCTCGGCCTTGGCTTCGCGTTGCTGGTGTCCGGCTGCCTGGTGTGGGCGGACCTTGTGTACGACCGCGTTCGTGTGGCCCGCGCCGTGGCCGCCAGACCGGGAGCGAAACGATGAGCGTGTTCGGCGGCATCATTCGCGCGGCGGGCGGCGGAGCGACTTCCGATCCGGTCAGCGACCCCCGCCTGTGGACCGGGCTGTCGATCGGCGGTCGGCAAACAACGGCGGGCGAGTGGATCGACGGTGAGACGGCGTTGACGTTGCCGGGTTACTACGCCGCGATCCGAAACATCTCGGAGGACATCGGGAAAATCTCGCTCAAGATTCTGCGCCGCGACGGCGAGAACAAGGTCGAGGACCGCGTGCATCCGCTGTGGACGCTGTTGCACGACGACCCGAATCCCGAGATGTCGTCGATGGGGTTCCGCGAAACCCTGACACAGTGGGCGTTGTCGTGGGGCAACGGCTACGCCGAGATTGTGCGCAACGGCGCGGGCGTGCCGGTTGCGCTCTACCCGCTGCACCCGTCCCGGGTCCGGTTCAAGCGTCGGCAGAACGGCGACCCGTATTACGAGGTGCGGGCGGACGACGCGCTGAAGCGGCTGGGCGTTTCGACGTTCAACGCCGTGACGATCGAGCCGTCGGGCATGTTCCACGTTCGCGGACTCGGGACCGGCAACGAGGGTTACTCGGCGTTCCGGCTGATGGCCGAAACGCTCGGGCGGGCGATGGCGATTCGCAAGTTCGGGTCGGCGTTCTTCGCCAACGGTCTGAACGCACAGGTGATGCTCGAACACCCGACCGTGCTGGGAGACGACGCGATTCGGCACTTGAGGGAGTCGCTTGCTTCGCAGCACGGCGGCAGCGAGAACGCGCACGGCGTGTTCATTGCCGAGGAAGGGATGAAGATTCAGAAGATCAGCGTCCCGCCCGAAGAGGCCCAGGCTATCGAGCAGGAGCAGTTTCTGTTGGAGGATGTGTGCCGCGTGCTGCGGATGCCTCCGCACAAGGTCCAGAACCTTGCTCGCTCTACGTTCAGCAACATTGAACACCAGAGCATAGAGTACGTCGTCGATACGATCTTCCCGTGGGTGCGCCGATGGGAGGACGAGATTCGGCGCAAGTTGTTTGTCGGTTCGTCGCGGACGACTCACTTCGCGGAGTTCGCGCTTGAAAGCCTGCTGCGGGCCGACTCTAAGGCGCGGGCCGAGTTCTACGCGCTCATGCAGAGTTGGGGCAACTACACGATCAACGACGTACTGCGCAAGGAGAACCTGCCGACGGCCGGGCCGTCGGGCGATGTCCGGCTGGTTCCGATGAACATGACGACACTGGACCGGCTGATCGAGGGACCGCCGCCTCCGAAGCCTTCGCCGGAGCCCAAGCCGGAACAGAAGCCGGAACCCAAGCGAGAGCGCGATCGGGAGGCCGCGACGATGAGCGGTACCCGGATGTTCTCGGCCGTGATTGATCGTTGTTCGGCGAAGCGTACAAAGGCCGCGACGGCGGCGGCCACGAAGCACGCCGGAGACGGCCCCGCGTTCGGGGCGTGGTGCGACAAGTTCCTGGCGCAGCACGATGAGGAAATGGTGGCGAGCCTTATCCCGGTGGCCGAGGGATTCGCAATGCTGATCGGCGCGGCCGACCCCGCCCAGTTGATCGGCCGATATTCCGTCGGCGTGTGCGCCGGGTTCGGGCAAGTTCTGAAAGCCGCGCACGAAGAGGGCGCGGTTCCGCTGGCGTGTGAGGCGTGGCGGACGCCCGAGTACGCGGTCAACGAGGGGGCGAAGATTGCGGCCGCGATCGTGGCGGCAGCCGGAGATGACCAATGAACACCGTCCACGACTCATTCGGATGGGAACCGGCCTGCGTAGACCGCCACATGGGGTTGTGGCTGTACGAGCCGACGGCGTTTCGGTCGATGGCCGCGCTCATGCTGCGCACCGGCAGTCCGCACGCGGCGTCGGCCAAGCCAAAGACCGTGTTTGACGGCGGGCCGGACGATCCGGTCTTGTACCGGGTGGCCGACGGTCTGGGCATGGTTCAGGTCGCGGGGCCGATGCAGAAGTTCGACTCCAAGTTCGGCGGTACCAACACGGTGCGGACCCGCCGCGCCCTCCGCGCGATGGCGGCCGACAAGGATGTCGAGGCCGGGTTTCTGCTGATCGACTCGGGCGGCGGTACCTTGGCCGGAACGGAGGAGTTGGGCGAAGAGGTCCGGCGGTTCGCGTCGATGAAGCCGATCGCGGCTCATGCCGATGACCTCATGGCGTCGGCCGCGCTCTGGATCGGCGCGCAGGCGAGCCGCGTGACGGCCAACCCGACCGCGATGGTGGGGTCGATCGGTGCGGTCTCGGTCGTTTACGACACGAGCGGCAAGGCCGAGGCGGACGGCATCAAGGTCCACGTCCTGGCGTCGCGTGGTGCTGAGGCGTTGAAGGGCGGCGGCACGCCCGGAGCGCCGATCACGGACGAGCACCTAGCCCACTGGCAGGGGCTGGTAGACGCGGCGAACGAGCACTTCCTGGCGGCTCTGGCGGCCGGGCGAGCGATGCCGCTGGAGCGGGTCCGCGAGTTGGCGACGGGCCGCGTCTGGATGGCCGAGGAGGCCCGCACGCTGGGCTTGATCGACGCGGTTGAGACGGCCGAGCAGTCCGCGTCGGCCGTGCTGGGGATGGCTGAGCGGGGTCGCCAGCCGGTCGCGGCGACCGGTCGCCCCCGCGCGTTGGCGGAGGCCCTCGTTCGGCTGGCCGAACTCGGGTGAGTTCAATACTGGACGAGCAGCATTTCCATGACGAAGAACAGTGCCAACACGATTACCCCGGCCGCGATGGCGAGCCACGCGGCGGCGGGCGTGACCATGCGGCGGGCCGGGCTGCCCTTGCCGGTGTAGACGACGCCTGGCAGGGCGAACATCTTGTCCAGCACGGGCGGCACACCGGCCTCGCGGTTCGCCTCTTTGCCCCAGACCTCGTGGACTTTGCCGCACAGCAGCCCACAGGCGGCGACGCGGTTGCGGGCGTCGTTCTCGCTGGCGGCGAGGATATCGACCTCGGCCTCCTCGCCGGTTTCGCGGTCGGCCACGATGACGCGGTAGATCGGCACGCCGAAAGTGTAGCCCTTGACCGGGCCTGGCCGATGGCGTAGCGTTCGGCAATCGAACTTCCCGCCGACGGGGCGACGCGCTCAGCCGCGACAACCCGGAGGCGAGACGCGACCGCCCGGCGGGCCTAGAACCCCGGAAACGGCCGCCAGCGACAGGAACTCCTGTTGCCGGTGGCCGTTGTCTTTTGGCTCCGGCGACCAAACCGGAGCAACCCGGTGAACAAAATTGAACTGGAGCAGCGGATTGCCGCGCTCGTGGCCGAGGCGAAGGCCATCACGGCCAAGGCGGGCGTTGAGGGACGCGACCTCAGCGCAGACGACCAGAGCAAGATCGACGCCAACATCGCGGCGGTCGAGAAGATTCGTGCGGACATCGCTCGCCTCGACGCCATCGACAAGGCCGAGGCCACGATGGAAGCGCACGCGCCCCGCAGGACCACGCCGGACAACCCGGGCAAGCCGCTCGTCACGGGAGTGCGGGATCGGGTCGAGGACGACCCCAAGGCTGGATTCAGGACCGACCGCGACTTCTACGGCGCGGTGATGGCATACGGGCTGAATCGCAAAGCCGATTCGCGGCTGAACCACCTGCGGATCGGGGCCGCCGCCGGCTCGGACGAGCAGAGCACGTTCAGCGATTCGCACGGCAGCTTCCTTGTGCCGAGTGGGTACCGGCCGACGTTGTTGACCCGCGATGCCGAATCCGACCCGATCGCGGGCCGGACGACCGCCATCCCGATGGGTTCTCCTCGCGTCGAGATTCCGGCGCGAACCGACAGCAACCACACCACCAGCGTCTCGGGCGGCCTGACGGTCAGCCGCAGGTCTGAGGCCGTTGCGGCCGCGTCGAGCCGGATGCAGGTCGAGAAGGTTGCACTCGTCGCCAACGGCCTGTTCGGGGTGAACTTCGCAACACGCGAACTTCTGTCCGACAGCCCGATCACGATTCAGGCGATCATCGCGCAGGGGTTCCGCGACGAGTTCGCGGCCAACCACATCAAGGAGTGCCTGCGCGGCACCGGGGTCGGCGAGTACGAGGGGATCGCCAACTGCCCCGCGACCGTCGATGTGGCGAAGGAGGCCGGGCAGGCCGCCGCAACGATCGTCTACAACAACGTCCTGAAGATGCGGTCGCGGTGCTGGGGTTACGGCAACGCGATCTGGCTCGCCAACCACGACTGCCTGCCCCAACTGGCCGTTCTGTCCGTTCCGGTTGGCACCGGCGGGCAGCCCATCTACCACTTCTCGGCGCAGGAAGACGTGCCGGACACGCTGCTCGGGAAGCCCATCTACTACACCGAGTTCTGCGAAACACTCGGCACGGTCGGCGACCTCATCTGTGTCAACTGGTCGCAGTTCCTCGAAGGCACTCTGGCGGACGCCCAGGGCGAGGAGTCGATGCACGTCCGGTTCCTCGAACACGAGATGGCGTTCAAGTTCTGGACGCGCAACGACGGCCGCTCGTGGTGGCGGGCCGCGCTCACGCCCAACAAGTCGTCTGCAACACTCAGCCCGTTCGTTCGTCTCGCCACCCGCGCGTGATTGAACAGGAGAACCGACAATGGCAGTGGCAACCGCTTCTGAGAAACTGCTCAGCCGCCTGAAGGTGACGCATTACGACTTCGACCCCAACAGCGCGGACCCGGTGGACGTTGCGTGGGTGGACATGCGGGACTTCGACACGTTCCTCGCGTCGTTCTTCCGCACGGTCGGCACCGGCAACATCGACACGTACAAGATCATCGCCAACAGCGCGTCCGACGGCAGCGGCACGGATGTTGAGGTCAAGACCAAGACGCTGACGAACGTTCAGCCCAACCTGACCGGCGACTACAACTTCCTCGAATGCACCGCCGAGGAGATCAACCAGGCGGGCGTGACGGCCGGGGTGGCGGACCTCCGATACGTCTCCCTGCAACTGGAGTTCGCCACGGATTCCGACGAGGGCGTGGTGACGTACATTCGCGGCGGCATCCGCCAGTACACCGGCCTGACGGCCGACAACATCGCCTGACCCCCCCCCCCACCGCTTGCGGGCTTCGTCGCCCGTTAGCGGCTTTCAGGTCCGCACCACAACCACGGAGACCCGTGTATGGCACGCAGCGCACTGTTTTACCGCAACCAGACCGGCGGATTCTCGACCGTCGAGGACATGTCGCGTTCGACCGGCAATCGGTTCTACGTCGATTCCGGGACCGGCAGCGACACGACCGGTCACGGCATCACGCCCGACGCCCCGTTCGCCACGATCGACTACGCGATCGGCCAGTGTACGGCAAACAACGACGACATCATCTACGCGATGCCGGGGCACGCCGAGACGGTTTCGGGCGCGGCCGGGATCGACTTCGACGTGGCTGGCGTGAAGGTCATCGGCATCGGGAGCGGCGCGGACCGCCCCACCATCACGATGTCGGCGGCCGCCTCGACGATCCACATGGACGCGGCCGGTTCGTGGCTGGAGAACGTCCTGATCGACGTTCAGCACGACTGCACCATCGTCATCGACATCGACAAGGCGGACTGTGTGGTCAAGGACTGCGAGTTCCGCGCCCGCACGGCCGCGACGGCCCGCGAGTGGGTGACGTGCATCGACGTGAACGGCGGCACGGCGAACGCCTGCGACCGCACGCGGATCGACGGGTGTGTGTTCCGAAGCCCGACGGCCGGGGCCGACAACTGCATCGGACTGGACGAGGTGGCGGCGAACGTCCAGATCGTCGGCTGCCAGTTCTGGGGCGACTTCGCGGACGCGCCGATCCACAACCCGACCGGCAAGGTGCTGACGCAACTTCTGATTGCGGACTGCATCATCGAGAACACGCAGACGGGCGACCACAGCATCGAACTCGTCTCGGCCTGTACCGGCGTCCTGGCCCGCAACCTCTACAAGAACGACATGACGCAGGCGACCGGCGTTGACCCCGGGTCGTGCTTCTCGTTCGAGTGCTACCACTGTGATGCGGTCGATGTCTCCGGGATTCTGTGTCCAGTGGCCACCTGATCGGAGGGACGCGGAGTGTCGGCCATGCTGGAGCGCGTGCGGTACGGCCTGTCGGTGGTTACTCCGCCGACCGTGGAACCCGTCGATTTGTCGGAGGCGAAGAATCACGCTCGCGTCTATCACGCCGAAGAGGACTCCTACATCGAGGGGCGGATCGAACCGGCACGCCGCTGGTGCGAGAACTACACGCGGCGGGCGTTCATTCACACGACGCTCGACCTGTTCCTGGACGAGTTCCCGAGCGGCCCGATCGAGTTGCCCCGCCCGCCGCTGTCGTCGGTCACGTCGGTTTCATACGTCGATCAGAACGGCGTTACTCAGACGTGGAGCAGTTCGCTCTACGTGGTCGATTCCGCTTCGTTGCTTCCGGTCATCGTTCCGGCCTACGGAGAGCAGTACCCCGCAGCCCGAGCGCAGCGGAACGCCGTGACGGTTCGGTACGTTGTCGGCTACGGCGCGGCCGGGTCCAGTGTTCCGGCCGACATCCGGCACGCGATCCTGATGTTGGTTGCGCAAATGTGCGAACACCGCGAGCCGGAGGTTACCGGCGTAACCGTATCGAGGGTCCGGTTCGCTGTCGAATCGTTGCTCGGGCCGTACCGGGTACTGGGGGCCGGAACATGAGGGCGGGTCGGCTTCGGCATCCCGTGACGCTGCTGCTGCCGCGAGAGGCGGACAGGACCGATACCGGGGAGGCGCGGTACGTCGATGATTCGATCGGCGATACGTTCGTCGGCGTCGAGGCGATCAGCGGCAGCCGCGTTGAGATTGCTTCGCAACTTGCACCGCGAGCGACGATGCTGGTGACGGCGCGGTACGACCCGAGGATCAAGGCCGGGATGGGGTTGCGGATGCGGGACGGAGACCGCGTGCTAAACGTTGAGGCGGTGCTGGACAGGACCGGACGGCGCAGGGAGTTGGAGTTGTTCTGCTCCGAGGCGGTGATGGCGTGATTGAGTTGCGAATCAAAATCGAGGGCGACAAGGAACTGCGTCGGCTGTTGACCGGCTGGACGCCGGTGCAGCAACGCCGCATCACGCGCCCCGGCATTGCGAAGGCGAGCCGGGTTGTTTCGCGTGCCGTGAAAGAGGCCGCTCCGGTCGAGTCCGGCCTGTTGAAGCGGTCGATCGGCGTCAAGATGGTGACGTACAAGAACACCGGCACGGTGGTCGGCATTGTGGGTCCGAGGCGCGGGTACAAGCGCATCGTCGCGGTAGTAGACGGCCGGACGCAGGCGTTTACACGGGCCAACGTTGAGCGTCTTGGTTCTCGCGGACCCCGGCGTCTTGCGTGGCGCGATCCTGCCAAGTACGCGCACCTGGTACACGGCGGCACGGCCCCACACCGGATTGCCCGTATTGCAACCCAGAGGCGACGCGAGGGGCCGCCCAGGCCGTACGTGGTCAACCACCCCGGCGCGAAGGCCAACCCGTTCCTTCGCCGCGCGTGGTTCGCATCCATGCCGGAGGCCCGCGCCGTCATGGTCAAGAGCATCCGTCAGAACCTCGTCAAAGAGGCCCGCCGGATGCTCAGAAAGCAGAGGCTCGTCGCTTGATCGCCGAGAGAGTCATCTTTGACCGACTGGCCAAGGACGCGGCGGTGTCCGGCATTGTCGATTCGCGCGTCTATCCGGCCGTGGCTCCGGCCGCGACCGAGCAGCAGGGTTCGTACATCGTCTACACGCTATCAAGCACTGATCGGACCCCCTATATGCAGGGGGAGGCCGGTCTGGCTACACGGACCTATACCGTGGAGTGCTGCGCGTCGTCGTATGACGGCGCCGCCGAGTTGGCCGAATCCGTCCGCCTGGTGTTCGATTCGTGGCGGGGCGACTACGCCGCAATGCGGGTCCGGCGGGTGACGTTCGAGAACGAGAGCGCCAACTTCACGCGCAACGAGGACGGATCGGACTCCGGCGTCTATGTGCGGGTTCTGACAATTGCGATTGTCCACACGGAGGAGCCGACGGCCCTGCCGGCCGGGACGTGACACCATGAGCGACACACTCCGCGCACAAGCCGCACCGCGCATGACCGCCGAGTTCCGCCGTACCCACACAGCGGACGGGCAGAACGTGCAATCGCCCGTGACGGCGAACCTGAACCTCGAACCGCAACTCGTGTTCACCGACGGCACGACCGAGGGCAAGGCCGACAAGGCGTGGAAGATTTCCGGCCGGACCATCTCGTCCGGCGGCAGCGAGAACATTGACGTTTACGACGGCGGCACCATCGACGTGGGGGCCGGTGCCGGTCGGGACAACCTGGGGCAAGCGATCGCGTTCGCGGAGATTGTGGGCTTTCTCATCGTCAACCGCGACACGTCGGCCGGGAACCTGATCGTCGGCGGCGAGGGCAGCGCGGCGGCGTGGAACAGCCCGTTCAACGCGAGCGATACCGCGACGGTCGGGCCGATCGCTCCCGGCGGGTTCCTGTATATGGCGACCAAGGCCGACCCGGCCTTCGCGGTGGCGGACACATCGAATCACCTTCTGAAACTCGCGGCGAGCGGCGGCAACGTCACATACGACGTGCAGTTCATCGGACGAAGCGCTTAGGAGTCGAATCATGGCGACCGACATCGGAACCGGAACAACGATCGCCGCGAGCAGCGGTGGGTCTACGTTCGCTTCTGGAATCAAGGTGTTGGGATTCGCGTTCACCGATACGTTCAATCGCAACACGCACGACATGTCCAGCATGGGGACAACGGGCGGCCGGATCAAAACCATCGACGACACATACGATCCGGGCGGCGTAGACGTGACAATCCTGTTCGATCCCGCGATCGTCCCGTTCGCCACGTCGGCAACTGCCGTGACGTGGACCATCACGTTCCCTGGTAACGAAACCATGATCGCAGACGGCTGGGTCACAAACTACCCGCCGAACGCGCAGTTCGAGGAGCGCATGGAAATGACGTTCCACATCGAGTTTACGGGCAGCATCACCGGCACTCTCATGTCCTGATTCGGAGGCACGATGGCGATTACGCGCGAATGGTGGATGGCGACGGCGAGGCCCCGCGTTGAAGCGGTCACGCTCCGCCAAGACGGGGGCGACGGCCACTGTCTTGTGCTGCGCGGCTCCGAACTGAACGGCGTGCTGGCGATGTTCGCCGAGGCGTCGGCCGGGTTGACGATGGAAACCGCCGCCCGGCTGGTCGTGCTGTGCAGTTGCGACGCCGAAGGCAACCGCCTGTTTGCCGACGGAGACGACGCGGCGGTTCTGAACGGCTGCGAACCGAAAGCGGTGCTGGAGTTCGCCACCGAGGCCATGCGGGTGAACCGTCTCACGTCGGACGAGGCGAAGAGCGCGGAGGGAAACTGAGGCGGCGACCCGACCTGTTGCTCTGGCACCGTCTGGCGGAGTCGCTTGGAATGACGGTGCGGGAAGCGCAGGAACGGGTGGACGCGATCGAGTTCAACGATTGGAGGGCGTACTTTGCGGTTCAGCCGCGAGACGCCGACCGGATCGAGGGCGCGATCGCGTTCCTGACGATGACGGTGGCGTCGATGTTCGGTGGCAACCGCAGCGCGCGGCTTCAGGACTTCCTGCCGTCGTGGGGCGCATCGACGCCGGAGCGGCAGACGGACGAGCAGATGCTTGCGGCCGCCAAGGCGTTCGCGGCTCGAATGAAGGCGTTCAAGAAGAGGCCCGAGTAAGTGGCAGCGTCGATCGTCAACCTGTCGGCGAAACTGACGGCGAACACGTCCGAGTTCGCCTCGCGCATGAAGGCATCGCAGAAGGTGATGGATCAGTTCCGGGCGACCGCCGGTACGCTGCGCCGCGCGATCCGGTTGACGTTTGGCGTGATTGCGCTCAATGGGTTCGTCGGCATGATCCGGCGGGCGTGGCAGAACGCGGAACGCTTGGGGGTTCAACTCCGGCAGATTGACCGGATCAGGCTGCAACAGGTCGCGGTGGCGTTCAACAACTTCCGGGCCGCGCTGGCGAAGTTGATCCTGAACGTCGGGGCCAAACTCGCGCCGGTCCTGGTTTCGGTGCTGGAGCGCATGACCCGGTGGGCCGACGCGCTGGAGAGGCGGTTGACGCCCAGCACGTTGCGGTTTATCGGCGTGCTGGCGGCCACAACGGTCGGCATCTACGCCGCGATCAAGGCGATTCAACTTATCAATCTTGCTCTGGAAGTTTGGCGCAAAAAGACGCTGCTACTCGCGGGCGCGAAGGCGCTGCTGCTCGCCCTGTCCGGCCCCGCCGGATGGGCGCAACTGGCGGTCGGCATCGGCGTCGCCGCCGCCGCTACGGGCGGTCTGCTGGCGACGTTCGGCGCGTTCGAGAAGAAGGCGACGGGCGGCATCCGGGGTGTGAGCGGCGAACTATCCAAACTCGATGCGCAGATGCGCAACTTCGGACGGGCCGAAGTAGTAGACGCCGCGTTCTCGTCGGCCGGGCTTACAGGCCCGATCACGCGCGGCGTGCAGGCGCGGATGTCGGCCGTGCAACAGAGCGGCTTCGGCGGCGTGGCGAACCAGACCGTGCTGTTCAACATCTTCTGGGTGCTTGAGCAGCAGTTGCAGTTGATGCAGGAAGATCGCGTCCAGAGCCGTCAACTCACGCCGCAGCCCGGTTACTACGAGCCGGTTCCCCGGATGTGGGGGGGGTGGGGCGGCTAATGGCACTCACCGTCACACTCGACCACCTGGGCGGCGTCGAATACCGCGACGAGACGGGCATTGTCCGTTCGATCATCCGGCGCGGGACCGTGCAAGGGTGGTGGACCATAGCCCCGGTGGCGTTCGATCAGGCCGCATCGCTGATTCTGTTCAGTGAATCGCCAGACTTCCCGTACCCGGGTCAAGAAGTTGATATTGGCAACGGCCGCAAGGCGTATCTTGTCGATCGCGGCGTGCGGGTGCGAGACAACAATACGGCGGAGGTCGAACTGACTTACCGCTATCTGGGCGATCCGATCCTCGACCCGTGGATTTGCGATGCCTCGCTCCGGCAGGTAACGGACCATCGGGACCGGCTGGGCGAGCCGATCGTCGTCACTCACAACGGCATTCCGCAGACGGTGGCGATCCCGGTGTCGGTCCCCACCCTGCGGATGACCAAGCAGTACGGGAAGAAGATCGAACTCGGCGGCATGACGCCGGAGCAATACGTCCGCCAGTTTCTCGGCAAGGTCAACGAAGGCGCGTGGAGGACGTTCGAGCCGAAGACCTGCATGGTAACCAACATGCGGGCCGTGACGGTGGTGCAGCCGAACGGCGCGATGCCGGAGCCGCACTCAATCCTGCAAATCGACGTGGAGATTGAATACAAGCGTGGCGCGCCCGGGCTGCTGGGCGAGATTCCCGGCCATCAGCCGGTCGTGCGCTACGTCGAAGAGACAACCGGCAGACCGGGGACCGACCTGTTGCCGGGCGTCGGTTACAAGATCATCGACGTTTACGAAACGGTCCCGCAGGCCCTTTGGGACTCGGAGTTCGGCGTATGACCCGCATTCCGCCTCCAAATCGGTACATCGGCAACCGATACATGCCGGTCGGCCCGGAGGTTGTGGGCGGCGAGTTCGCGTCGATCGAGCGGGTCGGCAACCGCGTCGTGTTCAACGCGGATCAGCAGGGGGTGCGCGGTATTCCGGCCTTCTTCGGCCGCGTGCAATCGATCGAGCCGCACAGCCCGAACCGCTGGACATACCAGATTGCCGAGGTGTTGAAACTCGAAGAGGCGTACAACCTTCCGAGCGTTCGCCCGAACGGGCGGGCCGGTACGGCGTTCAACCTGAAGGAACTGACCAACGGC
>JAANMU010002393.1_pt1 | contig 14268 bp, 14 predicted proteins | sample 7279701 | NCBI WGS metagenome assembly JAANMU01 (sample SAMN14094539, study PRJNA606508) | bioreactor metagenome | isolation source: A lab-scale SPAN reactor treating ammonium-rich wastewater day 57 | place: Ireland: Galway | collected 2017-03-13 | reverse complement strand
GACTATACACAAGGTGCTCAGCCGGGATGATCTGATCGGTATCGATATCATCTCCGAGGATATAGGCTTTACCACGGATAACTTTCGGTTCACTCATGCAGATCACATCTCCTGTGTGGAGTTTCTGATAAAAAGTGTGCCATGGCAGGCAGACAGATGCAATCCGTCCAAGCCCAGGCTTGAGATTCGCTCCCAAAAACAAAAACCGGCAGGTGTCCGGGGAGGAGACCTGCCAGCCTATTGCGTGAAAATTGCGGGAGCGCTGCTTACCAGGAACTATCCGCGGGGGGCTCCTGCCGTCCACCATACGCCATTGGACCGGAACCCTGCTGGTAGCCCTGGTTGTATCCCTGATAATAGCCCTGGCTGCGTGCCTGGTTTTCTTTTCTTTCCATGTAATCACCGGTCAAGGCCCCGCCAAGGCCGCCAACACCGGCGCCGATCAGGGTCCCTTTGGTATCGCCGCCGATCGCCTGGCCAGCCAGCGCACCAGCACCCGCGCCCAGCAAAGCCCCTGTCTGCGTTTTCGAGGCGCAGCCACTCAGGACAACCCCCACAACCAACATACCTGCAATCGCCAGGATTTTCATTATGTTCCTCCCCGCGGCATAACAGCCGTTCTTTTCAGAATTGTGAGACGATCTGAAACAACTCCTTATTCAACAGTTTGTTCAGATATCCACAGGTCCATTATCGGCCTCGTATTATTTACTCTAAAATGATTGAAAAGTATATAGAGAAGGCTCGACTTCCTTTGTGAAATAATCAGCGCCGGGTTTTCCGCAATCCTTCGAAAAAAGCGCTCAGAACAGCCCCGCATCGATCCGCAAGCACACCTCCGGTGATCTCGGCACGATGGTTGAGCCTGCCATCCTCCAGCAGGTGATACAGGCTGCGGACCCCCCCGGCTTTGGGGTCTTCCGCACCAAAGACAATCCTTGGGATGCGCGAGAGAATAATCGACCCGCAACACTGGATGCAGGGTTCCAGGGTGACATACAGGGTGCAGTCATCCAGACGCCAGTTGCGCAGGGTCTGAGCCGTCTCTCGAATGGCGATCAATTCGGCATGAGCGGTGGGATCGACATCGACCTCTCTCCGATTATAGCCCTGGCCGACAACCACACGGTTGCGAACCACAATGGCGCCGATTGGCACTTCGCCCAGCTCAGCGGCCTGGTGCGCCAGGTCCAGCGCCATTTCCATCCATTTTTCATCCGCACCATTCATGGCATTTCACCTGGTCCGAGGAAATGAATGAATCCACAGGATTCCCGGATCGACACCGGACGGAGGGGTTTTCCATTGCAGGGTCCCGCTATGCAGAGGCCATCGCTCAGACGGAACAATGCGCCATGGGTCCGGCACTGGAAATACAAGCCGGTTTCATCAAGAACTTCCCCATCTCCCCAGTCCAGGGATACTGGAAGATGACGGCACTGATTCAGGTAAGCTCGAAAGCCATCGGGAGTGTGGACAACAATGATTTCCATGTCGCGATCATCAAAGGACACAGCGACAACCCGGCTGGATCCGACCGGAAGTTCCGAGGCAGCCATCAGCCGATCACCGGGATTGATCGATTTTCCCTCTTGTCTCATAGTAATCCGATCATAAACCAGCACAATTCCATCGCAAGGGAAGAGAGATCATGCGCGTTGTTTTCCAGGAGACACCGGAACAGGTGGGTGTGTGGGCCGCACGGACAGTCGCCCGGAGAATTCTGGATTACAAGCCCACCGCCCGCAAACCATTCGTCCTGGGATTGCCCACCGGTTCCTCCCCTCTGGGGATGTACAAAGAGCTGATCCGGTTGAACAAGCGCGGGAAAATTTCCTTTGCCAATGTCGTCACTTTCAACATGGATGAATATGTCGGGCTGGATCCGGATCATCCCCAGAGCTACCACCGTTTCATGTGGGACCACTTTTTCGGGCATATCGATATCAAAAAAAAGAATGCCAATATCCTCGATGGGCTTGCTTCGGATCTTGGGAAGGAATGCCTGTCGTATGAAAAACGGATCGAATCTTATGGGGGCATCAGCCTGTTTGTGGGGGGCATCGGGGAGGATGGCCATCTGGCATTCAATGAGCCTGGATCATCGCTCCAGTCCCGCACCCGCATCAAAACACTCACCGATGACACCCGCAAGGTGAATGCGCGCTTTTTTGGTGGAAACTTCGAGAAAGTGCCGAAGCTGGCATTGACTGTCGGTGTTGGGACAATCATGGCTGCCGATGAGGTGATGATCCTGGTGACAGGTTTCAACAAGGCACGTGCGCTGCAGAAGACAGTGGAAGAGGGTGTCAACCACATGTGGACTGCTTCGGTGCTGCAGCTGCACCGCCATGCGCTGATTGTCGCCGATACCGCCGCAGCAAATGAGCTCAAAGTGGGGACCTATCATTATTTCCGGTCGGTTGAAGCAGGCCATTTCGATCCGGATTCAATTCTGAAAGGGTAGAGATTTCGCGCCACTGGAATGTGTTAGCGTATCCCGATCCACTCAAAGCGACCCATTTTCTCAATGCCTTGAGGGCAGCAGAGAAGCTGTCATTCCCGGCCCGTCCGCTGGCCGATGTTGAAATCCGCCGGCTCGAACAGCAGCGATGTGAATGTGAAGACTGGTCACTGGTTCGAGTGGCCGAGGATTTCCGCACAGACCGTGTTCGAAATGTGCGTTTCCGGGGAAGAATCGTTCTCGGGAAGCTCTATGGCTGGGTGAGGCGTTGTGGGTTTCATGAAGCCGCAGGCATCGAAAATGTGACCCTCGAGGATTGCCTGATCGAGGATGGTGTGGTGATTCGTGATGTGCGCCTGATCTCGGGGATGAAAATCGGGCATGGAGTTCTCATCGCGGGGTGCGGGGAGATCTCCCACCAGGCGGGTTCCTCATTCGGAGTTGGGTTTACCATTCCGATGATCGAGACCGGCGGCAGGGCCACACGATCCTATCCGGAAATGACTTTCGAGGAAGCCGCACACAGTGTCCGCCCGGCAGGAAACATCCGCGGGCTGGCGGCTTATCTGCGCCGGATCGATGCTTATGCCGCACACTGCCGCTCGAGGCATGGCATCATTCAGCCCCATGCCATTCTGGTCGATACACCGCGAATCGAAAATTCATTTACAGGCTCTTATGCGGAAGTCCGTGCGGCCCAGCGCCTGAGTGAGTGCGTGCTGCTGAGCAGCCATGACCATCCGGTCGTTGTCGAAGATGGGGCCATCATTCGAAAATCTTCACTTCAATGGGGAAGCCATGTGGCCTCGCTGTCGATTGTCGAGGGGTCGCTGCTATGTGAGTACTCGAGTGTCGAGCGGCACGGGAAGGTGTTCAAGTCGATCATCGGTCCGAATACCACGATCGCCGAGGGAGAGGTGACCTCGAGCCTGATCGGCCCCTTTGTGGGATTTCACCATCAGGCATTGCTGATTGGAGTGGTGTGGCCGGAGGGCAAGGGAAATGTCGGGTATGGCTGCAACTGCGGCTCCAATCACACAGGGAAGGCACCCGACCAGGAGTTCTGGCCCGGTGAGGGGATGTTCCTCGGGCTGGGGGTGAATGTGAAGTTCCCTGGCTGTTTCACCGGTTCGCCCTATACATTTATCGCGACCGGGGTTTCTCTTCCGCCACAGAGGGTGGATGTCCCTTTCTCGCTGATTCTCGATCCATCCGACAGGCCTGATGGAGTGCCACGAGGGACCAATGAGATCATCCCCGGCTGGGTTCTGTCGAGCAATCTGTTTGCGATCATGAGGAATGAGCGGAAGTTCACTGCACGGGACCGTGCCTTCCGCACCCGCACCGATCACCGTATCCTTCGTGAAGATACAATCCGCCTGCTGCTGGCTACACGGCAGTCCCTTTCGGAGCTCCACGGGAAGGATTTTTACACAGGGGAGAAAGACTGGTCCGCTCTGGGCGCTAATTTCATGACCGAGCGATCGAGGCTGCGTGCGATTGAAACCTACACATTTTTTATCCAGTTTTATGCCCTGCAAGGTCTCTTCGGCCGGGTTCGAAAAGCCGGGCGAATCTCCCCCGGGCTGGTGAAGCGAAAATCGGCATGTGTGGAATGGGATTTTCAGAGGCAGCTGATCCTCCAGGAGGGGCTTGGAAAGGATCCCACTGTCCTGCTCGAGCAGTACCGGCTCCTGTTGAGAAAAATTGCGGTAAATATCGAAGAATCGAAGGCTCGTGATGACCGCCGCGGCATTCAGATCATCCCCGATTATGCCGACCATCATTTTCAGGCAGTCGAAAACCCCTTTGTCCGCCAGTTCTATCAGGAAGTCGAACAGATCGAAGAAGAAATCGCCGACTTGTCCGCCGGATAAAATGAAGCCGCCTGTCCTGTCGCCAGAATCCCGAAACCACCACCAGTGGTGGTGGCATTACATCCCCCTGGTGCTGCTTGGGGGCTGGCTGAGATGGCATCAGTTCTCTGCGCTGGCAGTCTGTGGTTCTGATGTGGGGGAGTATGTTTACTGTGTCGAGCATAACCAGCTGCCGCATTCACCCTATATCGGATTTTTATGGATCGGGTATCTGCTGAAACCTTTTATCCCTCTCGATATGGGATACAGCCTGGTTTCGATGGTGGCATCGCTGGCGACCCTGGTCCTGTTCGGGCGGTTTGTGTCTGCCATGACCCACAGCCGGGCTGCAGGGTGGTCCTCCGCACTGGCCCTCACCCTGACCCCTGTAGCAGTTCGGTTTGGAGCCTGCCAGGAAGTTTATTCAGTCCTTCTGTTCTGGCTGGTGTGCTGCTGGCATGCGGTCTGGAATCTGAAAAAACCTTTCCTTGCGGGTTTATTTATGGGCTGTGCGCTGATCACACACAGTGGGGTTATCTTCGCACTCCCCGCTTCCCTGCTCCTGTTCATCCAGGCGAAAGATCCGGATGTCCTGTCAGGCCCCCGAGTGCGTTCAACAGCCGGCCGCACCTGCGCTTTAATGAGGAGAATCCTGGAGCTCCTGCGATCCTCCACCGAAAGAGAGCGGGTGGCGATGGCGATGGAGCCTGGCTGTAAGCGCTTCTACAGGAGTGAAGAGCGATCGCTTTACCAGATCATCCATGCTCTCTTCGAGAAAATCTGTGCGGGCGGGCGGGATTTCTGGCATCGCCAGAGGAACTGGGCACTGGCGCTGATCGGCCTGCTGGTCCCGGTTGCGATTGCGGGGACCTGGCTGCTGGTGGTCTGGATTGAATCGAATGGACTGATTGGAATCTTCCGAATCCGCCATTTCCTGCGTGGGACTGCGCCTGGCCCGGATTGGGACAAGGCCTTTGGATCGGATTCACTTGCATACTGGGCCGGGCAGTTAAGACGCATCTGGGAGGAGGCCTCCAGCCCAGGGGCTTTCGGGAAATGGGCACCCATCGCCGCGATCATCGGCCTGCTGGCGGCTCCCCTGAGCCGATCGCTGGTGTGGTGGCTGTTGCCTTTCTTTTATCTGTTTTACGAATCGACCATCGGATATTCGCTGGATTATGGGATTTACCTGGTGTTCCTTGCCCCTTCGATCGCCTGGGGAATCGGGGCCGGCGCAGGAGCACTCGAGCTGAAAACCGGGAGGATTTCCGGTGGCATTCGCAGGATGTCATGCCTGCTGGGCCTCCTGTCACTGCTCCTTCTCACACCAGATTTCTATCGACAAGGGACATCGAGACAGCTGTATCCATGGTACCGCCCAACCGGGGCCAATAAGGCTTTATCGGATTTTGTCCGCCAGCACAGCCCGCACAACTCATTGGTGATTCAACCCATCGATTGGCATTTTTCCGGCCTGGCCATCGCATTCTACACAGACCGAATCCCCCTGTTTCGAGATGCTGGAACCATCCTGCTGCCTGGCCACTGGAAGCCGCTTTTCAACCATCCCAAATTCGGCAGCTTCAGGCATGTCACAACAGATGCTTTCGAGAGGTGGCTTTCGATGGACCGGCCGGTCATTTCATTCGATGCAGACCCGTTTCACACCTGGGCCGCTGACTGGCCGGAGCTGGACATCGAGAGATATGAGGCACGGCCGATGCTGTGGCTGGATCGAAATCAGGGTGGATCCTCCGAATCCTGGAAGGGAGTTCAGACATTGGCACAGGTTGAAACCGGAAATGCCACCTCGGAGCAGAAAGCTCAATTCCGATATGATAAAGGCGCCAGCGGCGCATTGCTGGAGCTCCCGCTTTTCCGGCCCACTCTGTACAGGATTGCTCGAAAAACCGATCCGCCCGATCCACCACCCTGGGCCATCGAGATCCAGTCCCATGTGCCGGAAACTCAGAGGGTTTCCCCCCCCACACTTCAACGGCTGGGGATTGCGGTCGAGGCCGGAAGGGAGCCGATATCGATGGTGCTGCCTTCCATGCCGGGAAAAGACCATGCCCTCTGCCTGATGATCCAGTCAGCGGGATGGGATTATGCCGTTGAATGCCAGATAAAATGGGGAGAGTCCTGGGTGACAGTCGATCGAGACATGGAGAATATTGTTGGAAACTCGGATCGTTTTTTCACTGAACTGTATTTCCGGGTTCCCTCCGGATACATCGCTGCAGACAGGGTTTCCCTGCGCCTGCTGCCTGCTTTCGACACACCGGCAGTGAATGCCTATGGGGTTGCATGGGGTGTTCATGGAGGGTAGAAGTTCCGATCATTGCCTGTCATGCTCAAAACGGGCAGGAAGCACTGCTCTGCATCCGGAGCTCGGCGGGTTCTGGATTATTATCAATCATGGAAGGGGCGATTCATGAAGATTGATCGTTTGGGAATCCTTATTTTGATCCTGATGATGCTTATGTGTGGGAGTTTGGGGATGGAATCCTTTGCATCGGAGAAGACAGTCATACTGAAGGATGTGCGTGCAGAAATCAGCCGGAAGTTCAGCAAGGCCGAGGGGCTGCCAGATGAGGATTGTCTGGCGATCGCCCTGGATGAAAAAGGCCAGGTGGTCGTTGAGACCAAAGGGGGATTTGCAGCATTCCAGGATGGGCATTGGAAGAAGCTTGATGAAGCCCCTCCTGTATTTACCCAGAAAGGCCATTTGAAAAAGCGTGTGGCCGGTGCGCTCAAGGTTGACGAGAAGAACATCCGTGACATTGCACAGGGGCCTGGAGAGCAGATCGCAGTCGCTCTGGAACGCGGGATGATGATCAAGTCCCAGGGAAGCGACTGGGAAAGAGCTCACCCTCGAGCCGGGCATCATTCCTGGTCGCCAGTGGATGTCCGTGCAGTGGGATACTCTGCAGATGGCACATTGTGGTTTGCCTGCCTCCAGGGGGTCGGATACCAGAAGAATGGGGAATGGACTCTCCACCCTGTATGTGAAGGGCTTCCCTACAATGATTTCACTTCACTGGCTGCCGGCCCCGATGGAGAGGTGTATTTCGGGACGACTGAGGGAGCGATTCGTTTTGATGGGACCACCTGGGAATATCGCGAAGGGCCACGCTGGCTGCCGGACAATGACATTCGCGGAGTTGTCGTCGATAAAGATGGCACCTCCTGGTTTGCAACTGCCAAAGGGGTTGGGTGCATCGAACAGCCCCTGATGAAGCTCTCCGAAAAGGCCCGGAAGCTGGAAGAGGATATCGACAAACACCATCGCCGCACTCAATATGGTTATGTTATTGGGGCACATCTGAAGAATCCCGGAGACCGGAGTGAATGGAGCAATGAGGACAATGACAATGATGGCCTCTGGACCGGGATGTATGGAGCGGGAGAATGCTTTGCCTATGGGGCCACAAATGATCCCTACCACAAGGAAAGAGCGAAAAAGGCCTTTGAAGCCTTAAGGTTTCTCAGCCAGGTGACCCAGGGGGGTGAGCACCCGGCCCCCAGAGGATTTCCAGCGAGATCGATTCGTCCAGCCTCAGGGCCTGATCCGAATGTCAGCGAATACACAGCCGAAAAGGATAAAGAACACCGTGAGAACCAAGACCCGCTCTGGAAAATTATTCATCCACGCTGGCCGAAAAGCGCCGATGGGCAGTGGTTCTGGAAGTGTGACACGAGTTCCGATGAGCTTGATGGCCACTACTTCCTGTATGCCACCTACTATGATCTTGTCGCCGATACCGATGAGGAGAAGCAGCGAGTTCGGGATGTAGTCACTGCGATTACCGATCATCTGATTGACCATGGGTATCAGCTGGTGGACTGGGATGGGCAGCCCACACGCTGGGCGCGTTTTGGACCTGATCTGATGAACCATGATCCCGACTGGGCCGATGAGCGCGGGTTGAATTCGCTGAGCATGCTTTCTTATCTGAAAACCGCCTGGCACATGACACAGGATGGCAAGTACCAGAAAGCCTATGAGGATCTGATCAATAACCACAGTTACCTCATGAACATGCTCGTGCCAAAAGTTCATGCGGGTCCGGGAACCGGAAACCAGTCCGATGATGAAATGGCTTTCATGAGTTTCTACAACCTGATCAAATATGAGGAGAATCCGAAACTTCGGGCCTCGTATGCTGGCGCGATGTACCGTTATTTTCTGATCGAGCGGCCGGAAAAAAATCCCCTTTTCAATTATATATATGCAGCAGTGTGTGAGGGGGAAAAATACCCCGGACCCTGGGGTGGAGCCGATCTGTCAGCCAGCCGTGAGGTGCTGGAGGAAGCTGCGGACACGCTGGTTCGGATTCCGCTGGACCGCATCATGTGGCCTCACAAAAACAGCCACCGACTGGATATCGTCCCGATGGCTCCCCACACCCAGTTCGACACCCACCCGAATCGTGGACATCTGAGAAATGGATATGTCATTCCGGTCGATGAGAGGACATTCGAATTCTGGAATCATGATCCATGGAACCTGGATTACCGCAATGACGGGCGTGTCCTTGCCGATGGGGAGGCCTTCCTGCTGCCTTACTACATGGGGTTGTATCACAAATTCCTGGCAGAGGAGTGAGGTTGCGGTTTCGCTGATTCAAAAAAAACAGGTGCGGGGGATGGACCGGATGATCATCCATTCCCCGCTCTGTTCATGCCTCATCCATTTCCTGATCCGGAATTATTCAGCCTGGATTTGACATAACGAGTCAACTGATCGAGGGGCGGGTTCTTCCTCAAGGCCTTGAGGAGCTGAACAGGGTCAATGGGGCCACTTTCAGGAAGGTTCGCTTTCTGCCTCTGATTCTTCACAGCTTCCTGCAACTTTTTCAGTGAATCTCTCATCGGGGCTGCACCTCATGGGTGACCTCTGTTTCCTTTTTGTCGAAACAGGCTTGAACCAGCTCATTATACCATAGCCGGACCCAAAACTCCCAAGGCATGACCCACCCAGTAAAGGGAGCCGCAGATGACCTTGACCTCACCTTCAACAGGCGAAGACCCCAGAATCTCTCCCACCTCCATCACTTCCAGCTGAGGCAGCCCCTGTTCACACCAACCGACCCGATGCAAGGCCTCCCTCAGATCATTCGAAGGCCAAAGCCGAGGATGATCCGCCTGCACCAGAACCACCCGGTCGATATCTTCACGCACAAGCCCGCGCAGATAGCACCAGGGAAAACGGTCTCGAGAACAGGCCACAAAAAACTCCCGGGCACTCCATCCCGGCAGAACCTGATCCAGAACGGCTCGAAGGGCCTGACCCGCCAGGGGTGTATGGGATCCATCCAGCACCCACAAACCACCGGATTTGGAATCCATTAACTGGCAACGGCCCTGCCAGGACGGTTGCAGATCCATTCTCTCAGCAGACTGGGGCAGCGAAACCCCCAGAATTGCCAATGCCAGGAAAGCCGCTTCGAGATTGGCAACCTGGTGATCCCCAAGGAGAGGGGAATGGAAAAAGAAGTCCGCGCCGGCTCGATCCCGGATCCGGATTTCCCAGCCACCCCGAGTTCGATTCATGACCTCTGAATCCAGCTCCCGGATGGTCCAATGTGCCGGGATGGATGCTTCTTCCAAATAATTTTCGATAAAGGGAGCCAGCCAGGGAGACTGGCGTGAAATGATCGCCGGAATTCCGGAAGGCAGAGCCGTGAGTTTCTCCAAGGCGATCTGTTTCACAGTTTTCCCGAGAAGGGGGACATGATCCCGGTCGAGCAGGGTCAGAATCTTCACTGCAGGCTGGCACACGGTGGTGGTGTCCAGCCTTCCCCCGAGGCCGGTTTCGAGCAGAACAAAATCGGGCTTCATTTCCTGCGCCCACAACCAGAAGGCGGCATTGAGCGCTTCGAAGAAAGTCAGACCCTCATGAAGATGCGCATGGATCTGGACTTTTTCGAGGCACTGGTTCAGCTGCTGTTTGGGTATTGATTGCTGGCCGATCCGGAAACGTTCCGTGACATCCACCAGGTGGGGTGAAATGAAAGAGCAGGCAGTTTTCCCGGATTTCTGGAGCAGGCTCTCAAGAAATGCCAGAGTCGATCCCTTGCCATCGGTTCCGAGAATCTGGACGGTTGGGATCCCGCACAGGTGAGGTGAATCCAGGGATTTCAGCAGGGAGCGGTAACGGTCTAATGAAAAATCCCGAACGCCATACTTGGCAGGCATCCCTTTTTCATAATTGGTCAGAGAAAAGAGCCAGCGCAGGCCATCCATGCCGGGAATCCGGTTCCATTCAACCCAGGAAGGCAAGCACTGCCTTCATGAAGGCCGGCAGATCCATGGGAGTTCTGGCGGTGATCAGGTTACGATCCACGACAGTCTCCGAATCGGCCCACTGAGCACCCGCATTGATCAGATCATCCCGGATGGCTTTATAGCTGGTCACTGCCCTTCCACGCAGTATTCCGGCGGACACCAGGACCCAGCCCGCATGGCAGATCGCTGCCACCAGCTTTCCCTGGCGGTCCATTTCTGCAACAAACCCACACACACCTGATGACAGGCGGAGAAAGTCCGGCGCCCAGCCGCCCGGAATGATCACTCCATCAAAATCACCAGCCGAAACCTGATCGATGGTTTTGTGGCACTCGATTGGGTAACCATATTTTCCCTTATACCCGGTCTGTGTCGTGCCGACCGCCACAACCTCATGGCCGGCTTCGAGCAGGCGGAGATAGGGATACCAGACCTCCATGTCCTGATAATCCTTTTCGACAAGAATTGCAATCTTCACAATAACCTCCTCAACAGCCGGTTGAATCTTTGACCCTCTCCCTGAAACCGGCCTGGAATGGCATGATACGGGTACTCACCTCAGTGGTCCATCCGATTCCATTATGCTATCCAAGGATAGAGGAGGAAAAGGAGCCGCAAAGAGGAGAATGAAGTTCTGTTGGAGGAAAAGTGATGAAAAATGGAAATCTCATGCTGTTGTTCGGAGTACTGATGGTCCTGTTTTCTTTTGAAGGGCAAGCAAAGGATTTGAAAATCGGTGTGATGCCGAAATTGATTGGAATCGAGTATTTCAATGCCTGCGAAAAAGGCGCTCGCGAAGCCGCAAAAGAACTGGGTGTTGAAATGATCTTCGATGGTCCGGATACCAATGATGTGTCACGCCAGACCGCGATTGTGGAGACCTGGATTGCACGCAAATTCGATGTCATCGCCATTGCCCCGAATGACCCGGATGCCATCGCCCCGGCATTGAAAAAAGCCCGCCAGCGCGGGGTCAAAGTGATCACCTGGGATTCCGATTCAGCTGAGGAGACGAGAGACTATTTCATCAATCAGGCTGACAATTCTGCAATTGCCAGGACACTCATGGATGTCCTGGTGGAAGGGATCGGCCCCGAGGGAAAATATCTTAACCTGACTGGATCACTCACTGCCGCCAACCAGAACCGCTGGATGGAAGAGATGGAGAAATACCGGCAGGAAAAATATCCGAATCTGAAAAATCTTTCGGAAACCCCGAAGGCTTCCGGAGAAGACCAGGCATTGGCCACCCAGGTGACGATCGACAGTTTGAAAAGTTATCCGGATCTCCAGGGCATTATCGCCATTACCTCTGTAGCCCTGCCGGGCGCCGCAGAAGCTCTGCGCAAGACCCAGTCGGCGGATAAAATCTTCCTGACCGGCCTTTCAACTCCCAATTCGATGCGCCCGTATATCAAAGATGGCACAGTCAAGAAGATGGTCCTCTGGAATCCGGTCGACCTCGGATACCTGACAGTTTATACCGCCAAGCTCCTGGCAGAAGGGAAGATCTCTGGAGAAACGATCGAAGCCGGACGGCTGGGGAACAAGAAAATTCGCGGCAGTGAGATTTTGCTGGGAGATCCATTGATCTTCGATGCCGGCAATATCGACCAGTTTAACTTCTGAGTAAAAATCTGATGTCTTCTGAATCGAAAGGCGATCCCAGAGGTCGCCTTTCTTTTTTCAGGAGGAGGAACCCTGGGCTTTTCGGAGAAACCCAGCCAGACCGTTCATGCCAATATGTGCGGATTGAGCAGCGGCTTCGTTTTCAAGACGGATGGCATCGTAGATTTCCTTGCGGTGAATTGCCACAGAGCGGGGCGCCGACACACCAATCTTGACCTGATCGCCCCGGACATCGACGACTGTGATTTCAATATCATCGCCGATGACAATCACTTCATCCTTTTTTCGGGAGAGCACCAGCATCGTTTTATTCCCCCCTGGTGTCCGGAGCTTCCGATTGGAGCTGCCCGGCTTCCTGGAGGATGTAGTGGCGTGTGTGGTAACGGTCAGTGAGCAGGACCACCTGTTTTCCCTGGCAGGTTGCCGGATTGATGATCAAAGGCCCCTGGAGATTGGCGGTAATCAACGCCGGGTCTTCACGCACAACCACGATGGACAGGATGCGCGCCTGGTTCAGGTCATTCAGTTCCAGAGACTGGATTTCCACGGGCTTCACATCGATCTGATAACTGGCCAGAAATTCGAGTGGATTGACGACCACAAAACAGAGGTGGGGATCTTCCAGAGACTGCATCCACAGAAAGGGCGCATAGGCTGTTTCCTCGATGAACACATAGCGCTTCATCTCAGCAAAGCCGAGCAGCCCTTCGGGGAAAAACAGGATTTCTTTTTTAGGGACCTTGATTTCTCCGAACCGCTCTGTCTGAATAATTTCAATCTCGGATTCTGTCATGTCTCGGCCAGTCGAAACAAAATTCCTTCCTGAGCAGTCAGTCGACGCCACCGCTGGGAATCCTTCCATGAAGGAAGATTCCCGGTTGCAGGTCGGCATGATCCTATCACAACTTTCAACGCAGGGAATCGGACAACAACTGAATCTGCTCCCGGAGGTTTCTTCAACCAACACCTTCCTGATGGAGCTGCCTGCCGCTGAATCCCCACATGGGCTGGTTGTCACGACAGAGCATCAGACCGGCGGCCATGGAAGGCATGGGAGGGCCTGGTTTTCACCCAGAGGGGCCAATCTGGCTTTCAGTGTCTGCCTGCGTCCAAAGGCCCATCCGGGCGGCCTGGCGACACTGGCTGGAGCCTGTGCTGTCGTTGCAGTCCTGCGCGAGAAAGGGATCCGGGCAGCCATCAAGTGGCCAAACGATATCACCCTGCAGCAGCCAGCCACTGAAGTCGATGGAACCCGCATTTTCAGAGACTTGAAGCTGGGTGGAGTTTTGTGTGAGTCACGTGCAGAAAGTGACCAGTCGCTGCGTCTGGTTCTTGGGATCGGGCTTAATGTCAATATTTCTCATGACCAGTTTCCAGAGGATTTGAGAAATACCGCCTCTTCACTGCGGGCTGCCTGTGGAAAGATCCTCGATCGGAACAGGCTGCTGGCGGCCCTCCTGAATCGGCTCGAGGAGGTCTGGCGCCAGCTCGAATCTGAAGGCAGCGGAGAGCTGGTGCGGACCGCGCGAGGTTACTGCGAGACACTGGGCCACATGGTGCGGGTTGACCTGGGGGGCTGGTGTGTCGAGGGCATCGCCGAAGATCTGGATCCCCAGGGCTGCCTGGTTCTCCGTCTCGAAAGCGGAGTCAAGCGGGTGCTCGGCATCGGCGCCATCCAGCAGACACGGCGCATCGATTAACCATCAGACCGGTGATCTCCGCATTAACGGCTTTGAAGTTTCTGCCGCAGGAACTCACGGTAGCCATTGGCTGTTTCGACCACCCCATTGATGCGCAAAACATTTTCCATGACATCCCGCTCGCCAGTGGAAAGGTCATCCCCGCCCGGGTAAACCAGCCCGGAGCGTGGATCGAAAGAGGCTTTGGCTGGAAGCCAGGCACAGCGGCAGAGCCAGATATGGCCTGAATCCATTTCAAGATGGTTGGCCCCGCCCGAATGCCCGCCGGTGTCAACTGCTGAAGAGTTATAGGCATATCGCAGATACTGCTTCCGGTCCGGAAACCATC
>JAANMU010002388.1_pt1 | contig 14301 bp, 14 predicted proteins | sample 7279701 | NCBI WGS metagenome assembly JAANMU01 (sample SAMN14094539, study PRJNA606508) | bioreactor metagenome | isolation source: A lab-scale SPAN reactor treating ammonium-rich wastewater day 57 | place: Ireland: Galway | collected 2017-03-13 | reverse complement strand
CGCTGCCGGTGGTGTGGGCGGTGGGCGAGGGGGGGGGGCGGTTCGTCGAGATTCGCGCTGCGCTACCCGGGATCACGGATCGCGCGCTGGCGGCCGCGTTGAGGTCGGCGTTGGGTGCGGGCCTGCTCTGGCGGCGCGTGTCGGACGGCTCGCCGCCGGGCGTGGTGTACGGCCTGACCCGGTCGGGGCGCGGAGCGCGTGGGGCGGTGGATCGGATTCTCGCGTCGCTGTAGGGGCTACCAAGGGCGGAGGCTTCGGGGCGCGCGCTGCGAAGGGCCGTGCAGTTCGGGGGCTCGGCGCAGGACATAGAGCGGTGCGTGGGGGGGGCAGTTGAGGCGGATGGGGAGCATGGCGTCGCCGAGGCCGCGGCTGATGCAGCAGAGCGTGCCGTCGATGCGGAGGATGCCCGACGCGAGCGAGGCCGGCAGGTCGGAGGACGTGTGCGGGATGGCGCGCGGCGAGAGGCGGACCTGCCCACCGTGCGTGTGTCCGGCGAGCACGAGGGGCACGCGGAGTTCCGCGGCGGCGATCGCGGCGACGGGGTCGTGGACGAGGGCGATCTCGAAGCGGTCGTCGTGGGAGCGCGAGAGCGCGGCCGCGAAGAGGTCCTCGGGGTAGGACGCGGCGAGGATGCGCAGGGGGAGGTCGGGGAGATCGATGGCCCCGGTGTCGATGCAGCGGAGTCCGGGCACATCGCGCGCGAGGCGTCGCATGAGGGCGGTGTCGTGGTTGCCGAAGATGGCGACGGCGCCGTGCCTGGCTCGCCACGCCGAGGCGAGGGCGTGGAGGGTGCGGAGGGCGGCGTGCTCGTGGCCTGGTCGATCGGCGTAGTCGCCGGTGAGGAGGACGAGTTCGAGTGGCGTGCGCGGCAGGGCGGCGAGGGTTCGCCCGAGGAGGCCGGATCGGAGGCAGAGGCGTCGGACGTGCAGGTCGGAGATGTGGAGGACGCGGAAGCCGTTGAGCGCGGAGGGGAGAGAAGAGAGGGGGAGTTCGTGGGTTTCAATGGGGTAGGGTGGAACGGGTCGGCGGTAGGCGGTGTCGGGTCGCGTGTGAGGCATGGGGAGGGTCGCTCGGCGGGGCCGGTGGGGCGAGTATGATGGACCGTCGGCGGGCGTGAGGCCTGCCCCACCCGAACCGATCGGTACGCGGAGAGTCGTCATGGCCAAGATGTTCTACTCGCTCGAAGAGGCGGCTGCGAAACTCGGCAAGTCCGAGGCGGAAGTGAAGCAGATGGCGGCGAGCGGGCAGTTGCAGGAGTTCCGCGATCGCGACAGGCTGGTTTTCAAGCGCGAGCAGGTGGACCTGCTGGCGGGCGGCGATGACGCGATCCCGCTGGCGGACGAGTTGGAGCCGATCAGCCTGACGTCGTCGGGTTCGGGCAGTTCGCTCGGGGTGGAGAACCCGAAGGAGCAGACGGGGATCAGCATCTTCGACGCCGACGAGGCGGAGGAGGCGGACCCGTCGGCGCAGACGCAGATCACGGACACCGCGCTGGGTGCGGGATTCGAGATCGACGCCGGGGCGTCGGGGTCGGGCCTGCTGGACCTGACGCGGGAGAGCGACGACACCTCGCTGGGCGCGGACCTGCTGGAGGACGTGCTCGGGGGGGGGCAGGAGACTGCGGCGGCGTCGGCGGTGGGCGGGGAACCGTCCGCGCTGTTCGAGTCCACGGGCGCGGAGGCGGAGTCCGCGCCGGCGGCCGCGCCGATCTTCGTGGCGGAAGTGATCGACGGGCCGGGTTCCGGGCTGGTCGGCGGTCTTGCGCTGGGAGTGGTGGCGACGTGCGCGTTCGCGCTGGCGGTGGTGCTGTTCGCCATGACGGGGGCGTCGGCGGGGCTGCTGTCGGCGGTGGGCAACAACCACTGGATGTGGGTGGGCGTGTGCGCGGGCGTGACCCTGGTGGCGGGGGTGGTGGGGCTGGTGGTGGGGAAGAAGATGTGAACTGATTACCGCAGTGTGAGCGGTTTCGCGCCGGGCACCTGGCCGCCCTCGCGTAGCGCTCGCCCGACCGGCTCGGTCCAGGCGTCGAAGACCTCGCGCAGGCGCGGGTTGCGGCGTGGGTTGTGCTTGTAGCGGAGGGTCTCGGCGTAGGCGTCGTCCATCGGCACACCCTCGACCAGGTGGCGGTACATGGCGATGGCGCAGCCGGTCCGCTCCGAGCCTGCGCCGCATTGCACAAGTACTGGCTGTCGCTCGGGGTCGGTCATGATGCGCAGGGCCTGGGCGTAGTAGTTGGGGTTGCCGGTGGCGTCGCCCTCGAGGTCCAGGCGGATACGGACGACGCCGAGCGCGTCGGCGGTGCGCTGGGCGAGGCGTTCGCCGCGTGTGCCCGGCTCGAACGCGCCGAGATCGACGATGGTGCGTATGCCGTGCGCGTGGACGACCTTCTCGGTGGCCGCGGGTGTGAGTTTACCGGAGCGGTAGAGGACGCCCTCGGTGACGACGCCGAAGTTCTTGGGGAAGAGGTTCGGCCGCACCCACTCGCGGTAGGCGAGGACACCGCCGGCGACGATGAGGGCGACGGCGAGGGCGTTGCGGAGGAATCGTGCGACGGAGAAGGCCGCGCGTGGTTGCTCGGGCATCGCACGGATCGTAGACCCTACCATGTGTGCATGGTGAATCGCGCTGGCGCCATGGAGGGGGCCGGGGCGGGCGCGGGTCGTCCGGCGCCCGCGGCGGCTCGGGCGCGCGCGTACCCCGAAGCGGTGGATCGGCTCATCGAGCGGCTGTCGGACCTGCCTGGGATCGGTCGGCGGTCGGCGGAGCGGCTGGCGTTCCACCTGCTCAAGGGCGACGAGGCGGGGGCGATGGCGCTGGCGCGTGCGATCGCCGACGTGAAGCGAACGGTTCGGCACTGCTCGGTCTGCTCGAACTTCGCGGAGGGCGACCCGTGCGCGATCTGCGCGGACCCGTCGCGCGACCGATCGACGGTGCTTGTGGTCGAGCAGCCGAAGGACCTGATCGCGCTCGAACAGACGGGGATGTACAAGGGGCTGTACCACGTGCTGATGGGGCGGCTCAGCCCGCTGGACGGGATCGGTCCGGAGGACCTGACGGCGGGCGACCTGCTGGCGCGCGTCGATGACCCGGCGAAGAACCCCGGCGGCGTGCCGATCCGCGAGGTCGTGCTCGGGCTGAACCCGACGCTGGAAGGGGACGGGACCGCGCTCTATCTCGCCGAGGAACTGCACAAGCGCGGCGTGGCGGTGTCGCGGCTGGCGCGGGGCCTGCCGAGCGGATCGCAGCTGGAGTACGCCAACAAGGCGGTGCTGGCGGACGCCATCCTGGGGAGGCAGAAGGTAGAGTGAGAAAGCGGGGAGTGATGAAGTGACGGAGAGGTCGCGGGGCGGGTGATAGATCAGGTCATTCATGCGATTCGAGACTTCACAGCACATGCGACTCGGCCAGCAGATGAAGCTGGCGCCGCGGGTGATCCAGTCGATGGAGATCCTGCAGATGCCGCTGACGGAGCTGGAGGAGCGGATCGAGCAGGAACTGGCGGGGAACGCGACGCTCGAACTTGTCGAGCCGGGGGCGGACCGGCCCGAAGCGGGTGCGGACGCGCGCGGCGACGGCGCGGGGCAGGCGAGCGAGACCGGGGACGGGTTCGATCGCCTCGACCGCTACGAGCGTGCGAACCCGGAGGCGGCGGAGAACGAGTTTTCCGCCACGCCGCTGCGGGATCGCGGCGAGCGTGCCGTCTCGCGCAGGCTTGAGGGCGAGCGCGACGGGAAGATGGACGCGATGGCGGCCGCGCCGGCGCGTTCGGCGTCGCTGCCGGAGCAGCTGCTGAACCAGTGGCACCTGTCCGACGTGGAGGAGTCGCTTCGCCGTCCGGGCGAACTCATCATCGGTTACCTGGACGACGACGGGTACCTGCGTACGCCGCTGGAAGCGATCGCGGCGAACGCTCCGCCCGGTCCGGACGGTTCACGCGTGGGCGTTGCCGAACTGGAGCGTGCCCTGACGGCCGTGCAGTTGTTCCTCGAGCCGCCGGGCATCGCGGCCCGGGACGCGCGGGAGTGCCTGCTGCTGCAGCTGGACGCGATGGAGGACGGGGAGGGGTGGGACTCGGACGAGGACCGCTCGGCGACGCTGCGCGTGGCGCGGACGCTGGTCTCGGACCATCTGGACGACCTGACGCAGAACCGCCTGCCTCGGATCGCGGAGCGCGCGGGGCTGACGATCGACGAGATCAAGGCGGGGCTGGAGTTGCTTCGTCGGCTGAGCCTCGCGCCGGCGCGGCGGCTGGTGAGCGAGCAGCCGGAGCCGATCGTCCCGGACGCGATCGTCGAGTACGACGAGGAGCAGGACCGGTACATCGCGTACCTGAACGATTCGCGCCTGCCGAACCTGCGGATCAACAAGGAGTACGCGGAGATGGTCCGCGACCGTGCGGTGCCGAAGCGAGACCGGGAGTTCCTGCGGACGAACCTGAACAACGCGCAGTGGCTGATCGACGCGGTCGAGCAGCGCCGGCGTACGCTGCAGCGTGTGCTGAACGCGGTGGTGGACCACCAGCGCGAGTTCTTCGACTACGGCCCGCAGGCGATCAGGCCGCTGCCGATGACGCAGGTGGCGGAGCAGTTGGGCATCCACGTGGCGACGGTGAGCCGGGCGGTGGCGGACAAGCACGTGATGACGCCGCGTGGCGTGGTGCCGCTTCGGCGGTTCTTCACGGGGGGCACGGAGACGGAGACCGGCGAGGAGATCTCGTGGGACGCGATCAAGGCCGCGCTCCAGGAGGTCGTGGACGCGGAGGACAAGGCGAACCCGCTGTCGGACGATGCGCTGGCGGAGAAGCTCAAGGAGCGCGGGATCGAGATCGCGCGGCGGACGGTGGCGAAGTACCGGGCGCAGCTGGGCATCCAGAGCGCGCGGCTGCGGCGGCAGTTCTGATCCAGATCGGGCGGTGTTCACGTGCGTCGAGAAGGAAGGGCATGGGCGAAGCCGCTCCGTGAGAGTTGGACATGGGGCCCACGGATGTCTCCGGATCGGTGCGCGGTTTGCAACGCCGAGGGCGTGGCATAGCCGGAGTCAGGGGAAACGCCCCTGGGAGCGCTGCGATGTCAGGGGTACGAAGCCTTGGCGAGGCCGCAGACAACCCGAGTGCCCCCTAGCGCGCAACTTTTCCGTCGGTTTTCTCCATTTTCTTCTTGACAGCGCTTGCGGCACTCCTCATTCTCACAAAGTGATGAGCGTTTCAATCTGGAGTGAAGGAGGCTGCTGTGCTGCTGCGTGATCGCCCAATTCAACCAAGCGCGGCGGGGATTCTTTGCGACCAAGCGTGTTCAGCCGGCAAACTGACAGTAGCTACTTTCTTGTTCGCACTGGTTCAGTTTCTCGGATCCCATTGGTCGTTCGCTCAGAACTGCTCCGCTCCCTACTCCGGGGCCCCGAGGATTACTTCAACGTATGTGCCATCACCTACGGGCACCTTCTACGAAATACCGAACTGGCAGAACCTGAACGGCGGTAGCGTGCGCTATATGGAGGATGGAGGCGTCGGGGTGTACACATGGGGTCCAAAGCAGGGGCTCTACTACCCGACAAGTGGAGGCGACTGGTTTCTTTTCGCACTACGGCCCAACGGAGAGAATCCCCCGGGACAGAATCCCGGCCAACGCAACCAGCCCATTCTCTTGGCCGATCCATCTGTGATGCGGATCGATAATGTTGGTCAAAACGCGGAAACTTGGTACTACATCACCGGAACTTGTGGGGCACCGGATGTAGTCACCAATTTCACTGGCGACGCGAGCACTGGCAGCAATCGTGACGAGTTGGCCATTCTTGGCACGCAACATGCCAATTTTGTTATTTACCGAACTAAAGATTTCTACAACTTCGAAGTGCATATGACTGCCTTTGATGAAAATAATCGCGGAGGATCGGGGCAGGATCGTATCTATCGCCTTCTGTACCTCAATGGCGGCAATCGGCGGTTCATCAATCTCGTTTCGCCGAGTCTCTACCGGGTGCCGGGCGACCAGTCGGGCACGATTTATTTAGCGTTCAGCGCCATTGAGAATCCACCGCCATTCCCTGGCGAACCTGGGTACGTCGATGAGGCGACTTTCTTGGCAGCGCTAGCCGATGCGGAGTTGAATAACTCCTCTGTGTTCTTGGTTTCAATCGGCCTCGGCAATTTTTTGTCTTGGCATAACAAAGACTGGTTCGCGGATATCGGACCGCGCTTTGGATCGAATCCCAGTTGGTATGCGTATTCGTACAATGGTGTGCTACGCTACGACGGCGGGGTCGCAGTAAATCGCGGGATTCCTTGCAGCGGGGATCCGAATGTTCTCGCTGGGCCAAGCCAGGGACAGTTGGAGCAGCGGTTTTGGACGTCGGCCCCATGTGGATCGGGTTCCCTGCCAGGGCGTGGCTGGGGACATCGTGCGTGGGCATCACATACATTCATGGCCGAGGGGCCTTCGTTCTTCCATGATCCTGTAACTGGCAAGAACTGGTTGCTGTACGACTGGAACGACGCGTACGGAAACCCATCCAACTACCGAGACCCGAATAACGGCGTTTGGGGCAATCATGTCGCCGCTCACGAGCTGTCGAGTTTGCAGTACGTGTTTAGAGCGGACACGTCCGCAGTTCGAATCGCGAACAACCGCAACTCGAACTTCACAATTGGAGGGCATCTTAATGGCAGGCTAGACAAGATGATGAATCCGTGGTGTTGGGGCGGAGTTGCTGAAGCGTCGGCGGCCTGCTATATTAGCGGGCGCGGCTATTATGTGCTGATCTCACGCAACACATGGGATTCTGCTGCATACCAGATCGTTTATCGGCATAGGTCTACTAATTTTACTTTTGAGAGTTTCGACCTAGGGAGTGATGGGCACTATACCGTTTTTGAGAAACTGCTCCTTCGCAGCGATCGGTACAACATACCCGCCTCAAGCTTGGGTACCCACGGCCCAGCTAGTTTCGGCAGCCCGTGTGTCTTTCCGGTGAAAGACTCCGGTGGAGGCGAGCAGCTATACATCGCATTCCACGCAAAGCTCGAGAATTCTCCTCGTCGTACAGTCTTTTTCAAAGAGCTTATTTCGCCAACGAGCGGAACCTTGGAGCGATTGTACGAGAACTCCACCGGTGTGTACGACAACGACAAGCCGAAGGCTATCAATGTGTTCAGGCGTCCGCGGTGTATCCCATAGCGACTTGCGTGATGCTAAAGAAGTTCGATTTCCCGCGGCGCACGGGCTGTTCGAGCTCCTAGTAAATGTCGTACCCGCGCGATGCCAGCAGAATGTGTCGCCAGTATTGGTGTTTCGTCGGGTCGAGCATGTGCGGTTCCGCGCGTGTCCAGTGGACGGTTCCCGGTCGCAACCAGAGCACGTCCTTCTCGTAGCCGACCTGCTTTCGCGTGAGGCGGTGGAGGAAGAGGCGGTGTCGGCGTCGGAAGCCGGAGCGGTCGAGGGCGAAGGCGACGTAGCCGAGCCGCGCGAGTTCGTCGTGGACGGCCTCGGGCGTCGAGCCGTTCGCGTCCAGCATCTCGCCGTTGACTTCGAGGAGCACGGCGGGAGAGCGCGATTCGATGGTGTTCCGGAAGCCTTGGAGGGCCTTGTGCTCGAAGCCCTCGACGTCGAGTTTGATGAAGAGGGGCCTGTCGCCGTGCGTGTCGATCACGTCGTCGCCGCGCACGACGCGGACGCGCTGCCGGTCGAAGACGGCGTCGCCGTAGCGTTCGGGGACCGCGCCGAGCGTGCCGTTGGCGAGGTTGTCGAAGCCGGGGCGCTTGTATTCGAGCGTCGCCGGTTCGTCGGACAGCCCCTCGGCGTGGACGACCACGTGCGTGAGGCGGTTGTGCTCGACGTGCCAGCGGAGGCGTTCCAGCGGTTTCGGCCCCGGCTCGAAGGCGTGGACGCGGCCTGTCGGGCCGACGCAGCCGGCCATGTGGAGGGTGACGAGGCCGATGTTGGCACCGCCGTCGATACACTCGTCGCCTGGGCGAACGGCGCACGAGACGGCGGAGAGCACGTCCAACTCGTTGTAGCAGCCGAAATAGTACGCGATCCGCTGGAAGAAGTCGGCAAGGTCGAGGCGCACGCGGAGTCCGAAGAAGCGTTCGCGGCACTGGACGGTCGGGGCGTCGCGCCACGCCTCCTGCGAGTTCATGCCGCAGAAGTGCAGGAAGTAGCCGTAGCGGGGCAGTTCGAGGTGGGCGTACAGCCTCGCCAGGGGCAGGAGCAGGTCGCGCTTCGGCGGCATGGTCGGCTCGGGCATCGACGCGAGTCTATGGGGCTGCATCGGGCGGTGCGGCTACGGGTTCGTGCCGCCTGCGTCCTGCCGGTCGCCGGTGGACTCGTCGCGTGCGCGGATGTTGAGGCGGACCTCGCGGTCGCCGGCCTCGAAGCGGACGGTGGTGGGGAGGTCGGCGAACTCGGCCTGCTTGGCGGGGATGCCGCGCTCGAGTTCCTCGAAGGAGAGGGGGACGAAGGCGATGAGCGTGCGCTGGCCGGAGCGGAGTTGGGCGATGAACTCGGCGGGGCCGGTGACGCGGACATCGCGCAGGGCCTGATCCTCCGGGGCGATCTCGACGATCCATCGGGCCTGTTCGAGCGGGCCGAGGCGGAGGTGGACGGGGACGTTCGGCAGCACGATCGAGTCCGTGCGCGTGCGCAGGGTGATGGTCACGTCCACGCGCTGGGGGGCGATGAGGAGCGGATCGACGCCGACGAGGGCGGGGCCGGGGACGAGGGGCACGCCGCGAACTTGCTGTGCGCGTCCCGGCGTGAGTGCGGCGAGGTCCGTGCTGGTGAGTCGGGCGACGAGCGTCGGCGTGCCGGTGAGCGCGGCGTCGGCCTCGCGCGAGAGGCGCACGCGGGCGGTCTCGACGGAGGGGACGGGCTGGCCGTCGGCCTCGCCCTCGGGGACCTCGACGCGCACGGGCACGGTGCGCTCGACGAGTTCGTAGACGTAGACGGTGATGGTGGGCGGCTCGACGCGGGCGATGGTCACGCCGCGGTTGCGGAACGCCTCGTGGGCGCGCAGGACGGCGCGCAGATCGACCACCTGCTCGCCCGGGTCGGGCGGGAAGCCCTCCATGCCCGGCTCGATGGCGATGGCGCGGCGGAGTTCGTCGTCGATGCCGGCCAGCGCGGCGGTGGTCCCTTCCAGCGACAGGTTCACCTGGCCGCGCCAGTCGGTCTCGCCGGACTGCACGCGGACGAGGCGCGTGGGAGCCGCGTCGCCGCGGAGCGAGAGGTCGACTCGGCGGGTCTGTCGCTGGAGGCTCTCGCCCTCGGCGAAGACCCAGATGAGGATGGCGACGAGGGTAACGAGGCCGTAGATTTTGAGGTCGCGGGCGAGGCGGGGTCTGCGTTCGCCGGTGGCGCGGTCATTCGGTGCCATTCGCGCCTCCTGACCGGCTCTCGGCGGCCATGGATTCCGGCTCGGGCGCCGGCTCCGGGTCCTGCGAGGCGGTCGCCGATTGCCGGATCCGGGTGAGTCGTTCCTTGAGGTGGTTGCGCAGTTCGTCGGGGGTGAGCGTCGGCGTGAACCGACCGCGTTCGCAGACGCGGATGGAGCCGCGTTCCTCGCTGACGACGACGACGATGGCGTCGCATTCGCGTGAGAGTCCGACGGCGGCGCGGTGGCGCGAGCCGAGGGTCGGGTCGGGCATGTCGGCGGGATCGGCGAGTGGGAGTTGGACGTTGGCGGCGTGGATGACGCGGCCTCGGATGACGACGGCGAGATCGTGCAGCGCGGTGCCGGGGAAGAAGATGGTCTGGAGGAGGCGTGCGGAGAGGGCGGCGTCGAGGCGCGTGCCGCCCTCGGTGAGCGCGGCGAGGCCGATCTGGCGTTCGAGGACGATGATCGCGCCGAAGCGATTCTTGGAGAGATAGGCGGAAGCCTCGACGATCGGCTCGACGACCTGGGCGATCTCGCTTGGTGAGGAGCGGAAGAAGGGGGCCTCGCCGAGCCGGATAAGGGCGCGGCGGAGTTCGGGCTGGAAGATGACGACGAGGCCGATGGCGACGACGGCGAGGAATCGCTCGTAGAGGAAGGAGAGTCGCGGGAAGGCCTGCCCGCCGCCGATCATGTGGACGAGGAGGGTGGCGACGACGATGAGGACGAGCATGCCCTTCATGACGCCGGCGGCGCGGGTGCCCTGCACGAACCGCACGATGAGGAGAACAACCACCCAGATGACCGCCAGTTCGAACGCGGCCGCGAGGGCGTTGTAGGAAGCGAGCCGCTCCCAGAGATCCTGTATCCGGGGCAGGGCGAACAGGGCGAGACTCCTTACGCTCGGGCGCGTGAGTGTACCACCGGCGCATCGGGCGCGGGCTGCTCTCCGAGCGAGCGGGCGATGTGAGCCGAAGCCAAGTGGAGCGGATCACGGAGCGACCGATGCGACTACCCCGGAGGAAGTGGCCGCTGTTGCTGGCGTTCTGGACGGTCCAGGCGGCTGTGCTGATCGTGTTCCATGCGTTCATGTGGGGACAGAGCGGATGGATCGGGGGTTCGCAGCCGAGGCTGTGGGTGTGGCCGGGCGTGTCGGACATGCTCGACGTCTTCCGCAGCTGGGAGGGCGTGGTCACGTGTGTCGCGCTGGCGGTCGTGCCCCCGATGCTGCAGAGCGTGCTGGTGCTCCCCTTCCGGTTCGATCGGCCGCGGCGGAAGCGGGGCGTGGCGGTGTACTTCAGCCTTTCGGTTGCGGCGATCGGGCTTGGCGTGCTCGTGTCGGGGGCGGTCGGGGCGGCGGCATCGGTGATCGTGAACTACCTGCCGTCGGGGATCGACGAGGACCACGTGCTGATCGTGATGCTGGCCTCGCTGGGGGTGAGCTGGGCGGGGTGCACGACGCTGCTGGTTGCGTATGTCCACGCGACGGACAAGCCGAGCGAGGCGGTGATCGCGCGTGTGGCGCGGGTTCTCTTTCGCGGGAGCGTGGTGGAGTTCGTGGCGTTGATCCCGCTGGACGTGATGGTGCGTCGCAAGACGAGCTGCTACTGCGGCGAGGGGACGTTTTTTGCGCTGCTGGGCGTGGGTTCCGTCGTCCTCATCGCGGCGGGGCCTGCCGCGTTGCTGCCGCTGCTGGCGAAGCGCAAGGCGTTCCGGCACGGCAGGGCGTGCCAGTGGTGCGGGTACGACATGAGGGGCACGCCGGAGGCGAGCGTGTGCCCCGAGTGCGGGAGGCCGTGGCGTTTCACGGCGTCGTCGTGAGCGTTGCGAGCGTGCGGTCCGGCTCGAAGCGGCCCCAGTCGGGAGAGAAGGCGAGGGCGGCGCGCAGTCGGCGGCGGTACTCGGCGCGCGGTACCTCGACGCAGCCGAACTGCGCGAGGTGTTCGCTCCAAGCCTGCGTGTCCAGCAGCGTGAAGCCGCGGCGGCGGAGGTGGGCGACGAGGTGGGCGAGGCAGACCTTGCTGGCGTCGCGGCCGCCGCGGTGGGGGCGTGAGAACATGCTCTCGGCGCAGAACGCGCCGCCGACGCACAGGCCGTAGAGGCCGCCGACGAGGGCGGGTGCCCCCCCCTTTGCGGTGGTGCGCCAGGCCTCGATGGAGTGCGCGTGCCCGAGGCGGTGGAGGAGTTCGAAGGTGTCGATGATCCAGGGGTCGATCCAGCCGCCTGGTCGGCACGGGTCGGCGCAGGCGCGGATGACGGCCGCGAAGTCGGTGTCCGAGCGGACGTCGAAGGGAGCGGTGCGGATGGTGCGTGCGAGTCGGCGGGGGAGGTGGAAGGCGTCGAGGGGGATGATGCCGCGGGGGTCGGCCTCGTACCAGCCGAGTTCGGGGGGGCGTCCCGGGCGCGTCGGGACGGCCATGGGGAAGAGGCCGCTCCGGTAGGCGGCGAGGACGGCCTCGGCCCTCTGGGTGTCGGGTTGCGCTGCCTGCGGTCGGGAGTCGGTGCCGTTCGGAGGATTCATGGGTGGGCTTGGGGACGTCGCGTTTATAGTTGGATGGTTGAGGGGCCGGTCGGGGGATGAAATCGCCGGTCGGGCGTGCCCAAAGAGGTCTCAGGCCCACGAAAGGGGATGCTCCATGAACGAGGACCTGATCGCACGGCTGCTGGACAAGGAGGTGTTCGTCTTCGTCGTCGGCGGAGCGGTGGGGATCGTCGCGATCATCTTCGGGACGGTCTCATCGATGGTGCGATCGACGGCCCGCGAGGCGTCGCGGCGCGAGATCGCGGCGTACATCGCGGAGGGGTCGATGACGCCCGAGCAGGGCGAACGGCTGATGAAGGCTGGCGAGCCGAAGAAGTGCTGATCCGGGGAGGTTGGCATGCACGAGCACCTCGCGTTCCACGTTCCGACACTGGCGAAGATCCCCGAGGAAGCGGTGGCGATCGTCGCCGTCGGGGGGGGGTTGCTCGTCGCGGTGGTCTGGGTCGTGCTTGCCACCGTGCACGCCATCGTGAAGTCGAAGGAGCGGGAGCGTTCGCGGCGTGAGATCGCGGCGTACGTGGCGGAGGGTTCGATGTCGGCGGACGAGGGCGAACGGCTGATCAAGGCGGGGGCGGAGAAGGACGAAGACGAATGACCCGCCCCGGGGAGATCGAGCGATGAATGCGCCGACGACGCTGGCGATTTCCGGCGAGATGATCGCGGTGATCGCGATCGTGGGGACGTTTGTCATGATCGTTGTCGCCGTGATTGCTTCGGCGATCAGCGGGGTGTACAAGGCGCGGGAGCGTGAGCGCACGAAGCGTGAGGTGGCGGCGTACGTGGCCGAGGGGTCGATGACGCCGGTCGAAGGGGAGCGGCTCATCAAGGCGGACATGCCGACGTGGGAGAAGGGCGAGAGTTGAGCGGAGTGGTGCGTTGGCACCCCTGCTTCCGGATCGCGTCGCTCCGGGCTTGCTCGAAGGGCGCTCCCTCACGGTCGCGGCTCGTTGGGGACACCCCTGGTCGAGTAACGATGGCCCCCTTGACTGACCGGACCCAGGCCGCCACACTATTCCATGGCGACCATCTCCGATCGTTCCGCCTCGCCCGGGGCCGCGACAGGCCCGGGGCGAGCGTCGGCGTCCACCCCCGCTGATCCGCGTCCGGCGTCCGCTGCCTCCCCCGGGCGGTCGGTGTGGGCCGGGAAGATCGCGGGCGAGGGGATCACCTTTGACGACGTGCTGCTGCTGCCGCGGCGTTCTGGGGTGCTGCCCGCGGACGCGGACACGAGCACGCGGCTGACTCGGACGATCCGGCTGAACGTGCCGCTGGTCTCTGCGCCGATGGACACGGTGACGGAGTCCGCGCTGGCGATCGCGCTGGCGCAGGAGGGCGGCATCGGGATCATCCACAAGAACCTCTCGGTCGAGACGCAGGCCCGCGAGGTGGCGAAGGTGAAGCGGTCGGCCAACGGCGTCATCACCGACCCGATCACGCTCGGGCCTGAGGACACGGTCGGGCGCGCGGTGCAGTTGATGCGCCAGCACAACGTCTCGGGCTTCCCGGTGACGGACGACGGCGCGTCGGGCGTGCGGACCGGGGGGAAGGTGCTCGGCATCCTGACGAGGCGCGACCTGAAGTTCGTCGAGAACGACGCCACGCCCGTGCGCGAGGTGATGACGAAGACGAACCTCATCACCGCGCCGCCGGGGACGACGCTCGCGGAGGCCGAGGTGATCCTGAACCGCAACAAGGTCGAGAAGTTGCTGCTGGTGGACGGCCAGATGCGGCTGTGCGGCCTGATCACGATGCGCGACATCGAGCGCCTCAGCCAGTTCCCGCGCGCGAACGTGGACGAGCGCGGGCGCCTCCGCTGCGGGGCGGCCGTCGGAGTCGGCCAGATCGACCGTGTCGGCGCGCTCCTCGACGCCGAGGTCGACGTGATCGTGGTGGACACCGCCCACGGGCACTCCGAGAACGTCATCCGCACCGTGCGGGAGATCAAGTCGCGCTACAACGTCCAAGTCATCGCCGGCAACGTGGCGACCGCCGAGGGCGCCAAGGACCTCATCGCGGCCGGCGCGGACGCCGTCAAGGTCGGCATCGGCCCGGGCGCGATCTGCACGACGCGGGTGGTGACGGGCGTCGGCGTGCCGCAGATCACGGCCATCCTCGAAGCCGTGCGCGGCGTCGAGGAAACCGGCGAGGACGTGCCCGTCATCGCCGACGGCGGCGTGCGCATGAGCGGCGACATCGCCAAGGCCATCGCCGCGGGCGCGCACAGCGTGATGATGGGCTCGCTCTTCGCGGGCCTCGACGAGTCCCCCGGCGAACTCGTCATCAGCCAGGGCCGCCGCTACAAAACCTACCGCGGCATGGGGAGCGAGGGGGCGATGAACCGCGGCTCCGCCGACCGCTACGGGCAGGCCGACAAGTACGACCCGCGCGGC
>JAANMU010002379.1_pt1 | contig 14341 bp, 9 predicted proteins | sample 7279701 | NCBI WGS metagenome assembly JAANMU01 (sample SAMN14094539, study PRJNA606508) | bioreactor metagenome | isolation source: A lab-scale SPAN reactor treating ammonium-rich wastewater day 57 | place: Ireland: Galway | collected 2017-03-13 | reverse complement strand
GGCTCCTTTTTTGGTTTGGCGACCCCGTCCCTATCGGGACGGAGAAGGAACCGCCACTTTTCTCAACTCAGAGATTCAACAGCTTCCGGGACATTCCCGGTTTATCGGCCCTGCGAGGTAATGCGTATGCGTAGAGGCCGGATGCAGGATCGGCAGCTTCGTTAGGCTGACGCTCCCGACGGAATACCGTGAAAGATGGAAAGTCACCGCGAACGGTGAGCAGGTTGAGATGGAGTTGGTAGCCAGCCATCAGTCCGTTTACAGATGCCGGAGGGGAATCTGCCAAGAAGCGACAATCCGTTGCAACTCGGAGAGCTGTCCGCCATCAGTCACGCGGGCGAAAACGGCATCGTCGGCGAGTGCAGCAACAAGCTTATTTCGCAACATCGCAAGCGGTAGCGTCATGCGCGGCTGATGAGCAGGAAAAGGGGAGAGAAAAAGGAGAGCGTGTGACGTGAAATGCGGCTTCAGCTCGGCGGAGACGCGCATTCTATCCAGGCTGCGAGCCGGGCGGATGATGATGGGCTGCTGGCCGCGGAGAAGGATGCGGAGACATTCCCTTTCTATTGGAGAGTGAAAGCCACTGACGACACACCGTCCCTCGTCGCGCCAACGAGCGGCCTGATCATGGGCCGCGAGGATGACGTGGCCGGGGGGCTTCGCTGAGCAGAAGAACGCCGTCTTCGGGAGGTCTAGGATGTCCAGGTTGCCCAGCACGGCAATATGGGCTGGGGCGGCTCCACGGAGGCGCTCCCCTAAGATGGCTGGGTAGTGGCGATCCGAGGCGGTGAGCGCAATCGGCATCATTCGTCTTCGATCTCCAACGCCCCGCCCATGCGGTACTTGATGTCGTAGTTGATGATGAAGTCTACCTCCTCGGGCGTTAGTCCGTAATGCTTCGCGAGTGCTCGGTCGATCTCATCGAGCACTAATTTAGATTTCGAGGCATCGAGTTCGTCGTACTCTATCCGGTGTCCTTGCTTGGTATTGATCGTCTTACGCTGAGAATGCGCTTTGAGACTGCTAGCGAGGCGGCTCTCGTGAGAAATCCAGTCTCCCTTGGTCCAAGAGTCGGGAATCTTGAAGGTTCGAATCAAAGCGTCGTTGATATGCTCGCAATCCGAAAAGCTGCTGTAGAACCAGTAGAAGAGCGTGGAATTCACCACGCACGCCGCGAACGCACACGCTTCCGCAGTCCGGAATGGAACCGTACGGCCATGTGGGGGGGCGATACGCTCGTTGTTGCGACGGAAGAACGGATATCCTTTGCAAGCCTTAACCCAGTATCGACATGCCTCTTGATAGTACAGGATGTGCTTCGATGACGCGGTGGCAAGGGATTCTAGGTAAAGAGGCGCGGCGTCGAGTTTGCGAAATATCTCGACTTCAGCCGCTGAACCCAATTTTCCTATTCGGTGACCGTGCAGCCTCCAGTTGTGACGCGTTAAGGCAATTGTACTCAGCGCGTAGGGTCTTTCTTCGGTATAGAATCGGCTGATCCGTGAAGTGAAGATCGCTGGGGTCTGGGGCCGCGAGATGAGGATGGTGACAGGCATTTCAACCCCGTCGAAAAGGGACTCAGGCCTGCGCGGAAACGATGGCGCAACGAGAAGGCCTCTTGCGAGAAGCAAGTCCTGTAACGGACGCATTTTCTCCGAGGAAAGCGCGCTCAGCTGAACAATAAGTCCCAGCGACGAATTCTTGGCCGCAAGATGGAGAGACCGCTCCCAAACAAATGCGTACAGATTCTTGCATGGATACGTTCGGAACAACTCTTCCCGAAGCTTGTATGGAACTTTTTCCGGTGTATTCACCACATATGGTGGATTGCCGATGATGACATCGAATCCACCTCCGGCGAGGATACCATAGAATTCGACGAACCAATGGAAGGGTTGATGCGAGTTCAGCCATTTCGTGTAGGCGACCCTGTCGCTGAGTTTTATGCCGGAGTCGGTTGCAAGGTGGCGGTTGAGGTCATCTTCCAGAGCTTCCAGTCGCTCGCGTAGAGCGAGTTTGTGCTCGGTTGGGACCGATCCGTCGCCCTCCATCTGGCGTCCTCGAAATGCATCGAATGTCTGCTGCAGATCGGCCGCCTTAGCGGATATTTTCTCCATCGCTTTGTCAAAATCGAGCTTGCTCGTGACAGCTTTCTTCACCTCGTCATAACTTGCATACCCAACAAGGGCGTTTCCGGCGCGAATGTTGAAATCGATGTCGGGCAGCGGTTCGATTCCGAGATTGTCCTTGGAGGGGGTGGGTTCAACCTGCGCGGCAAGCTTGAGGAAGAGGCGGAGCTTACAGATCTCGACCGCCTCCTCCATGATGTCCACCCCGAAGAGATTGTTTAGGATGATGCTCTTAAAAACGAAGTAACGACGATTCGGGTGAGCGGCAACACGGTCAAGCACCTTCCGGAAGTCAGAAAATTTCTCGGGACGGTGCTTTGCTTCGGATCGTTCAAGGTCTGCCAAAAATGCTTCCATGCGATCCAGGCATGCTTCGTAAAGCGGCTCAAGGAGGTTGAGCGCGGCGAACAGAAAGGCGCCCGAACCGCACGTCGGGTCAAGGATGGTCACGCGTTCGATAGCATGCCAAAACGCCCGCAAGAGATCAGGTCCCTCGCAATTCTCGATCACGTCTTGCGCAAACTGCCGGATGTCGAGATTCAAAGTGATGAGGTCATTGATGTCGCCCACCTCATCACTGGCGAGCTTCTGGCGGACCTCCTTGCAGCGCGTTTGTCGGAGGACAACTTCGCGCCAGGTTTCAGTCGTTAGGGCGAAGTCGCTCGGTGCGGATTTGTTCCAATGCGTTCGGCGGGACACGGCGTCGATGCCGGCCGCGACTTCGGCTGGTAATGTGCGAGGTGGGGCGAGCACCGCGCCTCTGCCGCCGTTGGCGTAGATATCCCACGACAGCCCGTGCCTGACAGCGGGGTAGATGTAGCGGTCCGGGTTCTCGCGCAGCAGGTCCCAGATTGTGGGGCCGCTTGGGTTCTCGAACGCTACCTTGCACTTCGCGCGAGCAGCGTCGAAGAGGAAGGGAAGCACGGTGTTCTTCCCAATGTAGTCGGTGATGTCCTCCTTGGAGTAATAGGCCCCCATCTGCTTCTGGTTGATGTACTTCTCAAAGATGTAACCAAGGACATCGGGGTTGATCTCGTTGTCGGCGCGTAACGGGCGCTCATCGAGGTGCCATTGGTACTGGTCGAAGTAATCGAAGATCCGTTCGAACGCCTTGTCCGGAATCTGGATATCGGAATACCGCTGCTCGACGGCATGCTTCTCAAATAGACCACCATTGAGGTACGGAATTCTTCCGACCAGTTGCTCGAGCGCTGCGGTTCGCTTCCTGCCGCCGAGTCCTTCGTGGAACAAGCGCAGCAGAAAGTAGCGGTAGAAGGAGTAGAACTTGTCCTTGCCCTTTTCAGCGCGACAGCGGCTCAGCCGGTTCCGCAGGTATTCTGGATCGCCATCGAGAAAGCCCTTGCGCTGAATGAAGTAGATGAACATCAGCCGATTGAGCATCACCGATGCGTACCACTCGTGGTCGGCGCGGTCGGTGATGCCGTTGATTAATTTCAGGAAGGCGGCGTGCTCTTTCTGAAAACGATCGTAGAATCGCTTGGTGACACGCTCCACGTCGAACCCAGCGCGTGCGCGGCGTGTGACGTCGGTTAAAGATAGTGTGTCTTCTTCGTCAAGCGTGAAGGCAATCGCCTGAAGCTTCTGGAGCAGGGCGTCTCCAGGCTGTGATTTGTGGTACGTGTGTTCGCGACAGGCGGTCGGCTTACCCGGCTCACGCTTCACCCATTGCCAGATCTGGGTCGTTTGGGGATCATCGATGAAAATGATGAGGTGTTCGTGCGCCGTTTTGGCGACCTGATGCTCAATTTTCCGTCGGAGCGCGTAGTCGGGTAGACCCTGCCAGTCCGGGTCGCGGCATTGATACGCCACCATGCCACGCTTCTGGGCGAACGCTTCCAAAATGACACGACGCCCATTTAGGGGAATCTCAAGGGACGCCTGATGTTGGTCCCAGCCAAGTTCCTCAATGAAGAGTGGCCGAAAGGCGAAATCTCTTAACTGCTGACGCGCACGACTGGTATTCAGCGGCATCGCTTCCCCTACGACCTCGCCTTGGCAAGCCCCAATGAACAAATGATGCGCGGCTCACGCGATTCGGCTTCTTCTTGCACGACGCAGAGACGGCCTTCTTTCCGCAGCTCGATTACGCGTTCTGCTAATACCTGATCGCTGATTCCGCTTCGGAGCAGCCGGTTGAGCGTATCGACTGCCACTGGTCGCAGTGGGTAGTTGTAAACGTCCTCGATCACACGTCGCAGGTCTTGGGTGTCGAACAAGGTACCCTTGATCTGATCGGCGTAGCGCTTGAGCCGTTCGTACGTCTTGAACCGTGCTCCTGATGGGCGGCCGAGTTGCCCGCCGACGGTCTTTTCCTCCTTGGCGACGTGTTCGGCGGCTTGGCGGACAAGCTCGTGGTGGCGATCATGGCGGGGAAGCGCAGGGGTTGTCGCCGCACACTCAGCAGTCTTTAGAATCGCGAACTGTGACTCTGTGATGCTCCTGCCGTCCATATCTACCCACGCCAGCGCATCATTATCGCCCGCGGTCCTTACATAGAGCAACACGCCTTCTGGCCCTTCCTTTGTCGCCTTGTGCGGCTTCGTCGAGAACACCACATTCGGCAAGTCAGCAATAATCTTCTGCAAAGCCGGGTTGCGGTCGACGGCGTTCTTCCAGATTTGAAATGCGTACGAGCCGAGATCGACATCGGTTTCGTCATCACCATCAAGGATGCCGGCTTTTTCAGTAAAGAGGTCGCGCACCACCTGGTCGTGACGATCGTCTTCGAAGAACGCCTCGTCGGTGCCGACCACCTCGGCGTTTTCCCGCAACCGCTGCCGAACCCTCGCCCGGAGCCGGATGATTCGCTCCACGCCGTCGGCAGGAAGGAATGAATAGCAGAGTATAGTGTCGGCTTTCTGCCCGATTCGATCGACCCGTCCAGCCCGCTGAATCAGCCGAATGATGGCCCATGGCAGATCATAGTTGACGACGATCGCGCCATCCTGGAGGTTCTGCCCTTCACTCAGGACATCCGTGGCAATCAGGATGTCGAGGTCATCCTCGGGATTGATCCAATCGCGCCGGTGATTGCTCTCCGGGCTGAATCTCCAAGCGAAGCGGGTGGGGTCGTTAGCTTCTCCCGTAACGCCAGCAAGGCGCTTGACACCGCGCGCTTGAAGCTGCTCGACCAAGTAGTCGACGGTATCTGCGAATTGCGTGAACACAAGGATTTTCTGCCCTGGATGCTTGCGAGTAATCAGTTCTACGAGGTTGGCAAGCTTCGCATCGCGCTCAGGCCGCCACTCCCCGCAGTGCTTCAGCACCCCCAGTAGCGAATCGACGTCTGCCTTCAGGTCCTTTCCGAGTTCGCTCTGAAACCGATTCGCTCTAAGCCATTTAAACCGCCGCTTCAGCGACCCACCGTAGTCCGCATAGATTTCTGCGGCACGCTTTCGAAAGTCAGCCTCATTGCGCAGACCTGAGCCGCTGGTCTGTGCTTCACCGTTTTCGTCATCCTCTTCGAAGAGGTCAGCGTCGGTGTCGCTGACGCCGGTGTCGAGTAAGCTTGCGTCCTGAGTACCGATCGGGATGGGTTCGCCATTTTCGAGAGCATGTAGACAGACGAAGTTGCGCAGAATATGCCGCTCTACCGATTGGATGAACGCTTGGCCGCTACTCTCCAGTCGCTTGAAAAGGTTGGTTCTGCAGAATCCCATCAATCGCTTGCCGGCACGACCGAGGTCCGCAATGACATTTGCCTCGGCAGTTGTCGGTGGATCGGGTGGCTTTGTTGTGATGTAGTTGCCCAGACCGTAACGCGGCAGAGCTAGTTGGTTGATCGCACGGACAACCGGGTCGGCATACAGCTTGGCGTACTGATCGTTCGGGTCCTTGTCGTCGATCTTGAACTTCACCGTCTTGGGATCGCGTGTTGGAAAGTATGATCGGGTGCCGTCGGCGAACGTAAGGAACTTGCGACCGTTGCTTGGGTCCGTCTCGGCGTAGTTGTCCTGGATGAACGTTCGCGTGCGGCGCACCATGTACAGGCGCATCAGCTCGCGCCAGTCGTCTGCATGGTCGCTCTTCTCGAACGCGGCAAGGGAACGCAAAGGACACTGATACCGCCGGATAAACTCCGTCTCACCAAGGTTACCGAGCAGTTTCTCCGGCCGGATGCCGATGTCGCGGTCGTCGGCGATGAAAAGACGGAGCTGATTGCCAAGGTCGCCGTATGTCTTGTTGTACGGCGTTGCCGACAGCAGGATGACCTTGCTCTCGTTCTTCTCGATGTACTCGCGGATCACTCGATACCGTTTACCTTCCCGGTTGCGAAGATTGTGGCTTTCATCGATCAACACGAGCCGGTGACGGCGGAGTTCCGGAAGCTCCTTAATGACCTGGCTCATCGACAGCACCTTGCTCCGCAAGCGGTAACGGATGCGGTAGTCTTCCCACATCGATACCAGGTTTTTCGGGCAAATGATGAGTGTTTCGATATCGTGGTCGTCCTCGAAGATGCGCGCCAGCGCCGTTGCGATTAGCGTCTTTCCAAGGCCGACGACATCACCGACCAACACACCGCCGCGCTTATTGAGGTGGTGGGCCGCGATCTTCACCGCGGCCACCTGGAAATCGAACAGCATGTTTCCGAAGTCGCTCGGGATACGGAATTCATTAAGCCCGTGGCGTGCCTCCTCCGACAGGTGGTACGCCATTTTCAAATAGATGTAGTACGGCGGGAGAGGTTCCTCGCGCGCCCAGCTCTGCTCGATGATCTCAACCAGTTCATCGGAGATGTCCACGCACCAGCGATCTTCCCAGCGATCCTCGAACCACCGGGCGAGCTTTTGGCAGGCATCCTGATCAACAACATCGACGTTGAGCTCGCCCTGCTGTGAGAGCCCGGAGAACGTGAGGTTGCTGCTGCCAAAATAACCAACGGTAGGGCTGATCGGGTCGGGTCTGAAGAGCAGGTAGAGCTTGGCGTGTAATGGGTGCCGGAGATAGAGCTTCACCACTACCTTTTTGGCTTTGATCTGTCTCGCGAGCCGTCGCAACCCGGCTTCATCTTGGTTTGTGGGTGTGCCGAGCATGAGCTGTAGGCGGAATTCTTCCGCGAGCCTCTTCTTTAAGTGGGTCGCCGTCTGGTTGTCGATGCCGTTTCCGGCGTTCACGATGCTGAGCGCGTCGCGAAGTTGATCTTGGGGGAGCCGCTGCATACCGACGAGGAGACGGCAGCACTGCCCTGGGCCGCCGGCCCAGCGTTCGACGTACTCGTCGATTTGCTTCCAGCCGCGGAGGTTGAAGTAGCCAACACAGAAGTCGGCGCGAGCGGCGAGATTCAGGGTGTCCCGTAGAGCGGGCAGGAGCGATTGATCAATGTTGTCGAAGATCCGAGGCACGGTCAGGCCTTTTAGGACATGCGTGCGAAACTGTCACTTGCGGCTACTGCGCCGTATTCGAAGATGGTGGAGTCGACGACCTGATCGGCAAGTGGAGTTTGTCGAACAGAACCCGGTTTCGGTTGTTGGCACTCTGTATGGTGTGGGATTTTGCGTTTCCTGTCTGGGGCAGGGCATCGCCCGGCGGGTTTTCTCGCCATCACTTCACTGTCGGCCTTGAGCCAGCGTCGGAGCGAAGGTTTGGGTTTTTCCAGGAGGTGAATCTGCCATCTGGGGGCTTATAACAAATATGGTGAATCATGCTGATTGGCGGCGGCGAAAAGTTGGCATCGGCTGGGGAAACTCCAGTCGATGCAGAAATACTAACAATGTGACCCCAGTGGAGGACAGAATCACTGAACTGTTAACCCCGGACAAAATCTCTGAACTACTACACACATCTACCGCCGCGCACTCCACAGCGCGCACCGCCTTGTGCTGAAGAGCCCATCGCGCAGAAAGGGAGGTACCCCCACCACACCAGTGTCGTAAGATTTCACGCAAATCAAATGTCGCTTCGCCCCGAGTACCTACGGATTCCCTATCAAAACCCACCAGAAGGGAGATCCCGAAAAACCCTGATCAAAAGAACTACCCAGCAATTCCGATCGCCCGTTCAGCATCCCGAAATCTGCGTTCAGATTGAGCGAAACGCACACCATCGTCTCGCGTCCGAATGGACGGTTCCCCGACGAGGGGATTGAGACCCTTGCGGCCTCTTCAAACGCTGGAAACCAAAGTTCTAATGCGTCCGAATGGACGGTTCCCCGACGAGGGGATTGAGACACGGAAGCCCGTCGGGCTCCCTCGAACGCAACTAGAATAGTGTCCGAATGGACGGTTCCCCGACGAGGGGATTGAGACGACGTGGTACTCGACGAGCCGGGCACCAGCCGCCTGCGTCCGAATGGACGGTTCCCCGACGAGGGGATTGAGACTGCGATGGCTCCGGTGTGGCGTGATACGATTAATATGGTGTCCGAATGGACGGTTCCCCGACGAGGGGATTGAGACTTCGTACAAGACGACCTTATCAACAACGAGGATATCGTCCGGAAGGAGTCCGAATGGACGGTTCCCCGACGAGGGGATTGAGACGCAATTTCGTCCGCTAGCGCTCTTGTCTTTCCGTATTCGTCCGAATGGACGGTTCCCCGACGAGGGGATTGAGACTCTCAGAGAGTTGATCGAAGTCAACGCTCCTCCGTGCCGTCCGAATGGACGGTTCCCCGAAGAGGGGATTGAGACATAGTTGCGTTCGCGTAAGAGCAATTTTGTTTGTTTACGTCCGAATGGACGGTTCCCCGAAGAGGGGATTGAGACGGCGCAGGTCCTTCTGCTTCCAGGGTCCGGACACTGCAATTTGTCCGAATGGACGGTTCCCCGAAGAGGGGATTGAGACTCGGAAGCGGACGGCGCGATGTATATCGCCGCCATCGTCCGAATGGACGGTTCCCCGAAGAGGGGATTGAGACGATGCCGAATTGCCGCTTAAAAACATCCACTAAGGACTTCACGGAGTCCGAATGGACGGTTCCCCGAAGAGGGGATTGAGACTCTATCCACGGAATTGGTGTCTTGATGGCAGCGATGGTCCGAATGGACGGTTCCCCGAAGAGGGGATTGAGACTTCTTCATGTCTAGGAAGCCGACAACCATTGATGATACAGTCCGAATGGACGGTTCCCCGAAGAGGGGATTGAGACCTATCGGGCAAGCAACTAAGGGAGGGTGACAGATGAGTCAATGGAAGATCAAGAAGGGTAAGACGGTCGTAGGCACGCTCACACGCGGCCACGAGGGCCTATCGCTGTCCACCACCGACCGGACCGTCAGGGGACTCTATATCAAAGCAACCGAAGAGGGCATTCCCATGATGAGTGGCGGCGTCCTTGAGAACGGAGCACGTTTTGACGGCATGAGGATAGTTAAGGCAACGTCCCGCATGATATCACCGATCATTATGGCGCTCGAAGACGCCGGGTATTTCGTCGATCTACAACTGGAGAGGCAACGATGACCGAGTCCGAATGGACGGTTCCCCGAAGAGGGGATTGAGACCAGCGGGTCGTCGGGATTTTGCTGAAGTATTCGTGGTTACAGAGTCCGAATGGACGGTTCCCCGACGAGGGGATTGAGACGATATTTTGCAACACGCCACCGCAGACGATCATCCGCGTCCGAATGGACGGTTCCCCGACGAGGGGATTGAGACCTGGATTGCGTCTGCCCCGAGACCATCACCGTCCGTGCGATCTTACCGTGGTGAGTCCTCCAGAACTGACCACGAGTGGGCCATCCCGGTGGACGTGGAGCCTGGGGTGGGACTTCGCTCCTCTCGAGATTTTGTGGGGATGCAGTGAGCCAGCAGGAAATCGAGACGGAGCGGCGAATCGGACTGGCGTGCTTGCACCGCACATGCGCAGCGCAGCCCCGGCCCGCCAACCCGGTGCCGGTGCGCATCATCGCAACATGGCAGATACTCGCTGATTCGCGTGTGATACCTTGTAACCCCGAGTCTGGTGGTTTTTTGTCGGTTCTGGAAAATTCAGTGATTTCGTGAACGCGGCTCCATCAGGCTTTCCACCTGCCATGCTCATCCCGGTCCGTGCGAGACGAGGTAATCTTTTTCTGGACATCGTGTTGCAGGCGCCTGGAGAACGCGGAGGTCCCGTGAGCTCGGTTGTATAAGGCCTCCCGGCCGTTTGCGCTGATTCGGGGTACCCATCGCAATGGGCAAAGCCAGGGGGAATCCACTTCGCCAGAAATGTCCGAGACCCTCTACCGGCGTGTGTCGACGAAATCGAATTCCGGAATTTCTTTGAGTCCGTAGGCTTTGAGGGCGAGCTCGTCGAGAGTTACGAAGTCCCGTTTCCGGAAGGCGATCTTGATGGATTTTGACAGTCCGGACGGCAGCGATTCTGGGTCCGGTAGGCGGATTCGCCTGAGGTACTGTGCCTGAAAGCGCAGGTATCCCCCGCGCATCTTGACGGCGTACGACCATACGAAGAATAGGGCCACGCGTGAACTCAGCAGACCACCCAACACCTCGATGTCCCAGATTTCACTTGTGACGAAGTAAAGGTTGTGGTGGGGGTGATAACGGCCCTGATCGAAGACGACCTCATTCGACCCCGCAATGTCGGGAATCAGTAGCTTGGGAACCGAGACGAGCTCAGGGTAGACACGGTCGATTGTCCGAAACCAGGCGTTGGGATTCTTTCGGGCCACATGCCGGCGCTTGATCTGCGCCGCATGGTCATCGAGATACCGGCGCAATCGGGGATACGCAGCCAGGTCGATGGGCCGTCCGTCAATATCGAAGGTGTTGATGACGAACCTGGACGCTCTGGTCACTCGGCCGTTCTCGATCTCGGATCGCATCACGAGCGGCACAAGCCGGTCGGCTTCAATGTCGGCAGTCTTGTCGACTATGAAGACTTTGTCATTGCCCGTCGCTACGCCAATGCCAATCCGAGCCGTGGACTCGATGGGGTGGAACCGCCTTTCCAGATCGCGGAGGGCCTCCAGATGCTCCGGCGAGCTGATGACCCAGGGATCACTGCCCGTAAACCACGAATCATAGAGTGTCAGTGACACGTTGGGCGTTTGCAGTGGCTCATTGCGCCGATGCTGCTGTACCAGGACTGCACATTCCTCCGGGGATGCGGTTTTAAGTGTACCGACATGCACACGACCCGTCTTTCCCGGACTGATGGTAAAAATGGATGGGTACGCAATCACATCCGAATCAAACGGCGATGCGCGGTGGAGATCGATATAGGCACCTACTTTGAACCGTTCAGACAAGAGTTGCCGTAGCGGCGCGCCATACTTGTTCAGAATCCAGCGATCGGCGCAGATGAAAGAGAGCACCCCATCGGTCGCAAGCAAGTTCAGCCCTCGTTCGATAAAAGCGACATACAGGTCCGCGCGATCGTAGAGCGAAAGGTACCGCCGTCGATATTCCTCCTGTAATAGAGGTGAGAGCTGTTCGATCCGTACATAGGGCGGATTCCCTACAACGAAATCGAATCTCCTTTCCTGGGGCGCCAGCAAAAAATCGCCGCAATTGACCCACTTTCTGGAAAAAGCTGCCGCAGATGTCTGAGGGAAGCCATGTTTCAACAACGTTTGGTGCACAATTTTACGAGCGAGGTCGACGTGAGCCGGATCAATATCGTAAGCGGTTATCGCAAGTTCCAGATTATCAGGCGGTCGATCGAACTTTCTGGCGGAGAGTATCAATCGCTCGACCGCTTGCTCGAGAAATGCACCGTGCCCGCATGATGGCTCAAGGAGCGCCGTATGCGCGAGATCACGCTCGGGGGAATAGCCGGCGAGATCGAGAATCAGGCTCACGACGTGCGGTTTGGTGAGCACGACACCATGTATCTCGCCGGAGGTTCTCTGGCCGTACTCGTAGGCATTCTTCGGTAGGACGGTTGGTAGTTCCAACAGCAGTTGGCGGGAACCTGCCATGCTTAAATGCTCGCAAGATATGTTTGAACGTGGCCGGCGAGAGCCGCGAGGAACTTCTTCATCGATAAGTCGGCAGCCGGCTCTCGATAGTTCCCTTTTTTACCATCCTGTTCGCTTGACAGCAAAAAAGCGGTGCCATCGTAGAGTTTCTCCAGCACGAGTTTCCGGAGCAGTAGTTCCCATCGCGCCGAGTAGGATGTGTCGTTGAATTCGGGGAATACAGGAAAGTGGGGTGAGGTGATTTTCACCGGGTCGAGGGAAGCCTCACATTCTTCGAGGAGCGTTATCCAGCCGAGCCATGGGCGGGGGCGGTCGATACCAAAGGCACCCTGACGATACGCCGTCCAGAGATCAGTCGCATTCCCCAGAGCTTCTTCTGTACGATTGTTCAGGTTGTTACCAAACGATGGCCCTCGCTGTGATTTGAATTCGAGGCAGGCCACCAGGTGACCGTTATGGACGACGAGCATGTCCCATTGCTTTGTTGCCCGGAAGAACCCCGGTAGCTCCAGCTTGGAACGCACATGGATGTGTGCCTCGGGCATTCCGTTGTGTTCAAGCAACCATTTGATGAGATCGCAGAATCCGTCCATCTGCCGGCCACCGGTAACTGCCGAACGGCGGCCTCTGTCCGCATCGCCGGAACGCTGCTTCCTCGACTGCACAAGGAGGGTCTTCCAGTAATGGGCAACCGCTCTGCGCAGGTGCGTCTGGTAGTCGTGTGGGACAAGGGATGGCACTTGCCTCATGATAGTCGATGACGGGTAGAACGACCATTGTCCTGACCATCAAAGCGTGGTCCGAGGAAAATTATTCAACAGGAACCACAGGTGAGATGTACGGTTGTGTTGTGGTCTGTATGGATGGTGTGATCACGCACTGTTTATCGTCGGACCCTTTTTGAGCGTTATCCCCCAGCGACGATCCGTACATACGTTTGATCCCTCGCCGGGAGACAGCCGGTATCCCGTACGGTCACGCCCTATTTCGTGTTGAAGACCTCCACGTTGGCAGGGGCATTCCAAACCAGCTCCGTACCACCTCGGGACTCAACTTCGCCTTGCTTCTCTCCGGTGTCATCGGGCCTCTACGCGGCCCCGCTCGTCTTTTACTCCCGTCACGACGGTGAAGGCGGCTCCCGGTGCGTGTAGTTGGCTCAGGAGTGGATCAATCGGTGCCAGTATTCGTGCCAGGGCGCCGCTGGGTGGGAAGTAGACGCCCCCGCGCAGTTGTTCGGGCCGTAGTCCTGCTGTTTGCATCAGTTCCTTCAGCTCACATCGGGTCCGGAATTGGGCGCGCTTCCAGGGTTCTGCCCCAAACCAGCCGCGGATCCGACGGCGGACCGCCCAGACACTGTGCTTCGCCAGGTCCCCGAGCAGACAGCGCCCCCCGGGCACGAGTACTCGCGCCATCTCTCGAACTGCTGCCGCTGGGTCCGGCAGGAAACATAACACGGTGATCGCCAGTACGACGTCGAATGTCTCCGGCTTGAAGGGTAGGTGCTGAACATCACCACGACTCAAGGTCAGAGAAACCCCACGTGTCTTCGCCCGATCCCGCGCCGCCTGCAGCATCTCCTGCTCGGTGTCGAGTCCCGTCGATTTCCCGCCGCGTATCGCCGCTTCGATGGCGTAGGTCCCGTCTCCCGTCCCGATATCGAGCACGCGCTTCCCTTCCAGCGCTCCCGCAAGCTCGAACACCAGGTCCGTCTCGGCCCGCTCCGTGATTGCACCGAGGGTGCTCGTCCGCCATCGGGCGTAGATCTCCGCCGTTGTGACGGGTCTGGTCTCGATGGTTCCTTCCCGCATCGCCGCTGCCCCGAATCGCTCGCCTTCTGGAACCACTGTGGCTTCCGTTGCCCCGAAATCAGACCCTTCGTTGTTTGTCCGCGACATTGCACGGGCGGGGCAAAGTATCGATGTTCCCTGAGTCGATCTTGCCGCCGATCCGGCGCTGGCTCTTCCCGTAACTCAATCCGCGGCTTCCAGTCCGCGAGTGAAGTCCTCCTTCAGGTCGTCGATGTCTTCGACACCCACCGAAATCCGCATCAGTCCATCACTGATCCCGGCACGGTGCCGCTCTTCCGGACTCATCTTGCGATGCGAGGTACGGCTGGGAATGCACACGAGACTTTCCACCCCGCCCAGACTGAGCGCCGGCATGATGATTCGGAATCCGGCCATGACGTCGTCCAGCTTCTCCGAGTTACGCAACTCGATCGAAAGCATCCCGCCAAATCCGCGCATCTGCCGCGAGGCAATCTCGTATCCCACGTGTCCCGGTAAGCCCGGATAGTACACGGCCGCAACGGCAGGATGTTTCTGG
>JAANMU010002375.1_pt1 | contig 14362 bp, 14 predicted proteins | sample 7279701 | NCBI WGS metagenome assembly JAANMU01 (sample SAMN14094539, study PRJNA606508) | bioreactor metagenome | isolation source: A lab-scale SPAN reactor treating ammonium-rich wastewater day 57 | place: Ireland: Galway | collected 2017-03-13 | reverse complement strand
GGCACCGAAGTCTTGGCGGCAATTGTCGCGGCCAGATCCTTGTTGGTTGCCCCATAGTCAAAGACCGACGAGGAGACCGATTCTACTTTCGTCTGAGGAAGCTTCACCTTGACCGAAACGACGCTCGTCATCGGAACCGCTTTCGGGAGCGAGCTTATAATCGAACGCCTTTGTTCGACTTGTTGGGGACGGGAGAAAAGGAAGCTTGACATAACCGAGCGGGCGACCGGATCGGCTTTCTGGGCGCGGGTTGAAATCTCGCTTCTTATGTTCATATACTTCAATCTATCGTTGGCGGTTTGTGCTTGGGTCGGATTCTTGAGATAATTGATGTTCTTGGTGATATTCTGGTTGGTTGTCTTGTTGGTCTCGAAGTTGGCAATTTGGGTGATGTTTGATGCCTTCAGGTCAAGGGACTGGACGATCTCCTCGGTCCTTGCTTTTTTAATCTCCTCGATCGTTTCTATTTTACGATGGACTTCGGTAGTCGTTTCGCGCGACGTCTTCATGTCCAAAGCCGACCCGAAAGTTTGGGACATGGCGGGGGCAACGGGCGAAGGCGGGGTCGGACCGGGTTTGAAGTTATTCATACTCGATAACATCATATTCTTGATGGCGCTTATACCGTCGCAACAGTAGTCGCGGAACGTCCTTAACAGGAACCAGGGGAAAATCGTAACCGCCCAGAGCATGATGAGGGTGATTATGTATTCAACAAATGTGTCAACATAGTTTCCGTTATTAGATGCCGAAAGCTGTTGCGCCGGACCGCCATAAAGGATGTTTATGGCCGTTGGATAAATGTAGCCGGCGGCGGTACCGGTGCGGGAGAAATCAAAAAGGAAGGGTATCCCGTTTTTCCAAATGGTCGCCATCGACCCTAAGAAAAGAGCCAGAAGCGGACCGTAAAAAACCCACTGGAAGAATACCCCGACCCAGATGAGGCCGGTATTTTTGGCAACGCCAAAGTACAAAAGGATCGCAAGGAATGGTGCGGCAAACAGCAAAAACCACAATATGATCGTCCTCAAAAGCAATGCGCCACCCATCAGGTAATAGCTGAAGTTGGTCGCTTTAAGAATCCACATCTCGGTCTTGACGGCCTCTTGGACGCGGATATTGAGGTCACGGCAGCCGACGAAATTCAAATAGTTTGATTCCTGACTGACGCCGGAGAAATAGATGTTGAAAAGGTCCGCGCCTCCCAGGTTCTCAACAAAAAATTTCATGAAAATGCCCGAAAGTTGGACAACGGTAACGACAACCGTCGCTGAGAAAGATATGTAAAGAAGCCCCAAAAGCACTTTTGTAATTGAGGGCCAGATCTTGACACCGGTTGCGAAGTTGGTCCTTTGGCCGATAATTATCATTAGTCCAAACAAGGCGGCCGAAAGGATTGTCAAAAAATAGGCGATGTTGCGGGTGGTTCCCCAGATTCTGAAAAGAACAGGATGGTTATCAATGGCGCTGTGGGTCATGACCCAGTAAATAAATTGGCGTGCCCTATCATTGGCTTTTCCCTGGGCGGTTACTTCCGGGTCTTCCACCCATAGGTGATTTGTCGTTGGGTTTGCCTGAAATGCGGCTACGTCGGTCACACACTTTTCGCCACCACCTTTGGCCTCATATATTTTGTTTAAATCAGGAGGACATCCACAAAGGGGGGGAGTGACAGCATAAGGATCAGGTGGTGCGGTTTGTGCGGCGACATAGGAAAGGTTGCCTATGAAAAAAAATAGGGTAAGAGCTAAAAACATTGACAGCAAAACCTTTTTCATATCTTATATCTTCTTGAAAACGAAAAATCCGGCCGCAGACAAGGCGAAAAATGCGACGCCCAGAAGTGCGCCTTTAGCGGTCCTGTCAAAAAATCCGGTTGTCGGAAGCGCTGTCGGCGGCACCGGAGTTGCTGTCGAGTTTGGAGCCGGGGTTGGAGTGACCGCCGGGTTAAAAAGTGCGCATAACTCGGTTGAACCCGCCTCGGTTGCGATAAGATTGAAGGTAACCACAGCAAACGTCCCGGACCCTGTATAGCCACCGACTTTTGTCCCTGTGAAAACTATCTTCCCATCCCCTTGGACATCGGCCGAAACGGTCGTAAAGGTTGAGCCTGGTGCTACCGAAACGTATTCCAGATACTCGGTTTCGTAGGTCATCCCAATCTGGGTCGAAGCCAACGAAGCACCCTCGGTATCCACATTTACAGTAAACTGAACCGGCTGGCCACGGGTCAACTCACCAGTTGGCGCCAAAAGATCAAATGTCAGCGCATGAGCTGGCGTGGCGGAAAACGTCAGAAATGTAAAGAGGACAATCAAAAATCTTACGAATTTCTTCATGTTAATTAATAATACTTGATATTCTGTTCGTTGACAATATACAATATACTCTCATAATGAAAGATCCAAAATACCTGGACGAATCGTTTGAAAAAGTCACCAAAGAACTCCTTAAGATTTTTATTCAGAAACATAAAGACTACGGCAAGGGCAACATCCTGGATACCGGCGAAATGGGAGTTCTTTTCAGGGTGAGCGACAAGATAAATAGGCTCAAAAACCTCCTTTCAAACAAAAAGACCCCGGCTAACGAAACAATCGATGACAACTGGCTGGATATTGCCGTATATGGGGTGATCGCCATTCTTTACCGCAAGGGATGGTTCAAGAAACTCGAAATGTCTCCAAAAGCCAAGAAGTAGTTTATTTCCTCTCTATATTAAAGAATGCGAAGCCCTTTTGAGGAATCGACAACCTTCCGGGAGCTCTCAAATTGAACCCTTTTTTAAATTCTTCTCCAGACAATTTCTTTTCTCCTTTGTCTGTCTGAAATATGACTTCTTTTGTCACGCCGTCACCCAAGCTGACAACGACTCCGGTCACGTTACCCACTCCTCCTCCATAACTTCCCGATACGTTTTTCAATTCGTCCATGCTGTAAGGGTTACCACCCCAACAAGAGCTTATAGACGTAACCCGGCTTGTATCTGCCCCTGAACCTGACCTGTGCATGACCATAGTGGCGTTTATAACGTCCGCCATCTCTTGCGGACTAAGCCATGGATTTGACCTGCCACATTTATCACTATTTATTGAATAGCCTTCCGTATACCAGGACTTGTATATCCAGGGCGACCCCGCAAGTTTTTCGTATGATTTGTCTATAAAATTGGTTCCTCCTCCTCCGTCGGTCGTATCCCAACCCTTGGTCGTCAAATACCCTCCCGCCGTTGAAGAATAAAAAGTAACGACATCTTCCAAAACCTCACCCTTTGTTTCATCGACGGCCTTTTTCCAATTTTCAGGAACGCTGTCGGATTTTGATTTCAAAAAAACTTGACATGACTGACTTGCGCAAATCTCCTTTCCTTCGTTTTTATATCTGAGAGCATATGTTCTTGCGGCTATCGCTTGCGCCTTTAAGGCCTCCATCGGCCAGCTGGACGGCATCTCGGCAATTCCATAAAGATATGTCGTTTCAAAATCCATCTCTCCATTCCCCTCCACCCTTATCGATCCTCCCGTATCTTTATTAACCGGTTCTTTGCCGTAGTATGCGCTTAATATTTGCTTGTAGTTTTGACTGGATGCACGCGCCCTTGCCCCATATTGACTCATGCCTTTTCTGTGGGTATATGCCCCAAAGGAAAAAGCCGCAAAATATCCCGAAGGCGCCGACTCTCTAAATCCTTTTATCGAAGCGTTGTAATCATCGGCAAGATCACTGTCTCCAACATTTGCGGTAAAACCTCCACTCCTGGCGTTAATAATCGCCTGCTGTTTGGCCGACAGTTCGGCAATCTGGGTTTTGGTGTTGCTTATTTGTCCCGCCAGTATTTTCGATTGAGCGTCTATCTCAATGTTCAAGGCCGCCAATTGGCTCCTTTCAGTCTCAAGGTTTTTCTTTATCTCTTCAAGGTTTTTTATATACATCACCACTTTTATAATCGTGTCCTTGTCACGATCAACGATCGATTGTTGGTAAAAAAAATCCCTTAAGGAGTCGGAAAGGTTACCTGAAAAAAGAACCGTCATAAGATTGTAGGGCGCCTTGCCCGAGTTCTTGTAGTAGGAGTTAACTCGTTCGTTAAGAAGATTGTTTTGGTAATCGAGAGCTTCTTCACCTTTTTTAACCTCACCTTCTTTTTTCACTATTTCCGCCTCAACTTGAGCTGCCTGGGCTTTAATGTTGTTCAACCTGATGTTCAACTGCTGGTAGTCGGCCTCTTTGCCGGCTAAGTCTTTTTTCAGGTTTTCAAGGGATTTTGTTATATCTTCAAGTTCGTCCGCCCTCACAAGAAATGTAGGAATTAATATGATCATCAACAGAATGACAAAAAGAAAAATTCTCTTCATATTCTAATTATAACCTTTTAAGATTTCTCGACAACCCCGAGGGAAATCGCTTGTGCTATACTTTTTTTATGAAGAAAGTCTTGACAGTCTTTTTCATTTTTTTGATGTTTTTTGGCGTCCTTTCCCAAGTGTCGGCCCAAAATCCGCCCGCCGAGCCAAGATATGCCGCCTGCGATCTTTGCGGATACTGCCCACCCAATAATCCTCCTGGAAACTGGTCGGACTGCCAGAGATGCCTTTATCCAAACTCAAATCCCAACCCCGAAGCCATGGACACTCTAAAGGTCGACCCGGCGACAAATCTGCCAATAGCGCCCGCAGCGGGACGCCAATATACCTTTTTGGGGTGTCTGACAACCGGGGCGGGAACTTTTCAAGAGGGAGGAGCGGGTAACGTTGTCCAAGCTCTTTTGAAGATTATATTTTCAATTGTTGGGGGAGTAGCCTTTTTGTATCTCATTTACGGAGCGTTTATAATCCTAACTTCTCAGAACGAACCTGGAAGATTGAACTACGGCAGGAGGGTTATATATGGAGCAATTGCGGGGTTGATCTTTTCCTTGACCTCAATAATGCTCGTTAACCTTATAGCTGGGCAGGTTTTGAGAATTCCGGGCTTCGGGAACAACGCCACTCCTTAAACGATTACTTCTTTCCGGCTTTCCTAAGAAGCGCGCCCGACAGTGCTCCGGCCAAAAGAGAAGGGACAAACAACGTGGGGAGTCCGGTTGCGGGAATCTGGGTGGTTTTTGATTTTTGAGCCTGTTGTTCATAGCGTCCAACTGTTGACGTTGGGCTGATGACGACTTTAGAACCTGAGGTCGAACTTGATGTTGGTGTTGGGGATTGGGTTGGGGTGACTGTGGCCTTGGTCAAACGAGGAAGACCGCCCTTAAAATTGATGCGGCCGGTAACCACGGCAAAAAAAACAATAACGACGACTAACCCCAAAACAAACGAGATAATCTTGTTAAAACTATCCATATAGTATTTATTATATCAAAAAAGGGCCAGATTTCAAGCTGGACTTGATTTTTGTTCCAAAAAAAACGACAATGATAACATGGATGAAAACCCCCAAACTATTTACAACTGGAAAGCGCCCCTAAGACCCTATAAGAAACGTTCGGGAATGATTTTGAGGTTTTATCTGGCCGTCGCCCTTCTTCTTTCGGCAATCTTCTTTTTTTTCGGCGATAGAATACTTCTTATCCCTGTGTGGTCTTTAGTATTTTTGTTTTATGTTCTAACGATAACCCCGCCCCCTGAGGTGGAGAATAAGATTACAACTTTTGGGGTTGAGGCCGCTGGAGTAACTTTAAGGTGGGAAGCGTTGTCCCATTTCTACTTCGGTAAAAGGTTTGGGTTTAACACACTAACAATCGTGTCCCGGGCTCCTTACCACTACCACGCCTACATGGTTGTTCCGGACAACGACGCCAAGGATAAGCTGAAATCCGTACTATCTCTACATTTGATGTATCAGTCCAAACCTGAAAAAACACTCTCTGATAAAATGTTGGATTTTCTATCGCTTTTGATTCCCGACGAAGAGGAGGCGATCAAGCAAGAAGATCTTCGAGCCGTTTCCGAAAGACTCCGGAAGGCATCTCTTTAACCCCAAATGTTCGTCCCCAAGCCAAAACACCCTCATCCGTTGTCACCAGATAGGCGTCCTGCTCAATGGCAAGAACAATAAGGTCGAGGTCCGTCAGGCTATCCAAAAAGCCCGTCCTTGTGGCGTTCCTATACCTTTCCCTAAATTTCTTGACGACTGCCCCTATTTTTATTTCAAAGTCCTTCTTCGACATGTCTCCCGCGCCCGACATAAGCCTCGCGGCGTTCACGATTTCCTCTTCACCAACAGTCAACCCGCGATAGCTTCTTAAGCGAATGTCCTCAACCAGCTTGTAAAACACAGATGACGAGAAAGATGTTTTCGAGCTGTCCGGGGATTTAACGGTGATCTGAGATAGAAAATCCTTCAGAAAGATCTGCTCTTTGTCTTCAAAAAAACTCAATAGTTCGTCAACCGCTCTTGGTGGCATAAAAAATTCGGCTTTTTTGTTTTTCTTAAGATTAACTATTCTTTCGGTCAACCCAACGATTACCTCTTCTGTTTTCTTGCCCAATTCAAGTCCCGCCTCCATATTAAAAAACACATTGGTGTCGAGAATAAATTTTTCCATATTATTCTTGGATTCTGATAGGCATGATTATGTGAATAAAATTATCCTGCCCTTCAGATTTAAATAGAGCCGGTGCGTCGCCCCTCAGAAGCTCTATGACAATTTTTTTTGCCGAACTATTACTTAGGAAGTCCACCAAAAACTTGTAATTAAAGGCTATCCTCTGGACCTCGCCTTCAACTACGGCATCCTGTTTGACAACGTTTGCACTGTCGCTCCCTGTTTTGGGCAACAAGACCACCCCTTCCTTCTCAACCTTAAGGATTATCACGCTTGAAAACTCCCTAGCAAAGATGGAGACAAGCTTTACGTTTCTCAAAAACTCCTCACGGTCAACTGTGACGGTTGTTTTTTTGTCTGTGGGAATAACCTTCTCAAAAGGCGGAAACTCCCCGTCGATGAGTCGAGTATGGAGGTCGTGACTCCCTATGTGAAAGGCTAAAATCTTCTCCTCCTGAGAATAGCTAAAGGAGACCTCGTCCTCATCTATAAGCTTGGAAACCTCCGATAGAAACTGGGAAGGAACAATCATTGACGGAAGGGACTCCTCTTTTTTAAGAGTTAACAAAGAAAGTCTGAATCCGTCGGTTGAGACCAGCTTAAGGTCGTCCCCCGTTGACACAAAGTCTATCCCCGTCAAGACCGGGCGTGTCTCATCGGAACTTGCCGAGAAGACAATCGTCGGCAGGTTCTTTTTGATTAAGGCCGCTTTTATTTTCTTTTTTTCGGTCGTGAGAGTTGGAGGAAAGGGAAATTCCCCGGACTCAAAAAGGGGAAACTCTCCTTTAACCCGACCCGACTCAATTGTTAGTTTTTTGTCGGCGATTTCAATTTCTATCCTGGACTCTGAGATAAGACTCAAGAATTCGGATATCTTCTTGGGCTCAACGACAATTTTAAATTCATGCTTTCCTTCGTTCTTTATCGTGGTGTGGTAATAATAATTGAGGTTGGTCGAATAAAGGTCTATTTTATTTTCTCCCCCGACAAGACAGACCCCCTGAAGAACGCTTGAGGAAACGAGCCTTGAGGAAGTGAATTTAGAAGCTAGGTTCAGTTTCTCCAAAAAACCTTCCTTTAAAAGACTTATCTTCATTTTTATTTAATAAATAAAGTAGTAATAGTGGTTGTGTATAAGTGTATAAAAAGCCACGCGGGTTTTCAAGACAAAATAAATCTGAAAATATGGCTGTGGATTGAGAGTGGACATCATGTTGACGATTCTAAGGTTTGGACTATTGAGTCAATCTCTTTTTTAAAGTTTTGGTCTCTCATCATCATTTGGGAGATCTTATGTTCGGCGTGGAGGACGGTTGTGTGATCCTTTCTTCTAAGTTGTTCAGCGGTATCCACAAGTTTGAGCTTGAGCTCCCGGCGTATAAGATACATGGCCACCTGGCGCGGCAGAACAATGGATTCGACCCTGGTCTCTCCCCGGATGTGCGACGGCTTGACGTTGTAGTAGGTGCAGACGGCGCGAATTACATCGGAGGGAGTCATTCTTTTAGCCTTGTTGTCCTGTTTCTGGACGAAAAACGACTCAACGGTGTCGAGGTCTATTGTATCTTTTACTCCCAATATCTTTGCGTATATCGAAAGCAAAACCCCCTCAAGAGCTCGCGAGTCAAGAATCCGCTCGGAAATAATTTTGGCCGCCTCAATATCTAGTCCGATGTTTTTTTCCTTGGCTTTAATAAGGAGTATAGCCGTCCGAAGCTCAAAGTCCGGCTCTTGAACATCAACCGTCAGACCACCGGAAAAACGAGACCTTAATCTGTCTTCAAGATTCTTTATGGCCGTCGGGGGCCTATCCGACGTTAAGATGATCTGGCCGCCGGCAGACACAATAGAGTTGAATGTATGGAAGAATTCCTCCTGGACCGCTTCTTTGCCGGCGATAAACTGAATGTCGTCAACGATAAGGAGGTTTAGGTATCTATATTTTCTTCTGAACTTGGCGGTTGTCCTTTCGCGGATCGATTCGATCATTTCGTTGGTGAAGTTGTCGCCCGGGCAAAAGTATACCTTTTTGCTTTTATCAGCCTCTAGGATTTTTTTGGCAACCGCCTGGGCCAGATGAGTTTTTCCAACACCAACCCCTCCATAAAGGAAGAGTGGGTTATACGCGGAGCCGGGATTGTTGACGACTGCCTGTGAGGCAGCGTAGGCGACCTGATTGGTGCCTGAAACGGCAAAGTTGTCAAAGCTATATTTGTGGTTCAACCCACACTTTGTATAAAGGTCCTCGGGTGTGGGTTCAAAAGAGAGTAGGGGTGAGTCTAGTTTTTTCTTTTTTGGGGGCGCCAACACAAAATCTATGGCGAGGTTTTTTTGGGCGTACCCGAAAATCTCCCTTTCAACCTCGGCCTTTCTCTGTTCCAAAAATATTTTTGCCCCTTGGTTTTCACAGGACACAATGATTTTTTCATCGGTCATATCGAGTGGTTTTACATGCTTTAGGATGGAGTATAGAACGGGAATCCGGACCTGTTCTTTTTCGAGTTTTGCTAAAAACTCATTCCAGAAAGAGGATAAGACGGACATAAATTATATTTGTGGATAACTTGTCCACAAATAATAAACAATTCCACATCAAAAATCAAGGGGTGTTTAAGAGCTGTGAAAGGTTTGTAAAAATGAAGATTAAAGTTCGCCCAATCCTTCTTTTCTTTCGGCGACCTCTTTGATCATATTGAGGAATCTTTCGGTTGAAGAGAGTCTCCTGTGGCCGACGAGTCTAGCAATGTATTCGACAGAGGTTCCGTTTTTCAATTGGTGGGCGATAAAAGTGTTTCGAAGATCGTTAACGGTCGCATTCTCGATCCCTATTTCCCTAAAGCATCGGGAAATGATCTGCCTAATGTTTCTTATAAGAAGAGAGTTTCCGGTTCGGGTGACGAAAAGATGGTCGTCTTTGGATTCGGAGCGGGTTCCAACATAGTCGTCGACGGCTTTTTTAACAGCTTTGTTTAATGGTATGTCTCGTCCGGGAGTCTTTCCATAAGGTCTTATATATAGTTTATCTTCTTTGACATCAGCTAGTCTGAGGTTGGCCAGTTCTCCAATTTTGATTCCGGTCTGCAGTAGAATCTCAACTAAAGCGTATGTCCTTGGGTCTTCTTTGGCGAAATCTCTCAACGCCCTGTATTCAAGCTTGGTAAATATCCGGGGCGGAGATTGTATATATTTAGGATGAGAAACGTCAAGCGAGGGATTCTGCTCGATAACACCCTCGTTCTTGAGGTACCTAAAGAACGTCCTAATGGAATTAAGCTTGCGCGACGCTGATTTTTTAGTGTATGAGTCGGCGATAAGTTTATTTATGAAGCCGTCAATCTGCTCTTTCTTGACCTCACGTACGTCTTGGATGTCAACTGATGTCAAATACCCGGAGAATTGTTCGAGGTCTTTTTTATAGGCCACAATCGTAAATGTGGACTTTCCCTGTGAGGTGAGATATTTTATAAATCTCTCAACCAGGGATGGAAGTAAAACGTTATCCATAATGCCCTATAATATATCATATTAAGTTATTATTTTCAACCATTTGAATAAGAGTGAAGAATTGTTGGGTAATTAATCCCTTGCGAAATGAAGCCCCATTTGATATATTATTAAGTCTAACCCGCTCTTAGGAGTGGGTAAAGGGAGAACTTACAGATGGCGAAAAAAAACGAAAAAACCACTACTAAAACAGCTTCAGCAAACCCAATGGACGCCTTGCTTAAAAAACAACGCCCCAGTCTGTTGAAAAAAGGCCGCGAAGTTGAGGCTAAAATCGTCTCACTTTCCAAAAAAGGTATTGTTTTTGATGTCGGAGGAAAGGCCCATGCAATCTTGGGTGAACTTGAAATAAAAGAAGTCTCTACATATTTACCTTACCTTAAGGTCGGGGACAAAATCCAGGCACGAGTCATATCTGAAGAATCCAAAAACGGCTTCCCAGTCGTATCACTAAGAAAGTTCTTTGAGAAGGGTAAGTGGGAGATATTGGCCGAGAAGAAGGAAAAGGAAGAGGAAATTGAAGTCTTCTGTGGTGATTACGGCAAGGGGGGCGTTTTTATCGACTTCATGGGTATTAGGGGTGTCATTCCCAAGATCCAATTGACAGAACCCTTTATTTCAAGTCCGGAAAAACTTACGGGACAGAAAATCAAGGTAAAAATACTTGAGGTGGATAAAGAAAAAAACCGCTTGGTCGTATCTCACAAGGCTTCAGTCCTCAAGATTTCCCAGAAAGATTTGAAAAAGAAGTTTGACGCCGTTAAGGAAGGCGAGACCTACAAGGCTAAAGTCCTTGGAGCTTCGGAATTCGGAGTCTTCTGTGAGGTTGAGGGTGTTGAGGGCTTGATCCATATCTCGGAAATCTCATGGGAGAAGATCTCATCGGCCGCCTCTTACGTAACGGTTGGGGAAACGATCGACGTATACGTTGTTGAAAAGAACCCAGTTGATCTAAAGCTGAATCTGTCCTTAAAGAGATTGACTCCAGACCCATGGAAAGATATTGAGGCCAAATATCCCAAAGATAAAGAGGTTGATGGTGAGGTTGTGAGAAAAGAAAAATACGGATACTTTGTGCGATTGGCTCCAGGAATTGAGGGTCTGATTCACGTATCAAAACTTACAGGAAGCGAAGAATTTAAGACCGGTCAGAAAATAAAAGCCTTCATTGAGCGTGTTAACGAGAAAGAAAGAAGAATGAGTTTGGTCCTTCCCCAGAAAGAAAAACCAGTCATGTATAGATAATCTATAAGTCATTTGATTCAATTATTCAATCAACCCTTTTTCCTCCTCAGACGCGACAACCTTGAATCCTACATGAGAGTGTCCAGCAAAAAAGAGTCCCTCACCAACACCGGCCGAAAGCAAGAAGTGTTTCTCACCTCCCGTAAGGAAGAATGTCTTGGCGATAAGTTCAACCGCGGCCGTTGATTGTTTTAGGATAATTTGAAGAGACGAGTTGGTTATGATAGCCTTCCCTTCCTCGGTTGCCAAAAAGTCCTCAACGTCCTGGGTGATTGTCGTTAATCCAAGCTTGTATTTTCTTGCCCGCTTGGCAAAAGAATGGAGATAGGCTCCGGAATCCTTCTGTTTAATAAGATACCAGGCCTCGTCGACAATAAGGACGCGTCTTTTTGGGTCGCGTCTGACCCGGTTCCAAATATAATCAAGAACAATATACATGGCAACCGGCCTCATGTTTTCCTCAAGGTCGCGGATTCCAAAAACCGTAAAGGGATTTTTGATATCAAAATTGGACTTTTGGTTGAAGATGCCGGCGGCCGAACCCTGGACAAACTTTTCCAATCGGTCGGCCAACTCCTTTGATTCCGGGGTTTCCATGCCCAAGAATATCTTATACAAATCTTCAAGAAGGGGTGGTTCGTTTTTGAATGTCTCCGGGTCCTGAGTTATACCTTTTTCCTTATATGTCAAAACCAGGGCGCGGTCCAAAAGGGCGTCTTGAGACGGAGTCAGGTCACCCATAATGACGCGCATCAGAGAGTGAAGGTCAAGGATCTTATTTGATAGTTCATCGGGTGTGGCACCTTCAATAACAAGGTCAAACGGGTTCATTTTGTACTGAGAGGTTCCCGAAAAGACCACAAACTCTCCACCCATCGATTGGGTCAGTTTCTCGTATTCATTTTCGGGGTCGATTATGATAACGTCGGTTCCCATAGTGAGGAGTCTTAAGGTCTCAAGCTTCACTAAAAAGCTCTTACCTCCTCCAGATTTACCCAAAATTACCGAGTTGGCGTTTTCAAGGGTAAACCTATCAAATATGATGAGCGATCCGTCGTGCTCATTTATTCCGTAAAGGATTCCTTCGTTTCGGGTGAGAGAGGCGGTTGCGAAAGGAAAGGTGGTCGCCAATGACGTCGTATCCATATTACGCCAGACCGCAATCTTGTCGTAAAACAAGGGAAGAGTAGATTTGAAACCCTCTTCCATCTCAAGAGTCGCCTGTCGACCCACAATGAGAAGCGAAGATAGGACCGAGTCAACCTCCTTGGTTATCCTATTTAATTCTTCAAGCGATTCTGCGGGAATTGTTATGTATAAGCCAAACTGGAAGAACCTTTCAGCCCCCTTGGCAAGTTCCGCCTGAAGGGCAAGAGCATCGTCAAGAGCCACTTGGATCGTCGGGTCAACGACCCGTCCGGCCTTTATATCCCCTTCAATTGTCGCTTCCATCTCGGCAATCTTTCTTTTAAGATCTTCAAGGACATTTTTGGATTCGGTTGGATAAATATACATGGAAACATAAAGGGGATGATCGAATGTAATCAACGAATAAAGCCAGTTCGCCGATACGTAACGAGGATATCCGACAACGTAAAAGGTCCGGTAGTACCGGTCATCAATCTTAAGATGGTTAAAGTCAACCTCAATATATGAGGGGGCAACCAGATCCTTCACTGAAACAGTACCACGGGCGATCGTCTCGGCCATCTTGTTGCTTGTAGCAGATGGTGACGATTGGGATGAGGGCGGTTTCAATAAATCGAATATATTCATAATTTTTTAGCTAAAAAATTTCAAGACTATTAATATTCCTTTAATGTTTGGGCGAAACATAACTCGCCCAAATATCTTATATTCATCCTTGGGTCATAACCACGTCGGTGTAACTTTCAACCGGAGCCATGCGGCGGCCGGTTGATGACGGGTTATACAGGTTGTAAAACAGTTCCGACAATTCTTGGGAAAAAAGAGCCGTTCCTTTAAGGCCGATTTTACTCAAAAGCCTCATCAAATTATCCCTTTTTGGGTAAAGCGAAGTCTTGGCCCGACTTATGACGTATTCCTTATTCAAAGAGCCGGGCGACGCCCCGGAAACTCCCAATTCAAGAGGAGAAAACGGGACCACGAAAAAGAACCTTTTTTCCAGAACAGAATTTTTCTTGACGATGTTTTTGATGAACTCGCGGTAACCGCCGAGACGCACCTTCATCAGGTCAGTTGTTGTTTTATTGATCTTGTCGTCAAGATAATCCAGATAGGCCGAAACATCCATCCTCTTTGAAACAACCAGGATTTGAATGGGAAAAGACAGGGAATTCAAAAGTCCGGCGTAGGAATATATCATCGAGGTCTGTTCTTCTGACGACAGGAGCCAAAAGTTGACGGCGGAGACCTCAACGACAGTTGATGCTGAAAAATCCTTCATCAAAACAACATCATCTTTAATCTCCTCAATCTCGATAAAAGACTGTGTTGAAGCCTTAATTGGTGAAGTCGGTTTTTGGTTTGTCATATAAGTTCGTTGGAAACAACTTCAAAAGGATGGGGATTGGAATCCGCGATCTTTACTTTCATTGTATCAAATAAGTATACCCCTTGAGGATCTTTCATCTCGAATAAATAGTCGCCAATTGGCAAGGGATTGAAGGTCGCGAAAACGCCATTGACGTTAGTCTTTAAAATTCTTAACGGTGCAACATTTCCCTCGGTTTTAACATAGATAAGAATTCCGTAAAGAGGAGTTTGTTTATGGTTTTTTATGATGCCGGTGAAAAAAGGCTTTTTGGGAGTGCTTGGTTGGGGTAAAGCCGCCTTCGGAGTTGTTTGATCTTGCGGTGGGGGTGATTGGGGCTTTGGTTTGTTCCCGGAAAGCGCCGATAAGGAATTTGACATAAGGTCGTTAATCGACTGCTTCTTGGGGTTAACGGGTGTGGCGTTTTTCCCGCCAAGATAATTGTTGAGTTTCTTCTGCGATTCGATGTGGGACGTAACCTGGTTGCCGGCGGCTGTTGGCATATTTTTCAGAAAAGCCGGGGGTGGATTGTTTTTCTTGAATTTATATTGGGT
>JAANMU010002374.1_pt1 | contig 14363 bp, 10 predicted proteins | sample 7279701 | NCBI WGS metagenome assembly JAANMU01 (sample SAMN14094539, study PRJNA606508) | bioreactor metagenome | isolation source: A lab-scale SPAN reactor treating ammonium-rich wastewater day 57 | place: Ireland: Galway | collected 2017-03-13 | reverse complement strand
CTATATTAATACTCCTTACGCATTACTTAATTGCTGGTGTGTTGCTCTTTAGTGGTGTTAGCAAAATAATTTATCCTGAAAATTTTATTAAAGTATTAAACACAACCCTTGGTTTTCTTGGTGAAGACATTTTAATGCTTATTGCAACTTTATTACCTGTAATTGAAATTGCCTTAGGTTTAATGCTAATTCTAAAAATAAAAGTGAATGAAACTCTTATTGCTACAGTAATATTATTTACCGCTTTTTTATTGTTTGCAATTTACGGTACAATAAAAGGTTTTGATGTTGACTGCGGCTGCTTTGGCAGTAGTGTTAGCAGTGAGTTTGGGATTGGGATGATATTTAGAAATTTTAGTTTAACAATTATTACGATAATTTTATACAAAACGAATTTGCTCGAGCAAAAAATCAATAAATAATTATTTTCAAACAAAACTAATCGGGGTGTATTATGAAACGCTTGATCATAAATAGTGTTGCAACTTTAATGTTCTTTTTAGGCAGCTTCTTTGCTCTTTCTAATGTTAGTTATGCGGGTAACGTTAATGAATGTTGAGCTGGGAATGGTGCTTGTTGTACTTGTTCAGGCGGTTGTGGAGCTAATGCTTCGCAGTGTTGGTGTAATGGCAATTCATCATATTAATTTCTTGATTTAATTATTGCCTGATGTTTTAAATTGGGTTGTCTTTTATCATTAGAAAGACAACCCTAATAATAAAAGAGACCAAGTATTAAGGACATATTACTTAATCCATCGAATAGATATTATGGCTTGAATGATCAGTATTTTTTATAAAATATATTTTTTATACTTAATTTTCTTTAATGCTGAGATAATTTTTACTCAACAAAACAATTTTAAAATTAGTTTAAAAGAAGATTTAGTTATTAATAGTGAGTATATAGGCATTGTAAATGATATCCAAATAGATAGTAAGGGTCAAATATTTATATGCGGTGGAATAAATACATGTATTCATCTATTTTCGCCAAAGGGAAAAATTTTAAGAAAGATAGGTAAAAAAGGTGAAGCTCCAGGAGAATATCGATATATATGGGGAATACAGATTACAAAAGGTGATTCTCTAATTGTTTACGATGGGGTTCAATATAGAATTACGATCTATGCATCTGGGAAATTTGATAACCCGATTAAAACGATTAAGTTGCCAGCTATTGAAGACAAACCCGAAAGACCAGGGGTTATTGGAAATACGTATTCTGGTAGTACTGGTTTATGGGTACCAATAAATAGTAATAGAATATTTTTTATCATTTATAATTCACCATATTCCCAAAATGATGAAAAGCAAAAACACAATTCAAAACTTTATAAAATTGATAATCGTGGAAAACTAATTAAAAAAGAACCAGTGATAGAAATACCCGATGTAGAGCGATTAAAAATATCCTCTGGAGGTAGCTTTATGGTTACTACTATGCCTTTTGGGAGGATACCTGTAATTAAATTCAGCTATGATGGAATTATCTATTATGCTGAAACTGATGATTTTAAGATAACAGGAATAGATTTAAATGGTAAAAAGAAAAATGAAATAAGTTATAAATTAGATAGAAATTTTATTACAGATAAGTTATGGCAAAACGAGTAAAAAAAATATTCGCACTTAACTCTTAAAGATGTAAAAAAGTCAAAGATGCCATTACCAGAATACCTACCAATCTTTGAAGATTTTACAATTGATGATAAAAATAACATATGGGTAGCTGTAAACCAAAAAGACTATAAGAGTTATAAGTATTATGTTTTTAATAACCAAGGGAAATTAATTAGTACAGTCTCAGTGCCTAATAAAACAGTAATTAAAATAATCAATAAAAATTTTGCTTATGGAATTAGGACTGATGATTGGGGCGTTCAATCAATTGTAAGATATAAAATAGAACAAAAATAATTATTTACATTTTTTAATATCTAATTTGTAAAGAGACAGTTATATCAAATGAAAATAAAAACTGAAAATATTTTAACCGGAATTCTGGTAGTCTGTGCTTTAATAGTTACTATTTTGTTCTTACGAAAAGAATTTAGCAGTAAAGACACAGAACTTAACATTAGTATTATCGATAATTGGAAAGAATTAATTCCGGAAGATGAGGAGACTAATGGTAATTACTCGAAGGTTTATTTAATAGAATTTTTCGATTATGAATGTCCTTATTGCAGTGTATTAGATGCTACATTAGATACAATAAAGTCAAAGTACAGTGACAAAATCAAAATCATTCGTTATCACTTTCCATTGAATATTCATCCTTTAGCATATAGAACAGCGATTGCTGCCGAATGTGCTGGCTCTCAAGAAGTGTTTGATATCTACCATAAAGAGCTTATGGCAAACCAGTATAAATTAAATAGTATTAACTTTACTGAAATTGCTCGGCTAATTGGGATTAAAGATATAGAAAAATTTCAAAAATGTGTTAACGAAGAAGAAACTGCGGATGCAATTTCTCAGAATGTCAAACTCGTAAAGAAGTTTAATGTAAGTGGTACACCTACTTTAATAATTAATAATAAAATGATTTCAGGAGCGATTAATACCGAAGAGATAGAAAAAATAATTAATGAATTCTTATAAGATTATTAGTCAAAAATTATATCAAAATCCAACTTCTTTTTTTTCCATTTCAAAAAATGATGAATTTTCGGAGCTTTATTATAGAGACTTTATTAAGAAATTTAATTGATTTAAACTCAATAAATTGTTATTGTTTTAAGTTATACCATTATATTGAAAAGAATTGCATATTTTTCTATACCAATTAATTAGTATAATTAATGCCACTTCCATACACTTCAATAAAGCGCCCTGTATCAATTTCAATGTTTTATATTGCAATTGCTTTAATCAGCATCTATGCTTTTAGCCGCATTGGAGTTGATCTGCTTCCTAATGTTAACGTACCGCACCTTTTAGTTCAAACCACATATCCAAATGCTTCGCCGGAAGAAATTGAAAAACTGATAACAGAGCCTTTGGAATCTGCAGCACGCACTGTTACTGGAATAAAGAATGTTATCTCAGTTTCGAAAGAAGGTCTTTCAGTGATTTCACTGAATTTTGTGTGGGGCACAAATATGGAATTTGCACTTCTATCTTTAAGAGAAAAACTGGATAACGTAAGATTTATTTTGCCCAGAGAATCCGGGAGACCCACTATAATCCGGGTGGATCCTTCAGCTACACCGATTATGACATTGGTACTAACTTATAACGAAGGGAAAAATATTCAATTTGTAAAACATTCTTCTTCTGCAGACGATATAAGAAAACTAATTGATCTTAAAGAAGCAGCAAGAGTTATTTTTAAAAGAAGGATAGAACAAATTGACGGCGTTGCTCAGGTTATTATTACCGGAGGACTTGAGAGAGAAATTCTGGTTGAAGTTGATTTACAAAAACTTAAGACATATAATTTAACTTTTTCAGATTTAGCTTCTGCTCTAAGAACTTCTAATGTTAATTTGCCTGCCGGTTCGATTATGAAGGGATTATTCCGGTATTCATTGCGCACTATCGGTGAATTTCAGAGTGTTGATGAAATTGCGAAAACTATTGTGAAAAGAAATTCGGATGGAAGTGTAATATATTTAAATGATATTGCTCATTTAAAAGAAAGTTTTAAAGAACGCACAGGTTTAACAAGATTTAATGGTGCTGAAACAGTTGGCTTATTAATTAATAAAGAACCGGAATCAAATACAGTAGATATCTCAGAGCGGGTTAGGTATGCAGCTTCATTTTTGCAAAAAGAATATCCAGAGTATGATATCCAAATTGTTTCTGATTATTCAAAATTTATAATTGATTCAATTAAAAATGTAGAACAAGAAGTTTATTATGGCGGTATCCTTGCATTTTTAGTCTTATTTTTCTTTCTAAAAAGTATCAGAAGTATTTTAATTATCGGTATTACAATCCCAGCCTCTCTGTTTATTACAATGCTTCTTATGTACTTATTCAACATAAGTTTTAATATTATTTCTTTAGCTGGTATTGCTGTTGGTATCGGAATGCTAATGGATAATTCAATTATAGTAGTAGAGAATGTAACAAGATACAGGGAAATGGGTTTATCTGTAAGAGAGTCAGCATTAAGAGGTTCAAATGAAGTTTCAATGCCTATTGTTGCTTCAACTCTTACTACAATGGCAGTATTTCTCCCGCTTATTTTTATGAAAGGAATTGCTGGTGAACTTTTCAAAGATCAGTCCTATGCAGTAATATTTTCATTAGTAGCATCGATAATAACGGCACTCTCTTTAATTCCAATGTTAGCTTCACGTGAAAGGAAAAAGAAACTAACTAAAAATCAAAAATTACTTATGGATAAAATCCTCTTTATTAAATTACCTGAAAATAGAGGGGTGTTTTTCAGTATGTATTTCTGGTTAAGATTTCCGTTAATTGTTATTATTAAGTCAATATTGTTTGTTTCAATTCTGATATACAAAAAATTTAGTGAACCAATCAGTAAATATTTTAATTACTTTTTTATACGAGTTGATAGTTTTATGGAAAAAGTGATTAATAAATATGAAAGACTTCTTTTCTGGTCATTAAATAACAAAAGAAAAGTACTGCTTATAATGATAGTACTGGTTTTTTTTACAATACTTGCAGCTATTGATATTAAAAAAGAATTTATACCTGAGTCAGAAGAAGATGAATTTACAGTTGAGTTAATTTTTCCAACCGGTACTTCTTTAGAAGGAAATTCAGTTATCAGTTCAGAAATAGAAAATGCAGTATTGAAAATTAAGGGTGTTAAAAGTGTTATTTCAAATATTGGAAGAACAAATGAATCTGATGTTTTGAATAAAGATCAAAATTCAATTGATAAAACCGAGATGAATGTTAAGCTTAACTCATATAAGGATTTTTATAATATCAGAGAAAAAACCCGGCTATTGCTGGAGGAAGTCAAAGGGATTAATTATTCTTTCAGACATATCGAAACCGCATATAGTCAGGTGATTAACCCTTCTAAAAACGATATAGCTGTCATTATTAAAAATAAAGATGTTGATAAAGCTTTTAAAAGAGGTAATCAATTACTTAATGAAATCAGTAAAATAAATATTGCAGGGATTTCGGATTTAAGATTAGGAGTTGAAAAAGGTGAACCTGAATATCGGATAACCATTGATCGTGAAAAATGTATTCAATATGGAATTAATATCGTTGATGCTTCAAATGAAATCGTAAATATGGTTAAAGGAAATGAAGCAACATTTTTTTCTGATTTTGACAAAAAAATTACTGTTAGGTTAAAAGCTTTGGAACAACAGCGCAGTGATATTGAGAAAATCTTAGAGAGCAATCTAATAACAAACAATACTTTAATACCAATTAAAAATTTAGTTAATTACCAATTAGTTCAAAGTTATAATGAAATATGGCATGATAATCAGGCTAGAACTGTTTATCTGTACGCACGTGTTTCTCAGGATGTTGGTATTGATGAAATTTTACCTATGCTTGAAAGGGTTGTTTATTCAGTTACACCATATCCGGATGAGTTGATCAGAATAAGCGGTGTTAATAAGGAAATAAAGGACTCATTAAGAGGATTATATATTGCACTTATTATCGCTGTTTTGTTAATGTATATGGTATTAGCTGCTGAATTTGAATCGTTTTTGTTTCCATTTATAATAATTCTATCCGTGCCAATGGGATTAATTGGAAGCATTCTATTGCTTTATATTTTAGGCGAAAGCCTTAATATTATCTCTCTAATGGGTTTAATTATTTTAGTTGGAATTGCTGATAATGATGCTGTTGTTAAAGTAGAATTTATTTTACGCAAACGAAAAGAAGGTCTTTCTGTAAAAGATTCTATTATTACAGCTGGCAGAGATCGATTCCGTCCGATAGTAATGAATTCATTTACTGTAATCTTTGGTCTGATCCCTATGATGATTAGTATCGGTGCGGCAACTCAGTTACGAGTTTCATTGTCTATTGCATTGGCAGGCGGTTTAGTTTCTGCAACATTTTTAACTCTGATTATTATTCCCGTTCTTTATACTTATATGGAAAGATTATCCAGAAAAAAATTAGAAGATATTTAAATTATCTGATATGAATAATTACATTAAATATTTAATTTCCAACTGAAAATCAGGTGTGAGATGAAAATATCATTAAAAAGTGTTTTTGGCGTTTTGATGGTGATTTTAACAATAACCGCAATTCTTATCTTAATTCCTGCCAAAGAAGATAATACAAAAGAAAATAACTCTGAGATCAATTATGAAAAACTAAATGATATTGTCTTTAATGTTAAAGCCAAAGAAGTAACAACGGGAAATCTGATTCAATCAATATCAGCTAATGGATTAATTAAAGCATATCGCGAACTTGACATAGTATCTAACATTACAAATTATATTGATAAAATATTTGTTTCAGAGGGTAAATTTGTTAATAAAGATGATTTACTTATAAAATTTGATGACAGAGAATATCAGATTGCAATTAGTGAAGCAGAAGTTAATTTGATGAATGCAAAAATTGAGTACGGTTTTTATACTAAAGAAGTTGCTCAAAACATTGATGCTAATCTGGCTGATTCAGTTAAAGTTAAACTTGAAAAATTGGAAGTAATGTTTAAAGAGAATAAAATCAACAAAGAGGAATATTTAAATACAAAAGAAAAATTGGACTTGGCGCTGCTTTTTTCCGGGGCAAAAAGAGATGAAGTTCTGTTGAATAAAAGTGGAATGACTAATGCAATTAATTCCAGCAATCGTGCAAAGCTTAATTTAAGTTATACAGAAATCACCGCTCCATTTAACGGGGTTGTTGCTGATTTTAGTCTTGTTCCAAAACAAAGGATCACATCAGGTGAAAAATTATTTAAACTTTTGGACATTTCCAGATTAAAGGTTGATGTGGGTATTCTAGAAAATGAAATTAATAAAGTTCACATTGGTAATAACGCAATTGTTAGATTGACAGCCTTACCTGATAAGATCTATTACGGAAAGGTAATTTATATTAATCCAATAATAGACCCGGAAATAAAAACCTGCCGGGTTACTGTTGAAATAACCAATAGTGATATCAATATAAAACCGGGCATGTTTGCATCTGTAAAAATTGAAACTGATATTCTGAAAAACAGAGTAATTATACCTAAAGAGGCATTATTAGTAAGGGATAAACGTGATCTTGTTTTTGTTGTTCAAAATAATCTTGCAAAATGGCAATATGTAAATATTGGGCAGCAAAATGATGAATACATAGAAATTCTAAATGGTGTTTCACCTGGTGATTCTGTAATTGTTGAAGGACATTTTAACCTTGCTCATGATTCAAATATTAAATCAGTAAATAAATAAAATGCCGTTAAGTTTTTAGTTTTCATTTTGAATATTCTAAAAATAAGGTTTCTTAAAAAAGCTGTTTTAATTAAATGAAGAAGATAATTTATTTATTTCTTAACCGTCCTGTAACAAGTCTGATGTTTTTTTCTTCGGTTTTTGTAGTTGGTATAGTTTCTTTTTTCAACATACCTATTGAGTTGATGCCATATACAGAATATCCGCGGTTAACTATTTCGGCAGCTTGGGGTAATACATCACCTGAAGCAGTCGAAGCTTATTTAACATCACCGTTAGAATCAGCATTATCATCAATAAAAGGTGTAAAACAAATATCTTCTCAATCTTCAGAAGGCAGTTCCAATATTGATATTGTATTCCACTCATCAACAGATATAAATTTTGCAAGAATAGAAATTAATGAAAAACTAAGTTCAATGATTGAAGAACTTCCTTATGGGGTTTCTGTCCCTAAAATATCATCTTTTATTCCGAGGGAATTTAAAGATCTACAAGGATTTCTTACTTATACAGTTTCGGCAAATGTATCAGCAAACGAAATAAGAAAATATTCTGTTGACTATCTTAAAACCCCCTTGCTGTCTATAGATGGTGTATCAGATGTTAAAATTCGTGGTGGTAATGAAAGAGAAATTATAATAACGGTAGATTATGATAAAGTGAAGACTTTTAACCTTAAAGGTGAGGATGTTTTTGCAGCAATTAAAAATGCAGAACAAATTATTCCCGCAGGATCGATAAAAAAAGGTGCATCCGAATTATTAGTGAAGGTTAATAATACCGTTAGTGCTGCTCAAACATTACTTGAACAGCCAGTTAAAACCTACGGTTCATTTGTTGTTCGAATGAAAGACATTGCAGAGGTAACGGATGACTTTAAAGAACAGCAAAGTTATTTCAGAATAAACGGTAAGGAAACGGTTTTTATAGAGATAAGTAAAGAGCCCGGTAAAAATTCAATCAATGTAGCAAATGATGTTTATACTAAAATCGCTGAATTGGAGAGAAATTTACCTGAAGGATTCAGATTTGTTAAAGAGATAGACATGAGTTTGAAAATTAGAAATGAAATAAGTGATTTGTTTAAGAATGCCGGAATATCATTCTTAATTCTTCTATTAGTTTTGATCCTCTTTTTTAAAAAAGTTAAATATTCTTTAATAATTCTATTATCCATTGTTTTTTCGCTGCTTTCAAGTTTTATCTTTTTCTATGCGTTTAATATATCACTTAATATACTTACTATCGCTTCACTTATTCTTGGATTCGGATTGATGGTAGATAACTCAATAGTTGTTATTGATTATCTTGATAAACATTTTATCTATGATGACAAAAGAAGGCTGGCTGTAACTACAAGAAATATCTTCTTTCCGGTTTTTGCCTCAACCCTAACCACTATAATGGTATTTCTTCCGCTGATATTTTTAACAGGCGAATTAAAATTATACTTTACACAATTTGCAGCTGCGATAATCATAACCTTATCAGGTTCATTAGTTATTTCATTTACAGTTATACCAATGCTTTTTTACAAAGTAAGATTGTTTAAGACTAAACAAAAATCAAAATATTCAAGCTCATTAAATAGTACTGATTATGTAAGTAAAGCACCTTTCTTAATAAAATATAAAATTAATATTCCGGAAATAATATATACCTTTTTATTAAAGAAAATGTTTAAGTGGAAAAAACTAAGTTTTATTTTTTTTATTCTAACAATAGGATTGCCGGTTTGGTTATTACCAGCCAGGATTGAATTTCCGATAATATCGCCGGTATATAATTCAATATTTGATTCAGAATTGTTTTCGAGTGTCAAAAAATATTTTAATTATTCATTTGGCGGAAGTCTTAATCTTTTTTTCAATCATATTCAAAAGGGGGAAGTATTTGAATATGGAGATACTGATTATTTGATCGTTAGTTTAAGACTTCCGAACGGAAACAGAATTGAACGTATAAATAATTTAGTTAAGGAATTTGAAAGCGAGGTATTGATCTATAAACACGATATTGAAAATATAACTTCGCATGTTTTTGATGAGGAAAATGCATTAATTAAAATAACCTTTACTAAAGAACAATCTAAGATTGCTTTTCCGTACGTTTTAAAAAATTATCTAACAGCTTATGCGGTTAGATTAGGTGGATTAAAAGTCTCTGTCTATGGATATGGCCCTGGTTTCTTTAGCGGTGGCGGTCAAATGATGTCATTCGTTGTTGAAGCATCAGGTTTTAATTATATTAAATTGAAAGACCTTGCTAATGAATTCAAGTCAATCATCAAACGTAACCCTCGAATTGATAATGTTGATATTGACAGAGCACTATATGGATTTAATGATGAAGACATATATGAAATAGAAGCTAAAATTAAACGAAATAATTTAGTTGTTAAAGATATTTCTGTTGAGGAGTTGTCAAATCAAATTGCAAACAGCACAGTCGGAAATTTGGGGTATAATAAACTGCGGATAGGAAATGATGAAGTTTTTTATTCTGTTAAATATTCTAATTATAAAGATATTCAACAAAACCAGTTAGAAGATATGATCCTTAATTCTGCTGATAAGAGCTATCTTAAAATAAAAGATATGATAGACTTTAATGAAACAAAAGTTTTGTCAACTATAAACCGTGAAAATCAAAAGTACATCCGTAATATAAGCTTTGATTATAAAGGACCTTATCAGTATGGTAATGAGTTTGTTAAATCATCTATTGCACAAATTAATATACCCGAAGGTTATTTTATTAAACAAAAAACATTTTCTTTTTTATTTGATAAAGAAGATGAAATACAAGTATGGAAAATTTTAGTTATTTCTGTAATGCTAATCTTTATGATTACTGCTGCTTTGTTCGAATCCTTAAAAAAACCATTTCTTATTATTTTAGCAGTACCATTTGCCTTAGTAGGTACAATATTTTTATTTTATTTGGGCGATTATAATCTTGATAGAGGTGCCTATGCCGGTATGCTCTTGTTGGTTGGTTTATCGGTTAATAACTCAATTATCCTTGTTGATTACTTGTCAAAAAATTATCATAATAATGGATTCGAAAGCGTTGTAAAAATAAGTTTCACAAGACTTAGACCGATTTTCGCAACGACATTTACAACAGTATTTGCCATGCTGCCATTAATGCTCGCATCAGAACAAAGCTTTTGGAAAAGTTTAAGTTTGAGTACCGCAAGCGGCTTAATAGTGTCATCAATATTCTTAGTTTTATTTATTCCCATTCTATTTTATTTATTAAAAAAAAACAGTAATACAAACTGAGAGTTTTTTATAAATCGTTTTCTCTTCAGGTTAGATTCAATATTTTATGTCATTTTAATTAGCTGATAATAATTGTTGCTTTATTGTAGAGTATCGAAAAAGTTAAAACCCGGAGTTAAAATCATAATGTTGCTAAAACTCCCGAGATCACTGATAATTCACCCAACTAAATCAAAAATAATTTGATAGATTATTTATGTCTTACATAATATTATTGACTTACATATTAATTTTATCTAACTTTATAGCATAAGTATTACAAAAAGGAATTATAAGAAATGGAAACAGGGTATGTTACATCAAAGGGGCAATTGGTTATTCCATCAAAGTTGAGAAGAAAATTCGGGATAAAGCCGGGCACACGTGTAAACTTCTTTGAAGAAAGGGACGGGATAAAAATTATCCCGGTAACCGCAGAAACAATTGATGCCAACAAAGGTTTTCTGCAAACGAAGGGAAAGCTATTAAAAGCATTAATGGATGAAAAGAAGAAAGAACGTGAATTATGAATAAATATGTTTTGGACAGCTATTCTCTTTTGGCATATGCAGAGCAGGAGAAAGGTGCTGACGAAGTCGGTAATATTTTAAAGAAAGCTCTTGAAGATAAAGCTGAATTGTTTTTATGCGTAATTAATTGGGGAGAAATGTATTACATTGCTTTAAGGGAAGGCGGCAAGGAAAGAGCTGAACTCTATAAAAACACTTTTGCAAGGTACCCTATTACTATTGTTGAAGCTAATAAGGAGATAACTTTGCAGGCTGCAGAGTATAAAGCATTCTACAGAATTTCTTACGCGGATGCATTTGCTGCAGCATCGGCAAAGACGAAGAAAGCAATTTTAGTTACTGGTGATAAAGAGTTTAAAGTTCTAGATGGTGAAATAAAAATCTTATGGCTATGAACTCACCAATTTTAGATAAAATAATTAACCCTGATGATGATCTAATTGAAGCTACAGAAAAATTTATTTTAACTCTGGATGAGCGAGAATTTCAAATTTCTATGCAAAGGTGGGGATCTGGGAAATATATTCAATACGAGGTGATAGGAAAGGAATATAATCTTACGAGAGAGCGCATTAGACAAATAATTGTTAAAATTAAAAATAAGTTTATTAATAGAAATAAAAAGTATTTTGATAACTGGCGGCGCTTCTTTTTAGAAAATCTTATTAAAACTCCAGTACCTATCGGACTAAATATTTTAGAATTATATAAACTGAAGTTTTCACCTAATTTATACCTTGGATTATATTCGGAAATTTTTCATGAAGTCCCTTTTCAAAATTTTCTACCAAAAAGTTTTGAACAATTAATTAATCGTAAAATTAGAAATGATTTAAGTTGGCGAAAAATTATAGAATTCTTAAACGACTCTCAGTTTTCATTTGGACAGATTACCCCACAAAAATTAAGTGCTTCTTTGTCAAACTCCGGGTTCAATATTTTAGAACAGCTTTTATGTTTTAAAATAATCTTTGGATCAAACAAGTTTTTCTTTTTTAAGGAAGAATCCAGATACTTTTTGCTAAAAAAGGGAGGTATTAGAGAAATTACATTTTCAATTTTAGCAGGCAGTGATGAACCATTAAATTTTAAAAATGAAGCATAAGAATAAATGATAATCACTGACTTGATACTGGTAAAATCAAAGATACACAGAAGCTGAAAAAAACATCACATATCCAATCGATAACAAATTACACAAAAAAATCTTCCCGCAATGTAAGTTAATATCTGAGAAAGAATTCTTGCCTTTATGAAAGAGTTTAGTTAAAAACTAAAGAGGTTGTTCACTTAGTCCTCAAAAGAAATTAGTTGTTTACTGAAGAATAACTGATTAAAATTGCTTTTTGTGTAATAAAACAAACATTCTCTATTCATCAGGATTAATACATTCTATAATTCTTGACTTTTCAAGTACTTAGCTATATTTTTCAAGCCTTTATTTGAAACGACTTAAGGTTTTCGGAGGAAAATTACGTGAAACAAGAAAAATTAACAAAATTTGTTAAAACTGAGGATGCCGAACATAAATGGTATCTTGTTGATGCAGAAGGTCAGACTTTGGGCAGAATGGCTTCTAAAATTGCTAAGATTATTCGCGGTAAAAACAAACCAATTTTTACACCAAATACTGATACTGGCGATTTTGTTGTTGTTATTAATGCGGAAAAAGTTCGGTTAACAGGTAAACGCGAACATTTAAAAGATTATAAAAGACATTCAGGTTATCCGGGCGGTCAGACAGTAACTTCTTTTAAAGAGATGCTCGCTAAAAAACCAGAATTTGTGGTTGAAAATGCTGTAAGAGGAATGCTTCCGAAAACTAAGTTAGGAAATAAACTGATTAAAAAACTTAAGGTGTATTCTGGTACTGAGCATCCGCATGCTGCACAAAAACCTGAAACAATTAGCTTAATGGAGAAATAATGGCTGAGAAAATTTTTGTTGGAAGAAGAAAAACATCTGTTGCCCGTGTTATCTTAAAAAATGGTAACGGTAAAATTACTGTCAACAATAAAGAGTTTGAGGAATTCTTTCCGCAGCTTTTAAGCAGGGAAGATATTTTACTACCATTCAAACTTACCGAGACAGAAGGCAAATATGATGTTCAGGTTAATGTTAAAGGCGGCGGAACAACAGGTCAGGCACAGTCTGTAAGATTAGGTATTGCAAGAGCATTAGTAGAAATCAATCCGGATTACAGAGCAAAGCTTAAAACTGAAGGATTATTAACAAGAGATCCGAGAATGGTTGAAAGAAAGAAATATGGTCAGCCAAAAGCTCGTAAAAGATTTCAATTTTCAAAGAGATAATTTTTTTATTCAATCCGCATATAGCGGTCAGGCTCAGTTTTTACTGAACTTGTTTTTATATAATTAAATAATAAATCATACTTTCTGATTTGCCACCTGTGTCCCACAGAAAAAGGGATGAAATGGCAAAGTAGATGAAAGTAGAAGAAAAACAGGAGATATATGAGAAAAGTTGATTTAACTCAGCTTGTAGAAGCTGGTGCACATTTCGGTCATTTAACCCGCCGATGGAATCCTAAAATGAAGCCATACATTTTTATGGAAAAAAACGGGATTCATATTATTGATCTTAAAAAAACACAAAAATATCTGATTGAAGCTGCTGATGAATTATCAAAGTTTGCTTCGGAAGGTAAAAAAATTCTTTTCGTTGGAACAAAAAAGCAAGCTAAAAATGTAATTGAAACAGAGGCAAGAAGAAGTAATCAGAATTGGGTTAGCGAAAGATGGCTTGGCGGTATGTTGACTAATTTTGCTACGATCAGAAAAAGTGTTAAAAGATTAAGTAATATCGAAAAACAGGAAACTGACGGTACGTTTGATAAGATAACCAAGAAAGAAAGACTCTTTTTAACAAGGGAAAAAGATAAACTAAAAAAAGTTCTTGAGGGCGTTGAATCGATGAGTAAATTACCCGGAGCTTTATTTATAGTTGATATTAAAAAAGAAGCAATCGCTGTTCAGGAAGCGCATAGATTAAATATACCTGTTTTCGCAATAGTAGATACAAATTGTGATCCGGATGAAGTGGATTATTTAATTCCTGCTAATGATGATGCGGTTAAAACAGTTGAAATAATTACTCAGTTTATGGCTGATGCAGTTATTGAAGGAGAATCGAAGTTTAAGGAAAAGAAAGCTGAAGAAGTTGCAG
>JAANMU010002372.1_pt1 | contig 14365 bp, 11 predicted proteins | sample 7279701 | NCBI WGS metagenome assembly JAANMU01 (sample SAMN14094539, study PRJNA606508) | bioreactor metagenome | isolation source: A lab-scale SPAN reactor treating ammonium-rich wastewater day 57 | place: Ireland: Galway | collected 2017-03-13 | reverse complement strand
ACTGCTTTTCGCTGTATTAGTGAATCTTGAAGACTTCGCGATATCCCGTATCAACCAGATCCATGTACCCCCCCAATGCGCCGGCGAGCTTTTCGTGCTTCCCTACTCCCTGTGAAAAGGCGAAATATGCGTTTAGATCATCCACTTGCGCCTCAATCACGACCGTCCAGAAACCGGCCGAAACGTCGGTCAACACGCGCATGCTGCCGGGAGCGCAGAATTCTTCTTCGATTATCGGCTTTGCTGCCAGAAACTTTTCGGCAAGCTGACCTGCCTTTCCGGGCTTTGCTTGAAATACGTTGCGTACTACGAACATTTGGCTCTCCTAAAGTTAGTTTAGACGAAAAATCAGTACCATTGCCTTATTCCATTTATTTTTTGGCCTCCAAGCTACGCCTGCGCAGGCGAACTATTTCCGGTAGTGCCCTCAGTTTTTCTGGGACGCGAAGCAAATTATTTGTAGTCAGCGCTAAAATGCCAAAATTAAGGTATACAATTACTCCTTTACTGTCACTTTGATTTTACCGGGGCATTTCGATGAATAAGCTCTTTCTTTTATTTGCCTTATTGGCGATAACCATCGCCCTTTTCGGCTGTACTTCAAAAAACGGAATAGTGACATCAGCCGACGGAGGCCGAAATTCCTCCGCTCTTCCTGCGGCCGCAGCAGATCGTTATATCGTTGTTCTTAAGCCTGGCTTTACGGCTACGGATCTGTCTTCCTTATCGCGCGGGCTGGCGAACGCCCCCGACTTTGTCTATGACAAGGTGTTCATAGGCTTTGCGGGCGTGCTTTCCGCAAATGAAGTTGCCAAGCTTAAAACCGATTCCCGAATCGAATTGATTGAGCCGGACCTTCCCGTCAGTATTTTTCAAGGCAACGGCAAGGGCAAACCCGGAGGCGGTGGCGGAGGCGGAACGCCTCCACCCCAAATACTGCCTTGGGGAGTAGATAGAATCGACGCCGAGTTAAATTCAGGAAACGGTGGATCAGGAGTGACGGTAGCCATTATCGACACCGGAATCAACTTGAACCATCCCGATTTAGCCGGCGCGATCGTTGCCAATTACAACGTATTTAGCCCCTCCAGTCCTGCTGAAGACGACAACGGCCATGGTTCCCATGTTGCAGGTACGGTTGGCGCTCGCGATAACGATTTCGGCGTCGTCGGTGTTGCTCCAAATTGCAGCTTGGCAGCCGTTAAAGTTCTCGACCGCCGCGGAAGCGGCTCGATTTCGGGTGTTATTGCTGGCGTAAATTGGGTTGCGGCGAATGCTGCAACCTACAACATCAAGGTTGCCAATATGAGCCTTGGTGCAACCGGATTTACACAGTCCTTTTACAATGCGGTTGCAGCGGCATCTGCCGAGGGCGTTACCTTTGTAGTCGCCGCCGGGAATAACGCAAAAGACGCTGCCAACTATCAGCCCGCAAGATTCGACAATGTTATCTGCGTTTCGGCGATGGATAAAACCGACAAAATGGCTTACTACTCGAATTACGGCACGACCGTAGAAATGATTGCGCCCGGTTCGAGCGTCGAGTCGCTTTGGAAGGGCGGCGGGTACAACACAATCAGCGGAACTTCGATGGCTTCGCCTCACGTTGCCGGTGCAGCGGCGCTATGGCTCGACAACAACGACGGCGGATTTGCAGAAGTTCTTTCGGCTCTAACCGGCGAGGGATACGTTCCTGGCGGCGGATGGGGCAGCTACGACAAAGACGGCGTTACCGAACCTCTTGTAATTGCCGATTCTCTGTGATTTTGCTTAAAGGCTAAACCAAAAGGGACGGGTGACCCGTCCCTTTTTTTTGGCTATCTTCAGACGCCTTTGCTTGGCGCAAACTTCCAACCTTACTCGAATACCTCGCCAAAATATCCGAGCTTGCGGAGTTGCGTATCGCTTAGCGGTTCGATATAACGGTACTGCGTTCTACTTGTCATAGTAGTGAGCGGAAACCAATTCCTACCAGCTTCGTCGTATTGCACGAATTGGAATTCGAAATTGTTTGGAACGAAAGGTATAACCCCGGTTGTATGAATTACGGCGTCTTGTTCTTCGTCCCATTTCGTTATCACGATTTTGCCGGTGTCGTTTAGCTCTTGGATTCTCGCGTTGCTGTGGCAGTCCGCACAACCTCTGCCTTCTTTCATTATCGTATGCCCATGGAAGGGGCCGAATGCCACGAACGTCTTGTCCTCGTAAACTACCGTTTGATAGTTGACGGGACGAACCATGTTGTCGTAAAGCGGGCTGTTCGCAAGTATTACAAAGCCGCTGAAGGGCTTATAAGGCCTCTTTTGATTGTCCTCAATTAGGCTTTCGAAATGGCAGTTGTAGCAGGTAATCGATGTCTGCATATGGCAAGATGAGCAATGAACCGTGTCCTTGTGAATGTTGTGCGGAGGAGTGTCCGGAATTCTGTGAGAAACCGACCGGTCGTCCGCAAGTTTCACGGAACTTTGCCCGTGGCTAGGGTCATGCTCGTCGGAATCGTAAGCGTGGCAGCTGGTGCAATCGTATCCAAGGTCTTTTGCTGCAAACATATCGCCGTAAATGTGACCGTCGCCGTGAATTTCGGTTTTGTTATGGCAATCGGCGCAAACCATACCCGCAGTGAAGTGAACGTCGGTAAATCCGAAAACCTGCGTTTCCATCGATTGCAGAGCATGGCACTTGTAACAAGTTGATACTGCGCGCGGTCCTTCGCCGGAATGGCAATCTATGCATTTCGAAGCGTGACAACTGCTGCAGCTCACAGCGCTGTAATCCACGTTAATCAAGGAACCCAGACCGTCTTCTTCCTCATACCAAGTCTGCATCCCACGCGCGGTACCGTGAAGACTGAGGGGGAGAGTTTGCGAAAAGTGGTTTTCGGCCAGAGGCGGTTGAGCAGGCGGATTGTTGCGGTCGTATGAAAGCCTGCCTTCGACGGATCTTGTGCAGGACGAAGAATAGGTCGCCCCAAAGGCAAAGATAATTACGATAAATACTAGAAGTAAAATCCTTGCATTCATCCTTCTCCTCCGGACATTGAGGGGTAAGAGCTTCTTCGCAACGCTGCGAAGACCGTTGAAAAGGATACCACAGAGGATGTTCGGCTGCTTGTTTTTCGACAGACATTACTAAATATCAAAAATGCAACGATTTCGCCGTTTAACCGGTTCGACACCGCAAAAACTTGCCATTAATATTACGGCACTGTATTCTTTACGGGAATCATCGGCCCGCGACGGCGCGATGCGTCCCGCGGGAGGCGTCTCTTTTGAGGCGCCGTTTACTTCCATCAAGGAGATAGTCGTGAAACGAGTGCGGGAGTACTTATTGCTTTTATCGTTATTCGCACTTGTCGCAGGCGGAATGGCGGTCGCCAAGGACGGCCAAGGCGATCCCAGAGCCGCTATGTCCGGCGAGGGCGCGGAATACCTCGGCGCGACTCAGTGCATTATGTGCCACTCCGATTACAAAGAGGGCTACCTTAAGACAAAGCACGCCTTGACGCTTGGCAATCCAGATCTTCCGCAGTCAGTGGTCGGATGCGAAATGTGTCATGGCCCTGGCAGTCTGCATATGTCGAATTTCACGAATGACCCGGGCGAACGGATGATTGTAAATTTTCAATCCAAGGGCGGCTCTGATTTTGCGGCGGTATGTCTGGATTGCCATAGGTCAACGATGACGAAGCCGGAATTCAAGGAGAATGCTCACTCAAACGCAAACGTATTCTGCGCATCTTGCCATGACCCGCACAACAACATTACCGGCATAAAAATGTTGACTGCCAAGCCAAACGACCTTTGCGCTTCGTGCCATACCGGCGTGGCGGCCCGTTTCAAGTCTGGACTTTCCGCACACCCAGTCAAAAAGGGCGATTTCCTTTGCATTGATTGCCACAATCCTCACTCCTCAACGGAAAACCTACTTATAAACGAAGGCATATCCAAAACTTGCGGAGAATGTCACGAATTCGCCCGTCAGCCGTATATTTTCTCCCATGTCTCCGAGTTTACCGATCCTTCGGGCCAGGCTTGTTTGAACTGCCATACACATCATTCATCCAGCGTGCCGAATCAGTTGCGCTCTCCTGGTCGGTCGCTTTGTCTTTCCTGCCACAGCGACCTTGTGGCGCACAACGCCGGCATAACTTGCTGGACTTCCGGCTGCCACACCCAAATACACGGCAGCAATAACAGCCCTGTTTTCCTAAATTAGGAGTAAGAAAGATGTTCAGATTTCTTTCGCTTCTTGCGCTATCGATTGTTATATTCTGCTCGGCCTTCGGCGCAGCTTCAGCCGAGGAAAACCCGAATGCGGATGAAAACATGGCGCTTTTCGAGGAGGCTCTTCGGCTTCAAGGCTATCTCGCTCCGCAGCTCAATTTGCAGGAGTTCAACGGTGGAAGCGAAGCGTTTCAAGAACGGCAAGGTATAAATCCCGAATTCATAAGCGGGGATTGGGTGCTTTTTTCGCCAACCGGTCAAGCGTTTTTTTGGGAAAGTTACGGAAAATTCACCGCACTTAACAACTTTCGCGTCAAAGCCGGAACCAGCGCTCTTCCAGCTCGAAACGCACAAATTGAAATTTGGAAATTGCGCCATTCGGGACTAGCCGATGCTCCTGCAGGCGGGTTTTCGATGCATGAAACCGACAGGCTGCGCTTCGGAATCGAATTCGAGGAGGTTTTTGGCAGTGGCCTAAGCGCAAGTTACAGCAGAAACGATGTGAACAGGAATAATCCTAATCCATCGCTTCCCGGTTATTACACCGATAGCTTACTTTTCGAATATCTCGGACCAGACTTTGGCGGCGTGGAATGGAACGCCGGATTTTCATTCTCCGAGCTTTCCAGCAATGACCTTGGATTTAACAATAGCGCGGAAAAAAGCCTTTGGATTTCGGCTAACCGCGAATTTTCTCAGAACGTCCGGCTCAACATGACTTTGGGAAAGGACTGGCTCGACACGTCCGGAGATGTGACGGGAAGCGACTTCGGTTTTTCGCGCGAGCGTTTCAATCTCGGTGCGAGGTTCGGGGCGCCGGATTGCCCTTGGTTCGCTGGAGCGGATTTCGACCTTTACTCATCGGGACGTGCACCCATTTACGGTTCCCATTTAACCCGAGGCGAAAAGCTTAAAACATTCGTGGGCTATCGCGGTTTTTATTTTGCGGACAGAATCAGGTTGGGCTTCGAGCGATCGAATATGAACTCATTCAGGTTGCTTTATGAACGACCTGAATTTGATAGACTTCTAATCGGAAAGCCTACCGTTACGGCAGACGAATTAGGCATTATTCAAATAGAGAGACCTACTTACGACAAGTGGTTCGCCGACGGTCTATTTACAATCGGCCCCGCAAAACTTTCCGCCAATTACGCAACAACGAGCATCGATAAAACCGCCACTTGGAGACCGGGGACGAACTCCTATCCCGTACGCACCTACTGGCCGGAAGATATTGACGCGTTCGGAGCAATGCTTAATTTTCCGGTTGCGGCCGCGATTTCTTTAAACCTGTACGATAATTATCGCAAGATTTCACACGGTTCCAGATTGACAAGTCAAACCGAATCTCTTTTGGGCGGCGATGTATCGCTTGGATTTGCGGAGAACCACAGCCTAACGCTCGGCTACGAAACCTCGGAATTAAAAACCGGCGCGCCGTCCGGCAGCGTCATCGGCGGCAAACTTAGCCAAGATACGTGGTATGTCGGGCTTAATGGAGATTATGACGCTTGGGATTTTGCGGTTAACTTCCATACCACCGACGCAAGTTCACCGGGTTTTGCTGCTGCAGCGAGCTGGGGTAGTTGGAATGCGCTCGAAGCAGAAGTGACGCTTCGGCGCTTCGGATTCCCTCTCACCCTCGGTTTTGAAGTATTCGATAACAGCTTGGACTTCTCGCCAGCGCTAGATAGCGACGGTTTCAAATTATGGGCAAAGGCGGTTTTCGAGTTCTAGGCTGTCAATCTTCCGGCGACTGAAACAAAAAGTCCAATACGCCGTCCCAAGAAATCTCGGCATCTTCCGGCATCGGAGCCGCCAATCCATTCAACATTGCTTTAATTTCGGCCACATTATCTCGGCTAATCGCCGGCTTGGCTCCGAGTTCATTTTGCCAGTTTTGCGAGATTCGCCTTAGTGCGTTTTGCCTTCCAAGACTCCCCCCGTGAACAAGTTGAACGTATTCGAGCCTCCAGTCAATATACCCGGTAATCGTGTCCAGCGTTTCGAGAGAACCATTTACCGCAGGCTTGTACGATCTGGCAGTTTCCGCTTCGGCCCAAGCAGCAGAGTACCGTTCGAATTTAGCCAGCTCAAACAAATATGCTTTAAAATCCGAAGATCGTTTGGAATCCAATACCGAATTTTGCGAATGCAAATTAAGACCTCGCACCTTTGGCAGTTCCGGAACGAAGGTTGAATCGACATCTTGAACACTGATAAATTCACTTAGAGTATCGATTGAACCAATTGATAATGGTGCCTCGGAAACTCCGATGAAGGTCAATACTCCTGGAGGCACTATTCCGGCCGTATATGAGGCCAGCCTGTCCACGCCTGCAACCTCGTCCAATTTCGCCAAACGGGCAAAATATGCTACTGGCGAACGGTCGACGATTTTCACTTGAGAAATGCCGCCGGCGCCGTTTTGCTCAAACACTCCGGAAGCTTCCACGCTTGCAATGTCGATTGCGTAAGTGGGAAGCGAAATTGCCGAAGGTATTTCTGGCGCGGAATCCGGAGCGGCAGTCTCCAGCATTTCGATCGTTGAAAGGCTATCCATCAGTTCCTTTCGGTAATCGGCGAGCCTGCCCCTGAAATCGTTGGTTTTTACTGAAAAAAGCTTAGTGCCAGAAGCCAAAGTAGCGTCCGTACGCGTTGCAAGCCAGCGCCTAAATTGATACCAAAGCTGAAGTTCCTCAACCCGCCGTTTGTGCTCCTTATCCCCGAATAGTGCCGAAAGCTTTGAGCGTCTCGCTTTCTCCAGATCCGATTGCGCTGAAAATGCGAGTGCTGGTAGCGAATCCTGGTCGTAACGTATTCGCTCCAAGTCCATTAGGGCGTATACATAAGATGAAATAGCTGCATCGAATGGGTCTGCCGCATCGTCGTATTCGGCGGCAGCACTTTTCACCGACATAAAACCCGATTCAAGCTTAACTCTATTTTCAAGTTCGAATTCCGCAATCGCCTGCCAGTCCTTCGAATCGTATATAAAAATCGGCTCCGGATAAACGAACAACCGCCCTATAACGAAACCCGTTGGGATTACAAGCTTTGGCCTAATTCTTTTCCTTTTTGGAATCGGAATTTTCAGACTTTCAGCCAACTCAGCATGTTCCAAAAGCGCTCTGTTTAAATTAAGCGATGCGCCACTCAAGTTTGATAATTGACTCAATACTGAGGCGAACTCACTATCGCACTCCGAGCTCGCAGTCTTTGCTTTGATTTCCAGGTCGGTAAACCTGGCTTGAAAACCGTGCATTTTCGACCTTGCCGCCATTAGCGCCTTCTCGGATTGTTCAAGCAGGTTTTTAAACTCGTTCGATCCGCTAAGTTCGCTGCGCAACCTTGTAATCAGCTCGTTGTCTTCCGGAGTCAGCTTCTTTACGGTTACTTTTGCAATTGCCGCATTGCCGCCGGACTTTCCGCACAGCCAACCATTGCCCTCGACGGCTCCGCGAAATTTCCCATTGGAAACCTCACCCAACGTGCCCGGAAAAACCGCCCATTCCGCGTTTTCTTCAAGAAGCGTGTAAAAATAAATATCCTCGCCGGGCTCGCAGCGAACGTATGTGGGTAGTATTGGCACTAGGGTTTTCGAATCTTCTTCTGACGATTCGCATATCGGGATGGAAGCAATGAAAAGTACGCCAGCCGCTAAAAGAATAAGGCGCAAGGAAAATCGACCGACACCCATGCCTAAACTATATCCGCGAGAATTATCGAAATATCGTCGTCGATGCGCGCCTCTCCGCGAAACGCGTTGAGTGCGTGACCTATGTTTGCTGCGGCCGATTCAAGATTTATTTCACGATTGATTCTTAAAACCTCTTCGAGCCTTTCTTCGCCAAACATTTCTCCTTCGGCGTTTCGCAGTTCTACCACTCCATCCGTATATACGCAAAACCTATCGCCAACCGATAGCGACAGCGTGTGTTCGAGATATTTGTAGCCCGGCATCATTAATAACCCTGGGCAACTAGTGCTTAGAAATTCCACTTCGCTTTCTCCACGAAGTACTACCGGCGGCGGATGCCCGCCTATTGAATACTTCATCGAGAAAGTTTCGGGATTGAAAATCGCCAAAAATGACGTAAATGCGCTATCCATATGAAAATCGTCGTACAAAAATTCATTTAGGGACGTAAAAATCTCCGCCGCGCCTTTTGCGTCGAGCAATTCTTTTTTAATCAACCTTTGTACGATGCCCATTTGAAGACTTGCAGGCAGTCCATGTCCCACAATATCGCCGACCACGATTCCGAGCCTACCGCCCGGAAGCTTTACAAGGTCTATAAAGTCTCCGGAAAGGTCGGTAGCTCCATGAAATGAAGTTACCACTCGTATGCCCGGCCCGTCATAACCGTGAGGTATCCACCTCTGCTGAATTTCGCCAGCCCGCCTTAGTTCGCTTGCCTGAGACTCCGCTATTTCCCTGACCTCGGATGCGCTTTTTTTATCGGACAATATTTTGCGCCTTCTACCCAGCATTTCGGCGACTTTGTCGAGCACTTCTCGAGGATTGTTAGGCTTTTGAAGGTAATCGGTTGCCCCTTTGCGCATTGCGTCGACCGCGCTTTCAAGGCTTCCGAACGCCGTCGAAATCATTACGAATACATCCGGATAGTTAGTATGAATGTGATTCAAAAGCTCGATTCCGTCGATGCCCGGCATTCTCAAATCTGTGATCACCAAATCCACCGGGTTTTCCGAGAGGATTTCGATTGCTTTTTCGCCGCTAGTGGCCGATAGCGCGTTGTATCCTCCTTTTTTTTCGAGGAGGAGGGTTATGGCGCGCAAAGCTTCCTCTTCGTCGTCGACTACGAGGATAGTCCCGCCAAGCTCTTTTTCAGTCTCCGTTACCATAGATGGGCAAATATACAGTGAACTTTGCACCTTTTCCGGGCGCACTGTCCACTTCGATTTTACCACGGAACTGATTCACGATACTTTCGCAAACGGCAAGGCCGAGCCCCACTCCGCTTACGCCCTTCGTGCTGAAAAATGGTTCGAAAATACGCGGTTGAACGTCTTCCGGAATTCCTGGACCGTCGTCCTCAATCGCTATGAAAGCAAACTTGTCGTTCATTCCGGTTTCCACTCTTATATGTCCTCCCTTACCGGCCGCGTAAATGGCATTTAGCATCATATTGAGTATTATTTGCTTTACTGGACCAAAGGAGGCGCGCACTTCCGGAAGACCGGTTTTAAGCGTCGATTCCACTTTCACGCCCGCCTCGAGTATTTGCTTCTTCATTAACAGCAAAACATCGGATACGGCGGAGTTTATTTCGAAAGGCACCGGCGTTAGGGACGGCGCTCGATGCAAATCCAAAAGATTGCGAACGATGTCGCCAATGCGGTCGATTTCGCGATTGATAATCCTAAGGTATTCCAAAAGCCCCGATGCGGCTTTTTCTTCGTCAGGTTTTCCCGAATCCTCGATGTCCATTTTGGCGAGTTCGAGGTTATACCTGATCGAGTTAAGCGGGTTATTTATCTCGTGCGCCAAGCTGGCGGCCAGCTGACCGGTTGCTGCAAGCCGGGTGCTATTTGTAAGCTCGCTTCTCAACCTCACTTGATTTGTTTGATCTGTTGTGAGAATGAGTGCGCCCTCGATATTCGAATCCGCTCCGACGAGCGGAACCGCCCAAAAATCCAAAAAAATCAAATCGTCTGTTGCAGGCTTGGCGTATCTCACTTCCGGCAAAAATACTTCGCTTCCGCTAAAGCAATTATTGACTTGGTCCAGCATTCCTTCAGGAAGAATGTCCGGAAATTCCATAATGGAAAGCCCCGGAATAGAATGGACGTCTTCAGGCCGACCGCAAAACTCCGCCATCTGCTCGTTGACATACGATATCGTGTAATCGTGGCTGATTACCATAACCCCCAAAGGAGCGTTCGAAATGATTTTTTCATGTAGCTCGCGAAGGGAAACGAGCGTATCTGTTCGTTCCTGAATTAGCGACTCAAGGCTTTCGTTTAGTTTTTCCAGCTGAATTTTCTTTTCAAGAATGTCCTTTTCGAGCATCACTCTTTCGGTGACGTCGCGAATCGACCCCGAAATAAGGTTCTCTCCGGCCGGCTGGCTATAGACCTCGACGTATCTATACTCGCCATCCTTGCGCTTTACATAAAGCTCGTAAGAAACTTCCACGTTTTCGCCGCGCAGCCTCAAGTTGCGCTGCTCCTCGGCATATGCCCTTTCTTCAACTGGAATAATATCCTCAATTCGGACATTTTCCATTTCTTCGTATGTGTAACCGAGAATTTCGCAAAATCGCTTGTTGAACAATGTATATACATTTTGCTCCGTATTGTATGTGAACAACCCATCCTGACTTCGCTCGTAAAGGTCGCGGTATCTGCGCTCGCTTTCCTCTATTTCTTTGTTTTTTTCCAAAAGCTCCCGGTTGACATCTTCGAGAGAGCGAGTAATTTTTTCCCTTTCGCCGAAACTCGTCGAAATATCGCGCGCCATCGCGTTGAACGAATTGCCCAGAAGTTCGAACTCAAGTATACCTGTTATACGTGCTTCGCTTTCCCAATCGCCTTCCGCAATTTCCTTGCACCTTGCAACCAGCTGAGTAACCGGCCTTGAAAACCGCCGCGCCTGAAACGACGATGTAAAAATCAAAATCAGGATAATTGTAAGTATGGTTACAACATAAGTAAGAGCGACAGATTTAAGTTCCTCCGCCAAAGTCATGTATGGCAATTCCACTACGGCGATGCCCATGTTCCCGCGCATTCTCATGAAGCTTCCGATGACTAGCTCGCCGTCCTCATTTACGTATGTGTCGGTTCCCGACTGAAGTAACGCGGCCTTCGCGGCCATCGGGTTGTTTGATGGCTGTGAACGTTCTACTTGCGGAATTTCTTTTTTTGGATTGACGTCGATTCCGTTAAAGGTGAATATTTTCGCTTTGGTGTTCAGGCTGGCAAACCCGATAATGGCGTGAAGAATCGATTGATATTTCGATACATCCACCTTTTGTACGACTACATACTTGGCTTTGCCGTCAATAAAAACCGGAGCGCTTTGAACCATCGTTACGAGTCCCAATCTTCGGTCGTACTCGAAGGGAAAAGTGACGGGTCCGTCAATGGCCGAATAAAATGCCTGATCCGGACTCAAGTTTTTCCCGGTTACCGGCACGAACGGAATCGGCGTTTCAAGGTAAGAATCGTCGAATATGCAAACTCCCGTTTCTGCGTCCGCTATCGCAATCTCGACAAGGTGTATATCAATATGTTTAACGTGAGAGTTTAAATGACGGCTTATTGACGCAAGCGCTTGACTTCGCCGCGGTGTTCCCGGCTCTGTCTTCCCGAATTCGCTCAGAACGTCGGTAAAGCCTTCGTCCGCGGCTTTGTACCTGAGGTACATTTCGGCCCGCGATGTATAGCGCTCGAACAGACTCGCGACTAAAGTTAGCTCGCTTTCGATTTTTGTAAGCGTATTAGATTTCAGAATGCCAAAAAAGCTCCAAAACGCGAACGCACCGAAAACGAATACGGAAAGCAGCGAAAATCCGAGGAAATTCAGCCTGAAAACGTCCTGAAAGTTCGGACTGCGCCTAAAACCGGATTTTCCAGAAAGAACCACGATAGCCCTCTAGCGAAATGCCATCTTTATTATATATGAACCTTTAGGGGAGCGATGATGAGCATCACAAACTCAAATTCGAATATGCAATAATGCCATTTACCTCTGGGTAATTACTTCGGGGTAACAAGATGTTCGCATTGAAAATAACGCCCGTACAGCAGGATTATGTTGAATTGGTCAGCCGGCTGGCCGCGGATTCTGACGGCGGCGTAAGGGTATCCGATATCGCTATGGAATTCGGGGTCAAGCCGCCCACTGTCGTGCGCACACTCGCCAAACTAAGAAAAATGGGACTTGTCCGGCAAAAGGAGCGAGGACTGGTCAACCTCACGCCATCCGGCGAAGTAATGGCTGGCCAGCTAATTCACCGGCACGACGACATTCTCGGATTCCTCATCGGCGTATTGGGCGTTAGCCAAGTTCAGGCCGAAACGGATGCATGCATACTTGAGCATGGTTTGTCCGCGGAATCCTCGACGAGACTGCATTTGTTTCTCGAACATTTCGAAGCACTGCCGGAAACTGCGAAACGAAAGCTCGCCGTTAATCCGGGCGAAACCTCTCATTTCGATACGGTTGGAGATGCCGTCGGGCAAGGCTTGAGGGGTTGAAATGAATCACGAATTTAATCTCAGAAGAGCTAGTCTTTTTTTCATCGTCGCGATTGCGATTTCGTTTTTGACCAGTTCCTGTCCGGCTACACGCGGATGGGGAGATTCGGAGGGACGGCTTAAAGTAGTGACCACAACCGGCATGGTTGGCGAACTCGCCGAAAGAATCGGAGGCGAAGCGGTCATTGTAAAAACGCTAATGGGTCCGGGAATCGATCCGCATTTGTACGCAGCAACCGAAGGCGACGTAATAAATATGAGCGAAGCCGATCTCATCCTTTACAGCGGGCTGCATCTCGAAGGAAAAATGACCGAAGTTTTCGAGCGAATCGGCGAGCGAGGCAAGCGAACTGCTGCGGTTGCGGAGGCAATTCCGGAAATGTTGTTGTTATCCGGCGAAGGCATGGGAACGGCTCACGACCCTCATGTATGGTTCGATGTAAATCTCTGGAAATTTGCCGCGATGGAAACCGGGCGGGTACTTGCCGAATCAAGTCCTCATCATTCGGAGATTTTCAAACTCAATTTGGAACTTTACATCGTCGAACTCGAGGAACTAAACGAATACGCCAGATCCCGTGCGTCGGAAGTGCCTGAAACCCGGCGCGTGCTAGTAACTGCGCACGACGCATTCGGCTATTTCGGACGTGCTTATGGATTCGAAGTGCGCGGTCTTCAGGGAATTAGCACCGTAACCGAGGCCGGCGCCGCCGACGTTAGAAATCTGGCAGACTTCATTGCGGAAAATAGGATTCCGGCTATATTCGTGGAATCGTCGGTTCCTCACCGCAGCATCGCGGCAATCAAGGAAGCGGTGATCGCTCGAGGATTCGAAGTTGAAATAGGCGGCGAGCTTTTCAGCGACGCCATGGGAAGCCCGGGGACTCCGGAAGGTACATACGCGGGTATGTTTAGGCACAACGTCGATACGATAGTCAACGCCCTTAAAGGAAGTAATAACGCGAAATGAAAGCAGGTTTGGTTTCGGAAGTGAAATACTCGAAAACCGGCGACGTCATCGATAGCTCGCTTGCCGTTCAAATCCATGACTTGACCGTTGCATATGGACACAATCCCGTGCTTTGGGATGTTGATTTGGACGTTCCTCGTGGCGTACTTATGGCGATCGTCGGCCCAAACGGTGCCGGCAAAACAACTCTGATAAAAGCCGTTTTGGGTCTAGTAAAGCAATCAGCGGGCGAAGTCTTCATCTTCGGCGAAGTTTATGCCAAAAAACGCTCAATTGTAGGATATGTTCCTCAGCGGGGAAGCGTGGATTGGGATTTTCCCGCAAGCGTTCTCGATGTCGTTTTGATGGGCGGATATTCGTCTCTTGGCTGGATTAAGCGGCCCGGGTTAAACGATAGGAAAAACGCAATGAACGCGCTTGAACGCGTCGGGATGGCGAAATTCGCTTCGAGGCACATTAGCCGGCTTTCCGGCGGACAGCAACAACGCGTTTTTCTTGCGCGCGCCTTAATGCAGGATGCGCTCGTTTACTTTATGGACGAGCCCTTTCAGGGCGTCGACGCGACTACGGAAAAGGCGATAATCGAATTGCTCAAAGAGCTTAGAAAGGGTGGAAAAACCGTCATAGTAGTACACCACGACCTGCAAACGGTAAAGGAATACTTCGACTGGGTAGCGCTTTTGAACGTTCGCAAAATCGCTTCCGGCCCGGTCGCCGAAACTTTTTCGGCTGAAAATCTAAAAACCGCGTACGGCGGGCGCTCGTCGCTTGGCGCGTAGGCTTTTCTATCGTTGAAATCCCCATAGAAATTCAATCGATTAATCTGCGAGCTGAAATGGAATTGTTTGAAACGGCGATAAGGTTTTTCGGAGATTACACGATGCGTACTGTGGCCTTGGGTTGCGCGCTTCTTGGAATCGTAGCCGGCGCGCTCGGCCCG